>Ga0209319_1001702_pt1 | contig 16457 bp, 43 predicted proteins | sample RifGroE2_FD_184000 | JGI IMG/M metagenome (GOLD analysis project Ga0209319, IMG submission 184000) | Groundwater microbial communities from Rifle, Colorado - Groundwater E2 (SPAdes) (version 2) | ecosystem: Environmental > Aquatic > Deep subsurface > Groundwater | place: Rifle, Colorado, United...
TCCATTGTATTCTAAATGATTAAGCACATATTCAACTACATTTGGGATTTCCACCTATCAATCACACTCCTATTAATTTGTATGGTTAATTCATTAATTTTATCCCAATCAGGTAAATCTGATAATTCTGTATTATTACTTGCATAATCAAATTTTTTCTCATATTCATCAACCATCATAAATAATTGGTCATAAGAATATTTTCCACTTCTAATATCTAATAATAATTCTCTTTCATTTTTACGATAAGTATTTACTTTCTTAGTTTCTAATATTTCTGCACCTGTAATTAATAATCTTATAAGGTGCATTCCATGTTTTAAAAGATGAGGTTCATCTTTTTTCTTATTTCTATTATTTAATTTATTATAATCTCTAATTACATTTGTCATTTCAGACATGATATTCTTGTAATCTCTTAAAGGATAATGCTTCAAATCAATATCAATAAATATTTCTTGCTCAAAATCTTCTTTTTCAGACTTATCTAAATATATTTTTACATTATCTTTATCAAATTTTGTGTAATGATTTTGGAAATGAATTAATTGTCTCTTTATACTATTTGATATATGTTGTTCTTTTTCTGCTTGAGGATAACTATCTCTTGCTAAAGCATTTTGTAATCTTCTAAGTTGACTTGTAGCATATCCTCCAAAGGATTGAATAACTCTTTTAGATAAAAATACTTCTATATTATCCTTTAATAATTTACCTTTATCTTTTAAGATAAAGTAATGGTCACTTTCACAACCTAGCATTTCAATTACATTAGGATTGGCATTAGATAATAAATTTACTATTTGTCCTAATGGATAAATAACTGAATCAGTAATTTTATCTTCATATGGTTTATCTCTATAATGCATAGTTAATATTTCTTTTGGTGTATTTAAAGTAATTCCTCTAATATCAACATCTGAATTATTATAATCTGCACAAGTACCATATGCATGACTTCCACCAAATGTTAATAATATAATATTATTGTTTAATTTATCATTTTCCCAAATAAATTTATAATTATTATCAAATAATAAATCATTTCTTACTTTCTCTATAAATTTAACTTCATCAAAGATACTCATATTTACACCTCAAATTCTAGTTTATTTAAAAACTTAGCAATATTACCCTCATAATAAAACATTAAATCATAATCTGTCAATTCCATATTAAAATAGTTTTTATATACTTGTGCAAAATATACTACAGGCGTACTCTTAAATTCTACTTTATTGCTCTCATAATATTCTTTAATATAATAAGGATAAGGTTTGAATTGTTTAAGTTTAAATAATTCAATATTTACTTCAATACCTAATTGTCTGCAATAATTATCAATATCTAAATAAATACTAGGATTATGATTAATCACATAGTCTAAATCATTAATCAATACTACAATTTCATCGTGTGAAACATTCCTTAGATCATTAATATTAAAATATTTTAATACAACATCATTTAATATTTTGCTTACAATATATAACTGTATTTTCTGTTGTTTTTTAGGATTAAGATTACCATACTATAGATGAGCAAATATGCTACCTAAAAATTTACAGGCATTTAGACTTAATTATCCCTATGAAATTTTTAATTGTTCCTTAATGTAAGATAATGGAATGCCCTTTTTTGCATTCTCATAAATCCAAACTACTTGATCTTGCTTTGTCATATAGCGAGCATGGTTGACACCAATACCAAACTTTTTATAGATTTCAGATCCAATTATACAAAATAAATAAGACAAAGCAATTAACACGAGAATTCTGTCAATAGCCTTAGTAGAACGTACCCGATATTTGTTTAAACCTAGATTGCCTTTAGTTTGGCGAAAAAATATCTCAATAGGCCACCTTTTGCTGTAATACTGCAGAATGGTTAAGGTATCCAGTTCTACATCAGTGCATAAAAAAGCATGCAGCGCTTTATCACCTTTAAAATTATCCTTTGGCCAACACATTACTACAACTGCATTACCAATTCCGTTGAGTGCTCCTTCATAACGGTATACCCAGTAGGAGGAACCTTTCACTGTAACGAGGTGAACGTCGGTTTCCTCAATATATTGGGCAAATTGTGCAACTTGAATGTGGATTCCCTGTGGATAGATAATGCGGTTAGTTTTTAATGCACCAATCAGGTGATACCCTTTTTTGAAGTGTGCATCTATGATTTTAGGACAAGTAAACCAAGAATCACAGAGACAATAAGCGGCACCTTTGGGAATCGGCAGAGTCTCTAAAACTTCACACACGCGATCAGTTTTTTTGATGCCTCCTTTTATATAGCGGTCTAGTTGATAAGGAAATACACGGTCTCCGCAGGAAAGCATAGTCGATAGAAATTGATGGCTCCAAACAGTCTTACCTTTTAAATGTGAATGATTATAACCAGTACCTTCGATTGGATTTTTAGCCTGTGACGAGGGCTTCGTCTTTTCGGAGATAGTATCGTCATAAATAACAAATATAGGGCCTTCTGTTTGTTTGGAGTATTGATAAATATGTCGTATAGCTTCCTGTTTAATGGCCTTCCATGCGTATTGTTCATCCCACACACCTTTACTGAGAAACTTGCCGTATGTGGTACGGTGGCAAAGCTCATAACTCGAACTTACGATATCAGTAACAGTACCGTTGTAACCTTTTTGAGTAGCACCAATTATAAAATTTGCTATATGATTAAACACAGGACTGGAAAAATATAATAAAAATTTAAGTTTTGAAAGAAACTTGTATGCTGCGGATGTTTCTGATATTATTGGATTTAGAGACATCTGGTTTCCCCCTGTGTTGTGATTTGATGGTATCTTTCACAATACCACAGGAATAATCATTTTGTCTCTATTTTTTGCAAAATTATTTATAATAGGTAGGCAAAACGTGGCTTTAAGGCTTTTTAAACACTTCGTTCAAAACCCTGAAAACCATAAATTCAACATCTGTAAAAATATGTCACCGTTTTTGCTCATCTATAGTTACCATAGATAACTTGACGAATATATTTAGATTGCTTGATATATTCTAAATCTGTATACTTACTAATAAACTCATTATAATTATTTGTATCTAATACTAATCCCTTATCATAAAATTTTAAAGCATTATAATTTGCCTTCTTTAAATCAATACTTAGAAAATATCTACCGTCATTACTTTGATTGTATATATCTTGTTTTGGAATATTTAATTTCACATTATAATCTTCTAATATATCAGTATTAAACTTTTTATATACTTCTAATATAGATATTTCATCAATAATACTATCCAAAACTCTTTTAGTTTTAGAAAAGAATTGCTCTATACTACCTAATGTATTTACTGTATTTTGAAATAATTTATATTTTTCATTAGAATTATAAACATTATCATATAAATTTTTATAGTATTCAAAGTATGGATTTTGTAGTATTTGTATTGGCAAAGAAAAATCTTTTACAAATCTTTTATGTGCCTTGTGATTAATCATTATATCATATCTCCTTTTATTTAAATTAAAACCAAATGAACTTTTTGAAACGATATTAAAATTCTTAAAAACTTAATCCCACCATTCTTCAATATGTTCTCTTAAATATTTATACATTTCATTATAATCTTTCTTTTCTAATTCATCAGCATTCTTATAACATATTGATAATAATTCTTTTTGCTCTTCTGTTTTGTCATCTATTAATCTATGAAGATTTGGATTATCAGGACAAGGTTCTGTTTTAAATTCAAATTTATAATCTGGATATTTTTCATAAAATAGTTTTAATGCTTCTTGCGTATAATCATTATTAACTATTCTTTCAAGTAAATTAATTGCATGTTTAATATTATCTGCATCTTTATTTGCATTTACACTATAAGCATAATCACTTCTAAAGAATTTTTCCATATTTTTTAATTTATGCAACATAATTTCGTGAAAGAAACAATGGTCAAAATCTCTATCTCGCCATATTATAAAAAACCAATTTATTAAATTTTCTATTCCATATTTGATATTGTAATATATGTCTTTGATTGTATTTATAATAATCATTATATCCTCCACTTTTAATAAACTCTGCCTTTACTTATGATTTTGTGTCTATATGTAGTATAATAAATAATATATACACTACATCTTGTGTTTACGAATAACTTTTATCTTTTTATTATTTGTTTGCGATAAATGTTTTGCTTTTAATGTATTTGCCCAAATTACATTTATATCATAAAAGATCAATAACATTACTATTACTATAAGCATTGTTATTATTTCATGTTGTAAAGCAAACTCTAACATAATTTATTTCTCCTTTTATTTAGTTTATTATTAAAATTAATATTTATAAACCTCTTTCACATTTTTCCACTTTACAAATTTATCACCATATCCAGTTCTTATATTAATACCTTTTTCAGAGATTAAAGTTATATCTCCGTCAATATAAATACTATAATCTTTATGATTAATAATCGCAATTGCATAGTCATACAAATTAATTAGTCTAATATTGTTTAGTTTATTATGATTGTCAAAATTATCTATAATACAATTCATAATTTAATCCCTCTTTATACTGAATCATCAATAACAACAAAATTTTTACCACAACTAGGACATTTAGTATAATATTCTGGTGCAAAACAATCTTCATAAAATCTAAATTGACTACCTGTACCACAATGAATACATTTCCAATATCCTTGAAGAAAACCAGAATATTTATCTGGATTACTACAATTTACAGAATAAACTAAATATGGTTCAGTATCTCTATGTATTGGCTTATACATAAATGGTGTTAATGTTATTATTCCATTTTCTATATTAATTGCATCAATAATATCAAGACATTTACATGCTAAATTTAATACTTCTCTTTCTTGTTCTTTAGTTAATCCATTATCTTTTACTCCACATGCTAATAATGATAGATAATTATTTATTTTCTCTAATTCAGTTTTATGAAACATGATTATTCTCTCCTTATTTTTAAAATTGCAACCAAACTAAACTTTGATCATGTCTTAAAATACTCCTATTTTACCCATATACCAATTAACTTCTTCTTCATTCATCCAGCAAAGACCACATTCATCACATTTATCAATCAAATCATACATATATAAAACATTATCTTCAATTAATTCATTTAATGTAATATTTTCATAACCTAATCTATTAATACATTCTTGTTCACCTAATTCATGTATAATCAAATTAATTTCTTCTTTCACATATAATTTTTTATTTACACTCTAATAAAAATATCAAAGCATCTGCTACTGCATCTTCTCTAATATCATGATAAAATTGACTAGATACATTTAAACTTCCTTGTAATTTAATAATCATATTATATTTTCCAAGACCACCAACCTTAATTAATGAATAAGTATAATTGTATTTTTCAATCTCATCTAACATTTGCTCTAAACTAGGTAACCATACTGTCTTTTCATCTTTACTAATCCTTTCAAATCTACGGCATATTTCTTCATTATCCATTCTAGTTATATCTGCTGTAAGTAAAGTAGGTGTAGGCCAATAGTCTACTTTATACCAATCTCCACATTTGGGATTCCATTCTAATCTTAATTCTTTTAATTGTTTTGCTTTATCAATAGATATCAATTTATTCTCCTCCTTTAACTTTTCTTTCTATTTTAACAATCGCATAATTTTTAAGAAACTCTTCAATACCAAATTCTTTACCAAAGAAAATTGTTCCTATAATTTCATCATCGTTTTCATCTAGTATGCCTAAACATTCTATATTATTTTTATTGTCATAATCAAATATTGCGTTAATAAATGTAATAGATTTCATAATTTATTTTCCTCCTTAAACTTTCTCTTTTCTAATCTCTAACCACGCATTATACACATCTTCTTGAATCTCTTCATAAGTCAAACCTGCTTCTTCAGTTTTCCGATTAATATATTCTGCTAACTCTCTCGCCTTTTCTAATTTCTTTTTTCTTCTGTATTCCTTATATTCTTTAATAGATTTTAAATAATTTTGATTAATAAAAAAATTGCAAGTATATAAAATCAGCATCTACATCTATAATACCTTCACAGCAATGACAATAGTATTGAGATTGTATTTGATTTAATCCTTTGTTAAGATCATAAGAATATAATACTTCTTTATGTATTGGACAGGTAACTAAAACTTTAATATTAAGTTTAGGGTATTCTCTTTTTGATAAATGAATAAAACATTCTAATACTTCTTCTTGAGGTATTTTAAGATATTCTGCTGTTTCAAATAAACCTATTTTATCATATCCATCTAATGCTAATTGTTTTATAATATCTTCTATGTCCCATAAATTTCTATTTTCCATTTGTAATCTCCTTTCTTTGTTAAATTCTTTTCTCTCTATTATATTAATTTGTTGCAAATACTTTCTTTTCTTTTTTCTACTTAAATTTTTAGAATCTAATCGTTTAATTAATGAATTAAGTTTATTGGTATTCATATATATATCTCCTAAGTTGTCCATTGAATCAACATCAAAGATTTGTTTTATACACTGTCAATTTTTAACAAATTTGTCTTCCATTAATTTAATTCCAATAAATAATAATATTTGAGTTATTCCCATTAATATTAATCCAGGAATAAGTTTTATTATTGGAATTGCAAGCATTAAAACAACAAATGGCAATGCTCCACCAATAGAAATTAATAAGAACCCTATCCTATATTTAGTTTTCTGTCTCATAGTGATTTTCTCCTTTATCAATCTTATTATCAAACATTTCATATATAGATGGTTTATTTAATTCTTTAATTGTTCCATCTTTTAATTTTACAGTTACATTATCTTTATTTTCATCATACTTCAATCCATATTTATTTGCTAATTTTTTAATTAACTTTTGCATAGTTATCTAACATCTTTCTCATACAATCCAAACAATAATCCTTTTCATTTCTATCTGGTTTCGTACTACTATGTACTTTATGATTTCTAAATTGTTTACCACACTTATCACAAAATGTATTCCATACATACCAATCACCTGATTTATTAATATCCATGTAATCAACTTTCATAATATTAGTTTTCATAATTAATTCACCTCATTACATTTCTCTATCTATAGATATAAAATATTCCACATAATATTTACATTTTTCACAATCAAAATCTTCAACAGGACATTCTATATACTGTGTATTTTCATTATAACCGCATCTTTTTATATTTAATTCTTTAGCAATATCCAACATTATTTTCTTTTCTCTTTCTTCTAAACCACATTCATACTCTTTAACTTCAAATGCTTTTAATATTAATAATTTATCTTCTTTTGTTAAATTCATGTTTATAATCTCCTTTTTATATTTATTTTTTATTATTATTTTAGTCTGCCTTATACTTTTTCTTATGTATTTACATAAGTTTAATTCCATTCTTACTGTTTATCATTATACATTTATTTTTACATTCTGTCAACAATATATTTTAAATTTATTCAATAATATTTCCACAATCTTTACATTTCTTTATAACCTTATCTTCATCTCCTGGATTCCAAGGCATATATTCATTATCAATATAAGTATTCACATGTGGACACGCATTTTGGATACCTTTTAAAATTAAACTTTGTGAATTTTGCAATCCTTTAATTTGTGCTTTATAATTATTATACTTCCACCATAGTAATCTTAATATTTCATTTATATTAATTTCTGATTCTTGATTCCAACATATTTCACATTCTTTTGTACAAATTCCATGTTCGTTTATTTCATAACTATTTAATCCAAATTCAATAATACAATAACTTTTAATATCATCATCAAAATACATATAATTCTTAAAATATGTATTAACAATATCAATATTTTTCATAATTATCTTCTCTCCTTTATAAATTACTCACATCATATCTATAATTCAACACTCTAGCTTGACCATAATGACCATCTAACTTATCTGCATTATCAGGAAATTTTAATCTCAATATAACTTGTCTACCTGTACTTTTGCTCATTCTTACTGCTTGCTCTATGTTTTCCCATGCACGAACAGGAGGCATTATGTATCCTGTCTTCTTATATTTATCTAATTTTTTATAACTACATACATGGAATACAATCATATGAATTCACCTCATTTATATTTATAATAATGTTTCATCTAAAAATTTTTCACCATATTTCTTTTCAAATCTTCTTATTTCTTTTATTAAAACATAACCGAGCATTGCACCACCTGAAGTACCTGATATAATACCAAATAATGATAATAACGCAATTACAGTAATTTCTTCCATAAGAATTTCTCCTTTGCAATTTAAATTATAAAACAATTAAACACTATATACCATCTTCCCGCCTTGCTCAATTATATCCCTGATAATCTTCAACCTTTTATTTCTGTCATCAAAAAACCTATCATCGTTCCTCTTTACCACAGTTTTAAAATAATTATCAATATCGTCCAACAAATATGATATATTCTTAGTTAACTTATTATCTACATATTCACTAGATTTATCTTCTTCATCATATTCACGTAAACTATCACATTCAATTATAGCATCATACAAATCTAATCCATATAAATAATCTAAATTACTAATTGCAGAATATAATAATTTACCATCTTCGTGAAAATATAGCTCATCATGCCCATTCCATCTATTAATTTCATACCCTTCAATTTCCGAAGCAACGTAAAAATAATTATAATCTACAAATATCATTTTACCCTTATGCTTCATAAACCATAATTTCAATTCTGATTCTTGCATATTTTGAATTTTATTTATAAATATATTAGATCGTTCTAAATAAAATTCAAAATACTCTTGATCAAAATCAGGATTAATATATTTACCCATATAGGTTAAACATCCCAATCTTGATAATAAATTATGATATATATACTTATCTATATCATAATTAATAGATATTTTATCTTCTATTTTTGGTCTAAATAATACTTGTGGTTCTTTCTTCCATATTTTATATGCTACGTCTATTGATATTCCCATATTTATTCTCCTTTTTATTTATGATAAACACATTAATAATTATCCCATAATTTAAATATACTTTGATAATATAAAACAATTGCACCAATACCACAACAAACCAATATTCCACCTACAATAATTAATATCCACCACCAATTCATATTAATTCACTCTCATCAATACCAACAATTTCCCATTCATCACCTACGCAAAAACCAACATACTTTTCATCTAAATCAGCATAGGTATAATAATTTTGAAATGATTTACCAATAAATATTAATTTATTACCATCTTGATCTTCAATAATAGTACCATTTTGCAATTCTCCATCTTCTGCAATTTTCCATAATTCACTATTATTATATTTCATATTATTATTCTCCTTTTATTTTTATTTATATTTTTCTAATATCTTACGATATTCATTCTTACAATCATGCTCTTTCTTATTTAAGATAGCAATTAATCTAAAATATATTCTTCTTTTGAATAAAAGTATTCTCAATCTTAATTGATCTTTTTTATTAATTTTCATAAGTCAATCCTCACTTTATAAAAACATAATAATTTATAATAATTTTAATCAACTACCAACTTAATAGTCATACATTTAGGACACGCATATAAATAACCATATTCATATTTATCTCCATGCTCTCTATTAGTTTTTAAGTCTGTTTCAAAAGGTTGACCAAAGTAATCAATTCTGATAAAATCTTGATCTCCAATTTCTTTATCATTTTTATTTTCTTCCCAATTGTGCATTCTTTCATATCCACATAAACATTTCATATTATTCCCTCCTTAATATTACAATTTAAACTTAACAAAAATCTTGTACATTTCCTCGTATAATATTTTCATTTTTACATGAAGGGCAACATACTACATCACTACTTAATCTAACAGCAAAATCTGTTTCGCATTCTTCACAATAATATATACAATATTCTAACCCCATTAACCCACCATCAAATAAATTTGGTTCAATATTTTTGCTTTTATCTTCTAATAATTCATAAAATTTTTTATCTGATAAATTATTTAACTTTTCTATTACTTCTTCTGAATATTTTTTAATATTCATTTTTATTAAATTCCTCCTATATTATTTATATTTTTTATTATTCTAAATCAATATCATATAAATTTTGCCATAATTTAACCTGTATTTCTTGCAAATCTTTACGATGTTCAGGTAATTGAGATTGATCTAATATAGTAAGCAAGTTTTCATATTCTTCTACTGTAAATTTAATTGTCTTTTCATCTACTTCATTTTTAGATATTAATTTCATTTATTATTCCTCCACATTATTATAAAATTTTGGTTTCGTCTTATTATTTATCTAATAAATTACGCTCATAATCTTCCATCCTCTGAAGAATTAAATTCATACTATTTAATTTTATTTTATGTTTTAATTCTTCGTGTGAATCCATTAATTTTATACGTTCAGCAATTTGATTAAGAGTAAATATTTCATTCATTAAACATTCTTTTAATTCATCTCAAAGTTCTGCTTTATTCATAATGCTATTCTCCTATTCTTTATCATTATTTTTGTTTTCTGTTTTCACACTAAAAGAAAATACACTTAGTAAACCACTTAACACTACATAAGTCCAAAATCCATTAATACAAAATCCAGGTAAGTATTTATCAAGTAACCATAATTTAATAGGTGTTAATACTATTGCTACAAAGAATAATACTATTGTTGTTAAACACCCTATCCCTATTGGAATGGTTAATATTGATGCAAGTATTAAATATCTAAATAAATAACTAATTCCAAACATCAATAATGCAGATATTATTATTGTTTTATCATCGACAATTGATATGTATTCTTTAAAGTATTCATTGCCTACCCAAAATACTATACCTGTTAAAATTAGATTAAATAAATTTCTCATATAATTATTTCCTCCTATTTTTTAAATAATCACATTTTAATTCCCACAAATAATACCTTGATTCATCTTCTGTAAAACCTATTGCAGATAAATATTTCATTATTTGTTTTTCAGAGTATTTCTTATTACTTATGTAATAATATTTACCATCGTAATAATCTTTCATTTTAATCTCCTTTATTTTATCCATTAAATACTTTATTTATAATTTCTTCATCTTCTAACGTACTAAATTTATAATCATCCCATTCAACATCAAAATTAAACATTCCCTTTACTTTATTCATATTCTTTAAATACCAATTATCATCTAGATACCCTATTTTTGTCATAGCATCATCTACAGATAAATTTGTATATATGTTTGCGAAAAGAATATTTTCATCAAGTATATCAGGATCATGTATTAAATTTAAACTAATAGTAATAATATTATCTTTAAATATATTTGTTACTTGTTTGTGAAAATCAATAAGGAAATCAACTAGATAAACATTATCTTCAAGAAATTCTAATATACTAACTTCATCTTTTAATTGATATAATTTAGTTATCATTTATTTTCTCCTTTACACTAATCTAATTATCTCATTATAAACCATAGTATGCTTTTCATCTATCCCAACACTATTATGAAAATGTCCAAAATACCAATGTTTATATTCTAATTCTTTTTCTAACATGTCAAAGAATTTATTCAACACATTATTCTCTTTGATATAGCCTCTTTCTTGTATAATTCTCATACTTGTCGTATGTGAAATCACATAATCTACAATCCAATTATTTCTATCTAAATTATCTAATGCTTCATCAAATTCTTTTCTACTTGGTATTTCTTCTTTCCACCATGACTTACCTACAATTCTTCTATGTTTATCTATTGATGTTGCTCCACCCATTGTGAAAAATTTTAAACCATCAATAGTATAAACTTGGCCACGCATAAGATGAATTATAGAATCATTTATAAAATGTACCTTTCCACCATTCCATTGTTGTACTGGGAATTTATTAAGTAATGGAAAGCACTCATGATTACCGTCACAAAATGTTAATGTAAAATTTCTTTCATGTAACCAATTTCTCCAAAACATTTCTTCTTTTGAATTATCAAAAACCAACCCAAAATCACCACAAATAATAACATAATCATCTTTATTTAATAACTTTTGTTGTGGAAAGTTTTTCATATTTAACTTGCTAATTTCTATTTCACCATGTAAATCTCCAGTTATGTATATCATATTACATTCTCCTTTTAATTTTAATTCAATTTAAATATTTTACATAATTCAACTAATTCTTCATTAAATAATTGAATTGTTGCCATATTATTTTCTATTGCAGAATATCTATGTAATACAACATATTTTTCTTCTTTATTAACTTCATACGCAATTAAATATTCTTCATCATCATTTAAAATAGTAAATCCTCTATTAATATAATTTAATTTTACATTTTCATAATTCATATTTATATTCTCCTTATTTATGTATTTATTAAAATTTAAAAACACTTTAACATTAATACTGCTAATCCAACAAACATTCCAAACACTAATGCCCAAGGACATATTTTTAATAATATATTAGATTTAATTGATATATTAACTGGTTTGTGATAAAGTTTCTTATCTATGGTTATTCTCATAATTATCTACTCCTATCATATTTATTTATATTGTTTTTCTATTAAACAATATTCTCATCTTTTAATAATATCTTATTAATTACATAAACCATTTCAGATACATCTAATTTCATCTTTAATTTCTCAATATAATTTAAAAATTCTTCATTTTGATGCAATTCTTTAATAATTTTATCCCATTCTTCTTTTCTAGCAATTGCGTCTTTAATATATAATTTCATTTCTTCTTTACTTATATCTATATCATGTGCTATAGGACAATCTGTAGCACCTTGACATCTACCATCACAAGTATGTGTATTTTCATTATAGCAAGTAAACATTTTTTATCTCCTTTACTCAATCACATCAATTTCATCAATATCTACACCATATGGTATTCTATCTTCATACATTACAAAATCATCATATTCTTCATCTGTCATATTTTTTATTTTCTCTTCACGTTCTTTTTCTAAAATAATATATTCTTGATATTTTGGATGTGATTCTGCTTTTTCTTTCAATAAATAATAACCTAATTCTCTTTCATTTAAAATACCATAATAATCATCACCTTTATAGCCATTAATTTCATATAATCTATATATTTTCATAGTAAATTCCCCCTCAATTTTAATATCATCACAAAATCACTCTTTGATTGCTTTATGCAACTATTAAACATTCTTCAATAATTTTTCTAATTATATAAAATCCTACAAAATATTCATATTTACCTCTATTACATTCTTTAGGATTATATATAATATTACCATCTTCATCTTTATTTTTTACTTCGTTTTGCCCTGGTTTATGACTCCAGGTTCCATCTATATTTTGTCTATACCAATGATAATCTCCTCCACCATAACAATAGCCAACTTTCCAACAATTTTCATTTTCTATGTATTCTTCATAATTAGTCTCTATTATTTCAAATCCTATATCTTGTAAATCTTTTTTAACTAATTCAATAAAATTTTGGAAATTACGATTATAATATTCAGATGCTCCTTCTTTTTCTTTACCACCTAAACATCCAGGTTGACAATATCCATAATCAATATATTTTTCTTTTGTATATGGATTAATTGGTTGATTAATAGCATAAGTATAACAATTATTATTTTCTCTAGGAATGTAATTTATATTATCAATTTGTAATCCATTATATTTGTTATAATTATTATTTGAAGTTATCATTTTTATACAACTCCTTTTTAATAAAATTTTAATATTATGTTTTATATTATATTTTATATTTTGTAATCATTTAACCACTCTGGTATTTCTCTTCTCTTATACTTCAACAAATGTTGCTTATCACCTATATAATAATTTCTATAACTTCTGACAGCACATTCACACTTGTATTTATCTGGCATTGCTAAACTAAATTTTGTCATACCAATATCAGGTAAATTAGGTTCAACATAACCATCAAGCAATTTATAATAACTTGCATGAATTTTATCTTTAGGATGATTGTATCTATATAACCATTCTTTATGTACTTCATCAAAAAGTCTCATTAACCATTTAAAGTTTTGTATAGACTTCCTTGCCCATACAGTACATGGATGATTTTGATGAGTGGGTAAAATAGTATGTTTACATTTAGGATATAATTTGTAGAATAATTCTTGATTACTTACTTCGATAATATGACCTGTAGTTAAATAAATATTAGTTGCTAAAATTTGGGAATATTCAGAAATTTGCTTTATAATATGTTGATTTACATGATATTCAGCACATTTTTTAACATCATAATCTAAAACAAATATATTCATTTATTATCACTCCTTTGATTTCATTTATTCACTAAATATATAATAACCTATCTCATCTAACTTGTCAACATTTATTTTATCATTCTATTCATTCAATTTTCCAAACCTTCACATCTACCCTTCCAAAGTTAGTAGTATCTTTATTAACTTTTTCTCCAAAATCACCTAAATAAACATCTAATACGTTATTACCAAAATTTCCTGTATCTCTAATAACGTATATTCCATCATACATTTTATGTGATTTAGGAAATTCTAATTTTAATTTAGTGCCTAACGGAAATTTATTTGACGATACTGTCCAGGATTCACTATGAGATTTATTATTCAAATTATATCCATTTTTAGCTATACCCCTAGAAGGATTAGAATATGACTTTCCGCAAGATTGAACACTTAAATCATATCCTGTTGCTTGCATTACTATGTAATCATTATTTTCTAATTTTGGTGGTGTAATATCAGGAGGATTGTGAATATTGACTGATTCTATTTGTTTATTAACTAGTTGCATATTAATTTTATTATAAGACAATTTAGATGAAAACGGTAATATTAATAATGGAACAAGCGTTGCTATAAATATTTTCTTCTTCATAAGTAGATTCCTTTCTGCTATTATTCTTCCATCAAGTTTTCAAGTATAGCATTATCATATTCTGCTAAAATTAATCTCATTTTCATTAAATTATCACTCAATGTTGTTAAATTACTTTGTAAAACTTGTTCACATGCTCTGGCAAGTTTGCCTGCTAATTTGAGTAATTCTTTTTCTGTATACATATTTACTCTATTCTCCTTTATTCTGCAATAATTTAACCAATTTCTTATTATCCTCATTCTTCATTAATTCATTCCACAATTTATAAGTAATTAACATAAAACTATAATTTCTACTAGGTGTATGATGATAATCAACAAGATCCATCATTTCTTCACCAGTAACAAATGCACATGGTCTACTCATATCAATATATTTTTTCTCTGACATGCTAAATTCCTCCTATTATTTTAATAATATTATAAAAGGTTTAATTGGTATTAACTATCTAAATAATCCTCTAATTTCTCTTGGTTGAGTATTTGTTTCATTTGGATTGTATTCAAGAATTTCAGATAAATATTTACCACCTCTATCATTTTCCTCTCTATCTGCTTCTGACAATGCCAATGCTTTCTTTGTATATGCTCCAAGTACATAAGAATGATTATCTCTCATTCCATTTCTATACATTGTCACTATATAGATCTTATTCTTGCTCATCGTTATTCTCCTTATTTATGTATTATTTCTCTTGGTTCACAATTCTCAACGTCACATTCTTGACAATCATTATTACATAAATAACAACTACAATTTATACAGCGAATATTACCATCTTCTGGACAGTTTTTAATCATAATTCTTATATTATTTTTAACTGACATTTCTCTACAATAATCACAATCTACAATATAATCTCCGTCAGTACATTCTAAACCATAATAATCTTCTAATCCAAAATGTGAAGGACATAATTTTTCTGTTTTTAATTGAATTAATATTTTTTGCAAGTTATTTTCATCCATAATTTAAATAATCTCCTCATCCTTAATAGCAACACACCAATATTCAACTGAAGGATACACTTCCATTTCTTTTTCACATTTAGGACATTCTATTATTCTTGTATCTAAATCATTATTAATTGCACGTTTACCATTAAATTCATGACCACAATAAGGACAAACACAAGTATCAATACTATAAGTTTGATCTATTGGATATTTAGTTTTTTCCATAATTTATTCCTACAATATTATATATAATTAGTATCTCATATTGTTGAAATTAAACTTATTGCTTTTTCATTTTGTTCTTTGACTCTTAATACATTATTTTCAATATTTTTAATATGTTCTTCAATGTGATTAAAATCTCTCTCACTAAATTTACCTTCTTGCAATTTTTCTTTAAGCAAATATAAACATTCTTTTGCGTGATGAATTTCTACTAATAACATTTTCATAATTAACCAACCTCCTTATATGTATTTCTGACAGTTTAACATTATTTTATTATTCTGTCAAGTGTCAGTCTAATATTTTAATAATTCTATAATATTTTCCTCC
>Ga0209319_1001709_pt1 | contig 16386 bp, 16 predicted proteins | sample RifGroE2_FD_184000 | JGI IMG/M metagenome (GOLD analysis project Ga0209319, IMG submission 184000) | Groundwater microbial communities from Rifle, Colorado - Groundwater E2 (SPAdes) (version 2) | ecosystem: Environmental > Aquatic > Deep subsurface > Groundwater | place: Rifle, Colorado, United...
CGCCAATTTATGTGAGTAAATCATACCTTTACATAGGTATTGATGAAAAAGAAATTAATGGAGTTAAGGTTAAAATATATGATAGGGAGCGAACAATTTGCGACTGCCTAAGATATATGAATAAAATGGATGCGGAGATATTCCGCAAAGCTATTAAAGCATATCTAAAGGACAAAGAACAGAATATTGGAAAACCTGTACAGTATGGAAAGATATTCAAGATAACGAAAAAAATTGACACATATGTGGGGGTTTGGCTATGACTTTGAATCGATACTTGCATAAAATATATTACTATAACGAGTAAAGAATGTATTAATGCTAATTCATTGTAACAGTAGTTGGATATTAAAGCATTAACATTAAAAGCAGAATTATTAAAGTTGTAATTGCCCATGACAAATATTTATTTAATTCTCCGTCATGATAGCTACTTAAATTATAGCCTATAGTTACAAATATTTTAGCCATGCTAGGATAAATATCATAACTTAGGTGTCTCTCATATTTTTTCACTACATATTTCTTTAACAAAATAAATATGGGAATTGACCAGAGAAAGGGTTGAATTCCACTTAGCATATGTTTTATATCGAAATAATTAATATCTACTTGAATATTAGTTAAATTCTCTAATAAAAAAGGATTAATACCTATCAATATCATAATAACAGTTAAAATACCCAATGCTAACTTCATACTGATGGGTGTTTTTTTATCTATTTTAATATTATTATTTTTAAAAAATGCATAATATATAAATTTTAAAAACATAAGAGAGGTCCCCAAACTCATTAGGAATAACCCAAAAGTTAATAATGGTTCCTGTACAGCTTCTTTAATAATGGTTTTACTCATATATCCATTAAAAAAAGGAACTCCAGCTATCCCCATAAAAGCTACGAGTGTTGCTATCGAAGTCACGGGAAGTTTTCTGCCCATGACTCCTAAATTTTCAAAACTATCCTTTCCTGTGATGTAAATTACAACTCCCACTGCCATAAAAAGTACAGTTTTATATAATATGTGGTTAACCAGGTGAAAAATAGCTCCTGATATCCCCATTGCAGTACCAATACTAATACCAATAATCATATAACCAACCTGAATTATTATGGAATAGCACAATAATTTAAGCACCTGATTTTGTCTAAAGGCCATTACAATTCCAAACAAAGCCGAAATAAGGCCGGCATAAGCCAAAATATTTATCCCGGGCAGCAGGCGGCACATTACATATACTCCCACTTTTGTGGTGAATATTGACAAGACTACTGTAACATAAAAAGGAGCTTTGCTATAAGCGAGTGGCAGCCAAGTATGAAAACCCACAAAGGCCAGCTTAATTCCTACCGCAATTATAAAAAAGGGAATTCCAGCCTCTATATTATTCAAAGATAAATTACCTGTAGCCGAATACTGTAAAAATATGCCCCATAATAAACTTAAACCTCCTGCCAAATGCATTAGAAAATAATAATACCCCGTATTTTTAGTTGAATGACTTGACAATGCAATAATAAAAGATGAACTAATTGTCATTAATTCCCAGAAAATATACAGAGTAAACAAATCACCGGAAAAAATCGCTGTCATGGCACTACCAATAAACACAAATATTAAACTTAAGATACTTCGGGAACATATATTAATTGAATAAACTATAGAAGCTAGGCCACCAACAGCAAAAATTAGTCCTGTTAATTTATTGATACTATCTACTTTAAAAGGATTTAGAGTATAACCTAGAAAATCCAGTTGTAAACTATAACCAGGTATTAAATAAAAAGTAACAATAAGGGCTCCTGCAGTAATTAGGAAAGATATTAGGTATTTAATTTTATCATTATGTGTGAAAAATAAAATTAAAGCACCTGTTAAATATAATAAACCTGGAGTAATCATAATCAACCTCCTAGTAATATTCTTACGTATTCACTATTATCCAGCAAAAATTTTGGAATATTATTAATTAGACTTAAAGGTAATGAAGGTACTATACCAAATACAATACATAAGCTTCCCACAAATATAGTGGGTATTTTTAATGCTAAGGGTACTTTTGTTATTATTTTTTCTTCGGTTTTTGTATACAACTTAATAATTACTTTTAAATAATAGGTTAAAGATAAAAACGTACCCACTAGTATAAAAAAGGCAGGATAAACAAAACCAGATTCTAAAGCTGCTTCAACAATAAGCCATTTACTCATAAATCCATTAAAGGGAGGAAGGCCTACTATTGCAAGGGCATTAATTACAAAAATAAATGAAATTATTGGGTATTTATAACCCATCTCTTTAATATCTTCTATTTTAACAGATTTTAAACCCCTTTCATTATTGCATGATTTAGAATATGAAAACTTCCACCAATTAATCCTTTTTCACTGCCCACAAATAATCCGACAATGATATATCCTATCTGGGCAATACTGGAATACGCTAAAAGCCTTATTAAATTTGATTGCTGAAATGCTAGAAAATGAGAAATAATAAAAGTAATTACTCCCCAATAAACAAAAATATTTAAAATTCCACTTTCAGAGAGAAATTCAATTCCAAAAATAATATATAATACTCTTATTAATGCATATATAGCAGATTTCATCACCAATCCCGAAGAGAAAACATTATAAGGGATAGGGGAATCTTCATAAGCATCTGGTAGCCAGGCATGCATAGGTACTAACCCTATCTTTATTACATAGCCAAAAACAAAAAGGCACATAAGCATACTTTTTATCATAAAAGGGATATCTTGAAACCCAAGGGAGACTTCTGCTATATTTAGAGTTCCAGTTAAATAATATGTTAAGATTGTAGCTAATAAAATAAAAAAGCTCCCAAAAGTAGACATTATCAAATACTTAAAAGTACCTTCTATTCCTTTATCAGTCTTTTTAAATGCCGACAGAGCATAGGAACTCATAGAACTAACTTCCAGGAATACATAAAGATTGAATAAATCAGCAGTAAGTACCATTCCTGCAATACCAGCTATCATTAAATATGTAAAAATAAAATATTTATGCTTATTCATTTTAATATATTTCATAGAAAAAACAATAACAGATATAAATAATATAGCTATAATTAATAAAAACATACTGGAAAAGGGATCCACCATCAAATTTATCCCTAAGAGCCCCCAATTACCAATGCTGTATAATTTAGGCGGGTTACTGTTTTGGATAACTAAAATTAATAAGTAAAGATAAATTATTGCGCTACTCATTACCAAGGGAAAAAGAATTTTATTAAAATATAACTTGGAAATTCCAAGCAAAAATCCAGTTAATAAAGGTAAAATTATAACCCAGACAGCTAATTCCATGGCATCCCTCCAAAAATATTAAAAATTATCCGTGTAACTTTCGAATCTTATCAATGTTTAAAGTTCCATATCTTTTTTGTATCTTAATCACTAACATAAGCATTACAGCGGTAACACTTCCTCCAATAACAATAGATGTTAATGCTAGTGCCTGTGAGATTGGATCAACTACTATTTGATATACCTTGTCTAAAATAGGAGCAGTCCCACCCGGTTTATAACCTACGAGTATTAATAATAAAATCAAAGAAGATTCTACAATAGTAAATCCAATAACAATTTTTATTAAATTCTTTTGGCTAATTATTGTATATATTCCCAGACAAAACAAAAATATAACTATAAAATAGAGTATTTCCAATGCTACTCCCCCTTTATCAAACTATTGAAAATTTTGGCCATACCAGCTCCTACTTTTATGCCGATTATTATATTTAAGCAGAGTATTAACCCTCCACTGATTAATTCTCCGGGATTTCCTAGTCCCAAATTGGATTGCCCACTAGCTAGAAAATTGCTTCCAGTTACTATTCCAAATAATCCTAGTATAATAAAACATATAGATCCTAAATCTTCTAATAGTGTTTTGATGTTAGGTTTAAATTTATATTCAGAAAACTCTATACAATAAGTTATTGTCATCACAATAGGGATTAAAGCCAGAACAACTCCTCCAACAAAACCTCCGCCAGGATTTAGATGACCAAATAATATTAGATACGATCCTAAAACGGCTAAATATGGAACAATAAATATCATAGTTTGATGAACAATGATTAAAAATTTTGTACCATGCATTGCTACTTTTCTTAGGGGAACCAGAAAAGCTAAAATAGCAGAAGCAGTTAAAATAACAGTTGCTTCACCCAAAGTATCAAAACTCCGGTAATCATATAGGACTGAAGTAACTAAATTTATTGCCCCGGTTTCTTGTACACCCTTAGAAATATAGTGTTCAGATAAATAACTTTTACTAGCTAGATCATGTATTTCATTAAATACATACAATAAGAAAATAGCTAGCAATACAACAAGGCTTATTTTATATAGTTTTTTAAACATTTCATTAATTCTAATCATTTTGCATCTCCGTTTTATTTATAGTAATTACAAAAAAACCAGTAGTTAAGCCTGCAGTAATTACTGCCTCAGCCAGAGCAGCACTAGGAGCCTGGAGAATTACAAAAATAACTACTAAAATAGAACCAAATATGGGTAGAGCAATAATAGAGGATAACATATCTTTAGTAAATACCATAAAAAAAGCGGTAAGCGCTAAAAATATTATTAAAATATAAAGTATTATATCAATCAAGACTTTACCTCCAATCAATCTTCAATATCATTTTTTGTAATTGTTTTAGATTTAATTTTATGATTATTAGCAAAACTGGCTATGACATGAATTGCTACTGAATTAGTAACTAATAAAAAAATTATTATTACAATAAGTTTTAAAGAATTTAAATTAATTCCTTCTAGAACTAAACATCCCATTAAAACTGAAATACTTCCCGCCATCAGGCATTTAGAGCCAGCATGTAGACGTGTATATAAATCAGGGAAACGAATCATAGCAACAGCAGTACTTAACACAAAAAAGATACCTGTTATTAAAAATACATAAGCAATTATTTGCATTAAAATATTAATTAAATTAATCACCAACTCATCCCTTCTCTGATTTTTTTAAATATTTAGCCATAATTAAAACATCTATAAATATAAAAACCCCAAAAACTAAAGCCACATCAATTATAAATTTTCTTTCAAAATAATAACTAAATAAAACTAAAACTAATAAAAACATTACACCTATGGAATTCATAGCAACTATTCTATCTGGTATACTGGGACCTTTAATCACCCTATAAAAAGTTAAAATAGCAGATAAAACAATGATCAGTATTAAATAAAGCAATAACATCACACTCCAGATTGAATAAATAAAAAAACATAAAACAGTCAGATTCTTAAACAGAATTAATCAAATATTTTAGCTACCAAGTACTCATGTTTACTGATAAGTGTTTTCTTTATTTCGGCTTCATAATCGCTGTGAACATCTATCCAGTGGATATAATAGTTTTCATTTAAATTATCAAAATCCATAGCCAAGGCACCTTGAGTTAATGTAATAAAATTAACTAAAATTGCAACACTGTTTTTATTTATATGAGTTGTTTTAATACTAACTACTCTTGGAGAAAATGAAGGTTTTATTTCAAATGCATGTCTGGATACTCTGACTGCAGATATAATTACATCATATATATAAGTACTTACCACTAACAAAATGTAATATATTTTAATAAAAAATTTTTTTGTCCCGTATTTCATTTGCACTAATCTAAATATATTATCTGCTAAAATAAGTGATATAATAGTACATACAATAGTACCCAATAAAAACACCTGAATATTTACGCGGCCTGCAAAAACAAACCATAATGCCAAAGTTGGAATAAATATAAATAATTTTTTCTTCAAATTATGTTCCTCACTTTAAATTAAATTAGCTACAATAGTTGTAATTATTGGAAAATAAGTTTATTTATTCTTATTATTACCATATGATTAGTTATTATTATTAAAATAATTAATTTAAGAATAATACAAATTCAAAATAGCCCCCTCTTCGAGGGGGATGTTAAAATTAGAGCAGATATCACCATAATATGAGCAAGAAAAACATTTTTCGGCTTCCGCCTGAGGAGCACCATCGGTTTGGAGGCCGAGGTAAATTTGAGTGAAAAAGTGGTTGAATCTCTAACACACTATTGACAAGAGTGTTAGAGGTGGTTAGAATGAAATATGTTGAGAGTGAAAAAGTAGAATTCAATTTGCAAACTAGAACATTTTAGTAGTAGAGTAAGTTGACAGTCATTTACAAGGTAATTGCTAATTATAATAGTAGTTCATATTATAGATACACGAATTTTATTACTTATGGTGAATATATATTTAAAAACCAATTAATAAAATGGAGGTATCAAAATGAGCTATACTAATTTATATGGGCAACCACAAGGAGATGCAACTTCAGTTACGAGTAAGTTAAGGGAAATATTAATTGCTGAAATATTTGCAATAAATGGTTACTATGAACATATTGCTAACTCTAATATGAGAGATGTTAACGAGGTTTTGCATCATATTATGGAAGAAGAACAAGAACATTACGATATAATTGTAAATCTACTTAGAAAATATGATCCATTACAGTATAAAATGTATCTAGAAGTTAAGAAAGAAAATATGGGATTTAGATCACCAGTGCAAAAGTATGTTCCTGATTATGACCAACAATTGATTTTAAATAACATAAGACATGACTTAAAAGGTGAGTATGAAGCAGTAATTCTTTATGAGGAAATTATAGCAAATACCACTAATAGAGAGATTATAGATGCAGTAACAGATATAACAAATGATGAGAAAGAACATGCAGAAGAGCTTACAAGACTGCTATTAAAATATAATGTGGGTATAAATAAAGCATAAAATAAACAGTTAGAAAGCCTCTTAAATTTTGAGAGGTTATTTTTATAAGGTAGGAAAGTCCTCAAAACACGTCATTCTGAGGAGCGTTTTTTGCGACGTGAGAATCTGTATCTTGCTTGTACGAAGTTAAAAACAGATCATCACGTCGGGAAGAACACCCTCCTCATGATGACGTATCTGCGCGGAGCGCTTTATGCGTTAGCATAATTTGTTCTTAAAAAAATTATATAATTATTGACAATAGAGTACATGCAGATGAGTTCCTTAGATTATTAAAAGAACTTGCTCCTGATGAGGAAGAATTATATAAAGAGGGGGCAGAAGAAGTAGAAGAAGAGATTGAAAAATTAAAGAATAAATAAATGTGTAATAGTATAATATACTTTTAAAGCTAGGTTCAAACGGGCTATTCAAGTACATCCAACATTTTTATATGAATCAATATGGAACTTAGTGTTGTTTGTTTTACTTATGGTATATATCATTAAAGTCAATTCCTTCATAAATTCTAATTTACTATCACGTATCATATAATTTCATGAAAAGCATTTGGAGGTAGATTAATGATAATAATAATTTCTAAGAAAAAAATATTAATTATAACTTTTACTGTATTGTTTATTATTTTAGTTTTTTCAATAATAAAATATAATACTACATCTACTGCTTTTTATTATGAAGAGTCAAGTGATGTACTGAATGAATATATTCCTACTTCGAAAACTATCTCTAATAATAACGAGGTAAGAGAAGTACTAAAGGATTTATTTCAAAAAAGAAGTACTGCTATTTTATGTCAAGATAAAGAATTGTTAGAAGGTTTTTACGATAAAAATATAAAGTACAGCTTATGGGCGTTTGAACATGAGCTAAAGAAAATGAAATACTTAAGACAATGGTCAGATAAACAGAGTATAGAATTTTCAAAAATTGATACAGTTACTAACATAAGATCAATAAAAGAGATCGGAAGCAAATTAAGAATTAATTTAATAGGAACCACTGAATACAAATATTGTTATAAAGGCGATACCCAGGAAAATGAGATGAGAATTGGTACATATCATTCCATGGATATAGAAAAGCGAGGAGAAAAGTGGGTAATTGTTAAAGAGTGGTATACAGATCCATTCGCAGACTCACTAAATTTAAGCCAAGTAAAAAGTGAAGAAATTACAAAGTATATACTTAATCAAAAACCAAGAGAATTAACAACGAATCAGCATAGATTAGCTGCAATTGATTATATGGATAAATATTGTGGAGCAGCAGCAGCTGATAATTTTAAATATAACTCCGAGTATAGAAATTACAATTCCTTAGGTGGAGATTGCGCAAATTTTGCATCACAAATTCTACATGAGGGAGGGAAATTTAGAAAAACTCAATCTTGGAATTATGATAAAAGTGGTGCAACTAAGGCTTGGATAAATGCACATGGGTTTAAAAATTATATGATTAATAGTGGTAGAGCATCAAAAGTAGCATATGGTAGTTATGAACAGGTACAAAAGGCTGCATATAAACTGTTACCTGGTGATTTTGTTGCATATGAAAAGAATGGTAAAGTTACTCATATATCTGTTGTTTCTGGTTCGGATTCAAAGGGATATTTGCTTGTAAATAGTCATAATACTGATAGATATAGGGTTCCATGGGACTTAGGATGGAGTAATAAAGGGATAAAATTTTGGTTAATACATGTTCATTTTTAAAACATAATAAATTTTGTATATTTTAAGATATATATGTTAAAGAAAAATGTATTCTTCTTTAAAAAAAGTCAGTTAAGAATATTCAACTATTCTTAACTGACATTAGTTTTTAGAATGTTTATTGTACGCCCCAGATTCCTTAATCAATAAATCTAATCCAGTAATACGTAAAGCACTAATGCCATAGCCCTTCGTCTTTAGTATTTTAAATTTGAAACTAGGAGAGCAGCAGGTAAGTTGAGCATACTTTCAGTTTCAAAAAATGTATATTCATTAAGTAGTTTTAAAACACTTTCATCTTCCAGGAGAAGCTCAGCAGCAAATAGATTGGCTTCGTATTCCATGGGTTTATCAGAACACTTTCTAAATTATAAATTAAGTATATAGTGTCTTAAATAAAGCAAATATACTAAAATATGAGCTATAAATACATATTTCGGCTTCCGCCTGAGGACCATGCAGAGTACCGTATGGACCTCGGGGATAACTACTTGCCGGGAAATATAAAGATTGCTAAGGTTTTAAGGCGAAAATTGAATAAAGTGATAAACTCTGCGGTGGTCTGAATATGAGACTCAGCAGAGTTTGTTTTTGCTTATAGGTGTCATGAGAGGATAGGCGGAGGTATTTGGGCAGAACACAGGAATTAAATAGGAGTCAAAGAAATTGTGAAAGATGAGTTAATGACGGAATAAATGGCGGATTTAATGAATATAAAGAAGGATAAGCAGTGGATATATTTCTTATACTAATTGGATAGATTTTAAATATATGATTTAAACAAAAATAAAAAAGTAAAAATTTGTCCCAAAGTATTGACATTGTGTCCCGAGTGTGATAAAATTTTTACAATGGAATAAAAATGAATAGCAGTGCTTGGTTGGGGGAGAATGCCATGAAAAAGAAAAATATAATCAACTTAATAAAATATTATTCAGAGAAAAACGATACAGGGTTTAGAAGTGAGGCATATGAAATTGCAAAGGACTTTGATACTTCAGGAGATTATCAATTATCAGAGTATATTATGGCATTATTATCAAATGCAAATACATTTATACCTCAGATGAGCGAGGGAGATGAAAGTTTCTTTCGAAGAATAGAACAAAGTCAAGAACCATTACCTTTACCTGAAGCAATTAAAGAAGATGTTATAGGTATAGTAAATGCGGTTGGACATAATGCTGGAATTAATAAGTTTTTATTTCAAGGAGCACCGGGCACAGGGAAAACAGAAACTGTAAAGCAGATTGCACGAATCCTTGATCGAGAACTATATATGGTAGACTTTGATGTAATAATTGACTGTAAGTTAGGGCAAACATCCAAAAACATAGCAGCTCTTTTCAGTGAGATAAACAAATTTGCTCATCCTGAAAAAATAATTATTCTCTTTGATGAAATAGATGCAATAGCACTAGACCGAACCAATTCAAACGATTTAAGAGAAATGGGGAGGGCAACGTCATCAGTATTAAAGGGGATGGATAATCTAAACGAGCAGATTGTTTTGATAGCTACAACAAATTTGTTTGACTCATTTGATAAAGCTTTAATTCGGAGATTTGATTCGACAATTGACTTTAATCGATATAGTAGAGAAGATTTACTGGAAGTGGCTGAAATGTTGTTAACTGGTTACTTAAATAAGTTTAAGTTTGCGGGTAAAAACGTGAGACTATTTAGAAAAATTTTGGAACAAATGAAAGTCATACCTTATCCAGGAGGTTTAAAGAATATTATAAGGACATCAATTGCTTTTAGTAAGCTTGGTGATGAGTATGACTACTTGCGAAGATTATATCATGCTGTGATAGGAGAAGACAAGACAGATTTAAAAGTATTACAAGATAAAGGGTTCACTGTTAGAGAAATTGAGATGTTAACTGGAGTATCTAAAAGTCAAGTGGCAAGAGAGCTAAAGGAGTAAGATTATGAATGATATATTACAATTAAAGGGGCAATTTGAACAAAAGAAAAATTCATCAAGACCAGGGTCGCCAAAACTTCCGAATGGTACAAACGTTAAGGTTGAACATTTGATAGAACTTAAGTCTCAGCTGGAAAGTGTATGTACTTTTTGGAGAGAAAATACAATATTAAAAAATCCTTTGGTGAGTGTATATTATAAGAATGTTGTTGCTAAGAGTAATAGAATAAAAAAACTTCTGTCTAAAGGTAGTCACAGCGCTAATGAATCAATAGTAGGTGCAAAATTTTCTAATGGAGAAGTAAAGAAACACATTATAACTCACTACGTTAGCATGGAAATAATACAAAATTCAATTAGGATGTTAGAGTATTGCATTAAGGTCTTAAGCCTTGAATTTAAGGGAATTATTACGAGTGAAGATATAGAACAAGTAAATAATCGAATAAAAAAATATGATGAAAAAATTATTACTAGGACAACATTTGTAAGTGTGATTGTTGATGCATACCATGTAGAAAGATTTGGGGTTGAATCTGAAACACAAGATATTCGTGAAAAGTCAATTATTACGATTTATAAAACAGATATAAATACTTCTGAACTTATGCGTAGATTAAATATTGATTTTCTAAACGTAAAGAGTATTGATGATACTACGCTTCTTTTACTACCTGATCAATATGCTCTCTTAAAACAAAAAGCACCCTATTTGATAGCAATGGCGGTTAGTGATTTATCTGAAATAACGAGAGAAGACTTTGAATTTCAGCCTTCAGCATCAATGATTTCTATTCCTGCGCCTCAAAACGAGCCAACGATTGGGGTAATCGATACAATGTTTGATGAAAAAGTGTATTTTTCAGAGTGGGTTGAATTTACTAATATGTTAGATAAAAATATACCGTTAACCCCACATGATTATGAACATGGAACGAAGGTTTCTTCAATTATTGTTGATGGACCAGCATTTAATCCTGATTTAGAAGATAATTGTGGCCGATTCAAAGTGAAACACTTTGGAGTAGCTACAAGCGGACAATTTAGCTCGTTCACTGTATTGAAAGCAATTAAAGAAATAGTTGCAAATAACAGAGATATTAAAGTTTGGAATTTATCATTAGGATCTGCAATGGAGATCAATGATAACTTTATTTCTCCAGAAGCTGCAGTGCTAGATCAGATTCAATATGAAAATGATGTAATATTTGTTGTTTCAGGAACAAATAAGAGCGTTGAAGAGAACAGAAAGAAGAAAGTTGGAGCGCCAGCGGATTCTATTAATTCAATTGTGGTTAATTCAGTTGATTTTAATGATAAACCAGCTTCATACTCAAGAGAAGGATTAGTGCTATCATTTTTTAACAAACCAGATGTTAGCTATTATGGAGGTGATAGTGCTCAAAAAGTAAGAGTATGTTCCCCAACAGGAGAATGTATGGTTGCAGGAACTTCATATGCAGCTCCGTGGATAACAAGAAAAATGGCATATTTGATTCATGTAATAGGAGTGAGTAGGGAAGTGGCAAAAGCCTTAATTATTGATTCTGCGGTTAAATGGCAAAAATCAGAAGAACCTTCTTGCATTATAGGGTATGGAGCTGTTCCCAAACAGATTGAAGAGATTGTTCAATCACCAGAGGATGAAATTCGATTTATTTTATCAGGTACTTCTAAAGAATATGATACATATAACTACAATATTCCGGTTCCTATCTATAAAGAAAGGCAGCCATTTATTGCAAAAGCAACTCTGTGTTATTTTCCTAAGTGTTCAAGAAACCAAGGTGTAGATTATACCAATACAGAAATGGATTTGCATTTTGGAAGAATTGATGGTAAACAGATAAAAACAATTAATGATAACAATCAGAGTACAAATGAACCATGTTACTTGAAAGAGGGAAATGCAAGAAAGCTTTATAGAAAATGGGATAATGTAAAACACATTGGTGAAATGCTAAAAAGTAGAGCTACTCCTAAGAAGGTGTATGGTTATGGCTTGTGGGGGATTAGTATTAAGACAAAAGAAAGATTAGAAAGAAAAGACGGAGAAGGGATTCAATTTGGCGTTGTGGTTACGCTAAAAGAAATTAATGGTATTAATAGAATAGAAGAGTTTATACAGCAATGTTCTTTTAGAGGATGGCTTGTTAACAGGATTGATGTAATAAGTCGTATTGATATATATAATAAAGCAGAAGAAGAAATCAAATTTGATGAGCTGTAATAGTTACTATACGAAATACACGGAAACAAAAAAAGTATCAATTGCAAGTAGATAACTTATTAGGAAAAACATTATAAATTGTTAAAACTGCACTGAACATGCAAGAAACTAACTCTCTGCTTTTGATTGGTAAAAAAGCAAAATAAAGTAAAAAGCTGAAATTTAAAAATAATATATCTGTTGAAAAGGCGATAGGGAGAGCTTGAATAACGATATAATACTAGGGTATATAATACGAGCATTAAATAATTTAAAGGTAGACAAAACCACAAAAAAGAATATAATATCTGAACTTAACTATCTAATTGACGTAAAGACCTATAGTGACATGGAAAATTATTATAAATATCAAAATATATTCTACTACTTATTCTATAGTATTTACTAAAAAAGTATTTATTATTATGAATAAAAAAATAATGTAAGGTTATACTAAATAATGTAACGTATGGTAGAAATGAAAAATCTACCATTACTACATAGTCAGGATAGATCCTTTTTACACAGATTATATTACACTCTCGTTTTTTGCTAAATTAATTATAACACAAGTAGGAACTTTCTTAAATACTTTTTCACTTAAAAAGTGAAGTTTTTATTTTACATAAGCCTTTATTATAAAAGGATTTTAAAGTGATTTTGATTTATGTCATGAATAATCTAGGGTTAATAAGCATATAAAAAATTATTGTGCAGATAATACAAATATGTGTTTATTATAAGAGGTGATTATTATATGAAAAATAAAATAAAAGTCGGTATACCAAGGGGGTTACTATATTTTAAATATAATGTATTATGGACAAGTTTTTTAGAAGAAATGGGCTGTGAGATTATGATAAGTCCAGAGAGCAATAAGCAGATATTAGAAAAAGGAGCACAACATTCCATAGATGAGAGTTGTTTATCTGCTAAAATTTATATTGGGCATGTTGACTGGTTAAGAGATAAAGTTGATTATCTGTTCGTTCCTAGTATTGCTTCATATTCTAAGAATACTCAAACATGCAGTAAGTTCTATGCAATGCCTGATATAGTACGAAATACGTTTAGAGACATAAAGGTAATTACATATAAATTGGACATTGCAAACGGGAAAAATGAGAGGGATGGTTTTATTAAGTTTGGAATGAGTATTAATAACAATCTATTAAAAGTTATAAATGCATATAAAAAAGCAAAGAAAAAGCAACTAGAGTATGAAAAGGATCAGCATATAAATCAAGATAAATTGTTAGAACATACAAGCAAGCTTAAGATACTAATAGTATCCCACCCCTACAATATACATGATAAGATAATAGGATATCCGATTAAAGAGTATTTAAATAAGCTAGATGTTGAAGTAATTTATGCAGATAAGGTTAATAAGCCTAAGTCTATTGAAGCATCTCGCAACATATCTACTGATTTGTATTGGACTTATAATCAAGAGATAATAGGTGCATTAGATTTATATAAAAGTAAAGTAGATGGAGCTATATTTTTGACTACATTTCCATGCGGACCAGATTCATTAGTAAACGATTTGTGCATTAGAAAAGTAAAAGAGATTCCATGTGCATATATATTGATAGATGAGTTACAAGGAGAAGCAGGCATACAAACAAGATTAGAAAGCTTTGTGGATATAGTGTTGACTAAAAAAATAAAAAATTGTAAAAAGACTGATTAAAAGAGGGAGGAATAACATGATAGGCGAGATGAAAATAGTATTTCCCCATTTTGGAAACTATCATATACCGATTGCAAAATTTGTTGAAAAAACCCTTAATATTAAACCATTTTTACCTTTTGCAATTACTAAAAAAACTATAGAATTAGGAGCGAAACATAGTCCAGACTTTGTATGTGTCCCGTTTAAATATAATCTGGGTAATTATATAGAAGCATTAGAAAATGGTGCTAATGTTTTAATTCAAGCAGGTGGGGGATGCAGATTTGGATATTATGGTGAACTTCAGGAAGAAATATTAAAAAATTTAGGGTATAATTTTAAATTTTATAAACTAACAGCGCGGTCGCTTGATAAACTAGCTTTCTACAAGATGTTAAAAAAAATTAATCCTAATCTATCTTTTGGAAAGTATGTATATTCAGCATATTTTCTTTATAAGCATGTAAAATTACTGGATGAGATTGAAGATTATATAAGAAAAAATATAGGTTTTGAAGTAAATATAGGAGATTTCGAAAAGTTAGAAAAAAAATTTCACTGTGAAATGAAAGTGATAAAAAAAATAAGCGATATAAGAAAAATTTCAGTTAAATACAAGAAGTTATTTAAAAATATATCTATAAAAAAACCAAAAAACTGTTTAAAGGTTGGAATTGTAGGTGAATTCTATGTATTAATTGAGCCTTTTAGTAATTATTATATAGAAAGAGAATTAGCTAAAAAAGGTATATAAATGTCTTTTATACGGCATTTTCTAAAGATCATCGCTTTAAAAAAAGATTAAAAAGAGCAAAACCCTATATACTGGATGATATAGGAGCAGATGGAGTTGATAGCGTAGGACATGCATTAGAGCTTACAAAGAAAGGGTATGACGGAATAATACATATAAAACCTTTTGGATGTACCCCAGAAATTAACGCTATACCTGCTCTTCAAAATATATCAAACGATTACAACATACCTATATTATATTTTAGTGTTGATTCGCAAACCTCCGAAACTGGTGTAAAAACTAGACTAGAAGCATTTCATGATATGTTACTTATGAAAAAGAAGAAGGAGTGACAAAGGTGAAAGTATTGCTCATATACAATCCTTATTCAGGTTATGGTAGGTTTGTTAATTATTTAGATTATATAATTGACAAATTTCAACAAAAGAATTTGCAGCTAATTTTTTATAGAATAAACAAGTTGGTACATGCAATGATTACGCATCACATCTTTGTCTTACGGAGTCAATAGAAGAAACTGAGCTAGTAGGACGGCATGGTTCGGGAACAAAATATGTTTTATAGCAAAAATTTATGGAGGTTTAGTTATGAGATCTGATAATTTTAACAAGGAAAAATACTTAGAAGGTAGTATGATAAACAGAGAAAGAAACAGAATTTTAATAAATGGAAGCCTCATTTCTTTAGGATCGGCAGCCATACTTGATAATATATTTTCTCATTGGCTTTTTAAATGGCATAGGATAGTGCCAGATGAAACTCTCTCAGGATACCTGGAAATAATTTTATTTATTCTCGGATTAGTATTACTAGGAATTGGTGTATTTAGAGAGATAAAAGATAGAAAGATTAAATCTTAAGAGGAAACAAATTGAGTTAGGCATTAACTTACATCTGAAAACAAAAGTACTGGTTTATTCTCTTGACGGTGGGGACGGTCCTTTTTTGTCAACAACAGTACTAGGGTTTATTCGAACCGAATAAACCCTAGCTTTTCATATTCGGGCATCCCAATTGCATTTCTAACATGAAGTTTATGCTTCTTTTGGAATTTGTTTATGGCGTATGTTGTGTCAGTGCCATATATCCCACTGACATATCCTTTAAAGAAGCCCAGTTCTTTTAGCTCTTTCTGAACAGCATAGACATCAGCACCACGGTTGCCAGACTTTAAAGTCTTATAGTAGCTGCCGAAAGGTCCGTATAAGCCTTGAGTTATGGTAACTCTAGTACCATGGGGGATTATTTTGTATAAT
>Ga0209319_1001710_pt1 | contig 16379 bp, 13 predicted proteins | sample RifGroE2_FD_184000 | JGI IMG/M metagenome (GOLD analysis project Ga0209319, IMG submission 184000) | Groundwater microbial communities from Rifle, Colorado - Groundwater E2 (SPAdes) (version 2) | ecosystem: Environmental > Aquatic > Deep subsurface > Groundwater | place: Rifle, Colorado, United...
CCTGTTCTTCTGTAAGCTTTTCTCTTCTTTTCACTTCATTCCTTGGCGCTCTCTTTTGAATACTTTTTGCCAAGAATAAGTGTACCTGTTTAGTGTCTTTTTAAAAACGGCGCTCTATAGGCTATAAAATTGTTTCTTGTGGACTTTTTGTAAAATTAAGCGCCTGAATTTTGATTTCAGGCGCTACTTTGTAAGACAAGCCTTTTTTTTAAAGTATTAATTCGATGTCTTTGGTGACGAAATTGAACCGCTTGTTTGTGTTGACTCAGGCGTTGATACTTGAGTGGATTCTTTTTCTGAAAGAGGCGAGTGGGTACGCGGGATGTGCTGTTGAACAACAAGTGCATGCACATTTGTAATTTTTGCTATGGCGTAATCAATGGCCTTTAATTCGTTTTTTTGTTCTTGTGTTAATTCGGGTAAATTCATTAGGGCTAAGCGCTGTACGTAAAGCGCTTTATGTACAACTGTTTTTTTGTGAAGACTTTCACTGGAGTGTGAACTATTCAATTTTTTATGGCTTGTAGATGTATGCTGATTCAGAGGTGCGGCTTCATTGAGTTCTTGCAATTTGTGCGCGGCTTCTTGTTTGAGGCGATTAAGAGCAGAAAGTGGTCGTGATCGTTGCTTGGTGATTGGTGCTTTTTCTTGTTCCATGCTGCACACAGAATATGTGATACATAAGCCGATAAAAAAGAGAGTTGTTTTATGAGGCATGAAAAAATCCTTTATTGAAAATGGACACTGTCAGTAGATATTTTTTTATATCAAGAATGTTACGATTTTCTGCTAAAAAAGCTGATGAGTCAATGATTAAAGTGCTTTTGGTACAGATCTGAGATCTGTACCAAAATTAAGCACTGCGTTGAGTGGGGCATTTCGTTTATACACGAGTAATGGTGCATGATCATTTTCATTATTTTCTATGGCAAGAGCCCAAATGACAGGTTTATCACTTGGTGGCCGGCTCAAACATATCATGTTAACGAATGAGCAAGGTTAAGTGAACTTCGCTATAAAAACTTATGAGATCGTTTGTGATGTTAAAAAAAAGAGCGCCTGGTTTTTGCCCAAGTGCTTATGTTTTTTAGTGGTTAGTGTGTCTATGAAAGACGTTTATAAATGAACTCAATGGCTTCATCTCCATCAGTTGATGTCAGTCGTTTCATAAACTCGGGGTCGTTTTGAGCAATTTGAATATGCGGATCACCGTGTCCACGGAGAAAATACCAGGGGGAGGCAGGATCGCGGTGGTTTTTGGCGTATGCATACCAAAATATTTGATTATCGTTAACCATTGTACCTATGAGTTCATACCGTGCGCTTACAGTCGATCCTGGTGTTTTAAGTGTTTGTATGGCTATAGGATCAATGTAAATCGGATCCTGTAAGTTAAGTTTTCTTACAATCATATAAAGTGGATATTCTTCTGTTGCCATATTTTTTATATCATTTGAAAGGTTGCTGTTTATATCTGGTGACATCATAAAGATTATTATTGGCTGGTTGCGTGCTGATATGGTGTGTTCGGATGGTTCTTTTAGTAAATACAATATGTCGTTAAACAACTCATCCGCTGGTCCAAATCTTCCGTAAGATGTTGTTGATTGGGTGCATGCTAAAGTATAAAATTTTTCTGAGTATGCTGCGCCACCTACGTTAAAGGTCAAATCGTGAAGGTGTGCTTTTCGGTTATATGGTTGCCCACCTATATTTTGTGGCAATGGTTCATTGCGCTCCCAGGCAAGGAGGGGGATGAGATTATTAATGAGCGCTTTATTGTCGGGCGAAGCTGTGGGATCGATAATGATGGTGCCAGCTTTAAGTCCGTCATAAATTTCTGGCATAGCGAATAACATTTGAAGTGCTGCTTCGACCCAACAGTCGACATGTTGGTAGAATAAGCGTGGTGGTTGGTTAGGATTGGGTCGTGGAGGCAATACATATAATTCGTTTTTGAGTTTGCGCAGGTCGGCATTGAACTTTTTGAGTGCTGTACTTCCAGGCCCTTGCATACACCATAAAGATCCTGCTGGTATGATGCACATGCTGCACACGATGCTGAATAAAGTATGCTTCATAGATACCTCTCCTTTTTTTTTATAAAACAGGTTTTACGCTTTTTTTTGTTGGCTGTGCCAAATAAGGTACTGCTCAATAAACTCCATCAAATCACCATCTAACACGTTGTCAGGTTGACCTGATTCAAAATCAGTTCGATGATCTTTCACTAACCGGTAAGGATGCAGTACGTATGAGCGAATTTGTGATCCCCATTCAATACTTTTTTTCTCGATTGCCGCAACGTTTGCGCGTTTTTCCTCTTCAGCCTTTTGAACAAGTTTTGCCTTAAGCATGCGCATTGCAGTTTCTTTGTTTTGTGTCTGCGAGCGCTCGTTTTGGCATTGAACCACAATGTTTGTTGGTAGGTGGGTGATGCGCACTGCCGAGTCGGTTTTGTTTACGTGTTGTCCACCGGCACCACCTGCTCTATAGGTATCGATACGCAGATCTTCTGGGTCAATCTCTATATGTACCTCCGGTGCTTCAGGTATAACAAAGACCCCTGAAAACGATGTGTGACGACGCTTGTTTGCATCGAATGGCGATATGCGTACGAGGCGGTGAATGCCATGTTCACTTTTAAGAAGACCATAAGGGTACTTGCCTTTAATGAAGAGAGTGGCCGATTTTATGCCTGCGCCTTCACCTTTTTGTATATCGAGAATAGTGGCGTTGAGTCGCTCGCGTTCGCAAAATCGTGCATACATACGTAAAAGCATTTCTGACCAGTCTTGTGACTCTGTGCCGCCAGCGCCTGCATTAATGGTTAGAAAGCAATTTTCATTATCATGTTCATCGCTTAATAGGAGGGAGATCTTAAATGTCTTGAGTTCTTTGCGGTGTTGATCGATGGAAGTTTTTATGTTCTGAAGCTCTTGTTCGTCTTGCGCAAAAAGATCGACCAATTCGTTTAATTCGATGTGATTTGTAGTGATATATTTGTAGCTTTCTGCGATGCTTTTAACTGCCTGGTATTCCTTAAGAATCATGCCTTGATTTGGGTTCTGCCAAAAATTTTCTCCTTTAACGATCGCTTCCAATCGTGCGAAATCAGCGTCGTATGTACTGTGTTGCCAAAATTGTTTGATCGTCTCGAGGGTCGAATCGAGATCTTTTAAGTGTTCTTTGAGTTCTTCATGCAGCATATGAGCCTTTCTTTTTTGATTTTTGTGATCTGATCTTTACCTATGATATCATTTTTATTTTTATTGTAGTGTTTTTTATTGTATTTGAAATTCTCAGTCAAAACAGGGGTTTCAAAAAAAAGGCGGCAATGCAATCCTTTTTGCTGATTGGATGCAGCAATCGAGCTCTGTTGGCTTGCTTTGAAAAATATTTTTAAAAGTATTGAAAAAATATGTAAAAGAAGTGTTGACTTTATCGTTATGCCGTTTACAATTAAATCATGTTCGAGGGAAACAAAACGACTGAAAAAAAGAAGTCGCGAAAAAAACGAGAAACAAAAATTTGTCTTTGAAATACACGAATCAACAAAAGATTTAAAAGTTTAAATCTGATGATCTTGCGACAAACTCTAATTATAAACTTTTGTGATGAAGAGTTTGATTCTGGCTCAGAACGAACGCTGGCGGCGTGCCTAACACATGCAAGTCGAGCGAGAAAGACCTTCGGGTCGAGTATAGCGGCGGACGGGTGAGTAACGCGTGAGAATCTACCCTTTAGTGAAGGATACCCTCGAGAAATTGAGGTTAATACTGCATACGTTCCTTCGGGAAGAAAAGTGGCCTCTTGCTGCTGCTAAAGGATGAGCTTGCGTACTATTAGCTAGTTGGTAGGGTAAAGGCCTACCAAGGCGAAGATGGTTAGCCGGCCTGAGAGGGTGTACGGCCACACTGGAACTTAGACACGGTCCAGACTCCTACGGGAGGCAGCAGTGAGGAATATTGCTCAATGGGCGAAAGCCTGAAGCAGCGACGCCGCGTGGAGGATGAAGGCTTTCGGGTTGTAAACTTCTGTTAAGTGGGAAAAAAGACGTCCGAGTAATATGCGGATGAAATGATGGTACCACTAGAGAAAGCACTGGCTAATCTCGTGCCAGCAGCCGCGGTAATACGAGAGGTGCAAGCGTTGTTCGGAATTACTGGGTGTAAAGGGTGCGCAGGCGGTATATTAAGTCAACTGTTAAATCTCCCGGCTTAACTGGGAGTTCGCAGTAGATACTGATGTGCTAGAGGATGGAAGAGAGAAGTAGAATTCTCGGAGTAGCGGTAAAATGCGTAGATCTCGAGAGGAATACCGATGGCGAAGGCAGCTTCTTGGTCCATTCCTGACGCTCATGCACGAAAGCGTGGGGAGCAAACAGGATTAGATACCCTGGTAGTCCACGCCGTAAACGATGATCACTAGACGTCGAATCTGCTCTGCAGAAACGGTGTCGTAGCTAACGCGTTAAGTGATCCACCTGGGGAGTACGATCGCAAGATTAAAACTTAAAGAAATTGACGGGGGTCCGCACAAGCGGTGGAACATGTGGTTTAATTCGACACTACGCGAGAAACCTTACCTGGGTTTGACATGTATGTGACCGCTGTAGAAACACAGTTTTCCGGTTTACCGGACACATACACAGGTGCTGCATGGCTGTCGTCAGCTCGTGTCGTGAGATGTTGGGTTAAGTCCTTTAACGAGCGCAACTCCTGTCGCTAGTTGCTACCCTGTAAAGGGGCACTCTAGCGAGACTGCCTGGGAAACCAGGAGGAAGGCGGGAATGACGTCAAGTCCTCATGGCCCTTATGTCCAGGGCGACACACGTGTTACAATGGCTAATACAAAGGGCTGCCAACCTGTAAAGGTGAGCAAATCTCGAAAATTAGTCTAAGTTCGGATCGAGGTCTGCAATTCGACCTCGTGAAGTTGAAATCGCTAGTAATCGCGTATCAGAACGACGCGGTGAATACGTTCTCGGACCTTGTACACACCGCCCGTCACACCATGAGAGTTGTTTGCACCCGAAGTTGCCTTAGCTAACCGTAAAAGGGGGCGGGTACCGAAGGTGTGGGGAATGATTGGGGTGAAGTCGTAACAAGGTAGCTGTAGGAGAACCTGCGGCTGGATCACCTCCTTTCGAGGGAGTACAAATTTGATTTAGGTGTGCTGAGTTTGCGCAAGATCATCAGATTTAATTTAAACGAAAACGCTGGGCCTATAGCTCAGGTGGTTAGAGCACCCCGCTGATAACGGGGAGGTCAGTCGTTCAAGTCGACTTAGGCCCACCAATGGCCTAAGTGGTCATCAAACTGAGTGTGCAATGGGCTTTATAAGGCTGTTTTTGTGATAAAATTTTTGTGTAAGGGGACGTAGCTCAGTTGGTAGAGCGCCTGCTTTGCACGCAGGAGGTCATCGGTCCGAATCCGATCGTCTCCACCATTTTTTGAATAATCTTTTCGCTGTTGATTTGTTGTATAAAAAATTTTGTGATCTTTGACATGTTTGTAGTGTAACAAAGTCTCTTTTTAAATTTCGAATTAAACGGGTAACCGTCTACAAATTTATACTGATTTAAAGATTTTGATTAATTTTAAAGGGCTTTTGGTGGATGCCTTGGCATCAAGAGGCGATGAAGGAGGCGTGAGACTGCCATAATCTTCGGGGAGCTGTCAACAGAGCTTTGATCCGAAGGTATCCGAATGGGGAAACCTAATCTGAAGAACTCAGATTATCTTTATCAGAACACATATGGTAAAGAAGCGAACGGCATGAACTGAAACATCTCATTAGTGCCAGGAATAGTAAACGAAGTGATTCCCTCAGTAGTGGTGAGCGAACGGGGAAAAGCCTAAACATGCGGCGTGGTCAAGTGAGCACACGTTGCGACGCATGGGTTGTGGGGTTTGATGTTCTGAGTGTGCTTACTCAGACTTGTTATTGTCCTGTTAGTTGAATTGCCCTGGAAAGGGTAGCCAAAGAAAGTGATAGCCTTGTAAGCGAAAACAGCAGACAATTCAAGATTCAAAAACCCGAGTACCGTAGAGCACGTGAAATTCTGCGGGAATCTGCCCGGACCATCGGGTAAGGCAAAATACTTCTTGATGACCGATAGTGAACGAGTACCGTGAGGGAAAGGTGAAAAGAACCCCGGGAGGGGAGTGAAATAGACACTGAAACCAATTGTCTACAATCGGTGGAAGCGATGTATACGTACGCGCAACCACGTACCTTTTGCATAATGAGCCAACGAGTTATTGTATGTTGCGAGGTTAAGCTTAGAAAGAGCGGAGCCGTAGCGAAAGCGAGTTCGAATAGAGCGTTTAGTAGCATGCGATAGACCCGAAACCTAGTGAGCTACTCATGTCCAGGATGAAGTTTCTGTTATAGGGGATGGAGGTCCGAACCGGTGTAGGTTAAAAACTGCTCGGATGAGGTGTGAGTAGGAGTGAAAGGCTAATCAAACTGGGAGATAGCTGGTTCTCCCCGAAATATATTTAGGTATAGCCCTGCATGATTCAGCGCGGCGGTAAAGCACAGTTGGAGTTTTAGGGGCGCAAGCTTACTGGATTCTTACTAACTCTGAATGCCGCGTTGTTAGAAAGCAGGAGACAGACTGCGAGAGATAAGTTCCGTAGTCGAGAGGGAAACAGCCCAGACCATCAGTTAAGGTCCCAAAATGTCTGTTAAGTGGTAAAAGATGTGAGAAGACATAAACAGCCAGGATGTTGGCTTAGAAGCAGCCATCATTTAAAGAAAGCGTAACAGCTCACTGGTTTAGTCTTTTTGCGCTGAAAAACGAACGGGGCTAAACAGACTACCGAAGCTATGGCTTGCGCATGTTTACATGTGCAGGGGTAGGGGAGCGTTCTCTGCCAGATACGAGCTCAACCGTGAGGATGGGTGATGGGGCAGAGAAGTGATGATGTTGGTATAAGTAACGAAAAAATGGGTGAAAATCCCGTTCGCCGTAAGTCTAAGGTTTCCGAAAAGAGAGCGGTTCATCCACTCAGGGTTAGTCGATCCCTAAGCCGAGGCCAATTGGAGTAGGCGATGGACAACAGGTTAATATTCCTGTACCGCATATAAGCGTTTGTAGCAATGGGGTGACGCAGGAGGATAGGTTATGTTGGAATTTGGATTGCCAACTTAAATGCAAAGAGGGATGCTCTAGGTAAATCCGGAGTGTCGTTAACCTTGATGTATGACGAGCATGCTTTGCCTTCGGGTGTTGTGTGTATAACTGATTTCACGCTGACTAGAAAAACCTCTCGTGAGCTCAATGTGCGATCGTACCGTAAACTGACACAAGTAGACGAGCTGAAAATGCTAAGGCGTTGAGATAACTATCATTAAGGAACTCGGCAAAATAGCCTCGTAACTTCGGGAGAAGAGGTGCCCACAGTGTTACCATTAAAACGGAAAGCATTGTTGGGTTTCAACAAAGAGGTCCAAGCGACTGTTTAACAAAAACACAGGGCAATGCAAACTCGTAAGAGGAAGTATATTGTCTGACGCCTGCCCAGTGCTGGAAGGTTAATAGGAGATGTCAGCCGTAAGGCAAAGCGTTGAATTGAAGCCCCAGTAAACGGCGGCCGTAACTATAACGGTCCTAAGGTAGCGAAGTCCCTTGTCGGGTAAGTTCCGACCTGCATGAATGGCGTAACGACTTGGACGCTGTCTTGATGATAGACTCAGTGAATTTGTAGTAGGGGTGAAAATGCCCCTTACCCGTAGATGGACGGAAAGACCCCGTGCACCTTTACTGCAACTTGACGTTGATTTTTGGGTTGATATATGTAGCATAGGCGGGAGGCTTTGAAGTGTAGGCGCTAGCTTACATGGAGCCAAAGGTGAAATACCGCTTTTATTTGCTTGAAAATCTAACTTCGACCCGTAATCCGGGCGGAGGACAGTGTCTGGTGGGCAGTTTGACTGGGGTGGTCGCCTCCTAAATTGTAACGGAGGCATTCAAAGGTTCCCTCAAGACGAATAGAAATCGTCGGTAGAGCGTAAATGCACAAGGGAGCTTGACTGTGAGACATACAAGTCGAACAGGTGCGAAAGCAGGAATTAGTGATCCAATGGTGCCATATGGAAGGGCCATTGCTAAATGGATAAAAGGTACGCCGGGGATAACAGGCTGATCTCCTCTGAGAGTCCACATCGACGAGGAGGTTTGGCACCTCGATGTCGGATCATCGCATCCTGGGGCTGGAGAAGGTCCCAAGGGTTTGGCTGTTCGCCAATTAAAGCGGTACGTGATCTGGGTTCAGAACGTCGTAAGACAGTTCGGTCCTTATCCTCTATGGGCGCAGGATATTTGAGGAGGGTTGTTCCTAGTACGAGAGGACCGGAATGAGTGAGCCTCTGGTGTTCCAGTTGTTTACCACAAGCAACGCTGGGTAGCTAAGCTCATAAGAGATAACCGCTGAAAGCATCTAAGCGGGAAGCTCGCTCCAAGATAAGATATCCCTCTTCTGGCGTAAGCTGGAAGGTAAGATCCCTTGAAGACCACAAGGTTGATAGGCTGGGGGTGTACGCACAGTAATGTGTTTAGCTGACCAGTACTAATAGATCGAGAGTTTTAATCATTATTTGATTTTTAAATCATAAAAGATATCGAGTTAAATGAGGCCTGTGTTACATTACAGACATGTTGAAGATCGCAGAGAAAATTTTGACGTTCGGTTCAGCTAATCAAGCGAATCGAATTTGACATAAAAGTTTCCTGGTGGGTATAGTTGCAGGGTCACACCCGTTCCCATTCCGAATACGGAAGTTAAGCTTGCAACGCCGATTGTACTTGGCTGGTAACGGCCTGGGAGAGTAGGTACTGCCAGGGATTAAATTAAAGACTCGAGTCATAAAAAACTCGGGTCTTTTTTTTGCGTGTTTTTTTGTCATGTCGGTTGTTGGTGCGTCATAAAAGATCTTACTGTTTTCGCCATGTAGGCTTCCAGTCGTCGTCCATACGATACGCTCAAACACTTCAATGTTTCAGTGTTCGATTTCGTCTGTGTGGCCTCACGGCAGGCGGCGGGCTATGGCGTAAGCCATATTTCTAACTTGTATTTAAGTTTAAAATGAGTTTTAAAAATTATGATACAAAAACAAGGTTCACACAGCGCACCGCTGGCTGATCGCATGCGCCCTCGCAAGCTTGAAGACTTTTTTGGGCAGGGGCATATTGTTGGTCAAGGGTCACTTTTACAAAAAGCGCTTGAACAAGACACCGTGCCATCAATGCTTCTTTGGGGCCCTCCAGGTACCGGTAAAACTACTCTGGCATCGATCGTTGCCGCACAGACAAACGCAGTATTTATATCGCTCAGTGGTGTGCTTAGTGGCAAAAACGATCTGCTCGATGCGCTTGCTAAAGCTCAGACCAATAAAACGTTTGGTCAAAAAACCATACTGTTTATTGATGAGATTCATCGGTGGAACAAGGCTCAGCAGGACGCGCTTTTGCCTGCCGTTGAGCGTGGAGACGTAATCTTTATCGGTGCGACAACCGAGAACCCAAGCTTTGAGGTGATCTCGGCTCTTGTGTCGCGTACGCATTTGTTTGTGCTGAGCAAGTTGAGCGTTGAGGATATCACAAAAATTATTTTGCGAACTTTAGAGGATAATGAGCATGGTCTTGGTGGCAGAGATATTACCATCGATGATGAGATCGTCGGACATGTAGCAGCCATTGCACATGGCGACGCTCGTGCGGCGCTTAATATTTTAGAAGCAGCTGTCGGTATTTCAAAGCATATTACCAAAAACACGATCGAACGCATCGTCCAAAACGCGCGTTTGTATTACGATAAAGTAGGCGACGAGCACTACAATATAATCTCCGCGCTTCACAAATCAATGCGTGGCGGCGATCCACATGCTGCGCTCTACTGGCTTGCACGTATGCTTGAAGGGGGAGAAGACCCTCTTTACCTCGCTCGTAGACTTGTGCGATTTGCTTCTGAAGACGTAGGCCTTGCCGATAACTTTGCACTTGTGCTGGCAAATAGTACCTATGACGTGTGCCATAAACTTGGCATGCCCGAGTGTAACGTGCATTTGGCTCATTTGGTGATATATCTTGCTCAGGCAAAAAAAAGCATTCGTGCGTATGTTGCCTATGGCCGTGCAAAAAAAGATGTTAAAGAGTTTGGCAACCTGCCCGTGCCTTTGCACATTTGTAATGCGCCAACTAAGCTCATGGAAAAACTTGGATATGCCAAAGGGTACAAGTATACTCCGGTTGAAGACAGCAGTGATCAGGAGTACATGCCTGACGAGCTGAAGGGTAAAAAATATTTTTAGAGGTTCACCATGGCGTTTACTATTGAGTGGCATGAAATAACATTGCACACATATGCTGAAAAGCTTTTCATGCTTAAAGAATTAGAGCCCGTTTTTGTTAAAGCATTTGTGCCTGTGGAAGCACAACATATACATACCTATGATCAACGATTGGTCACTGCGCCTGCAGATAAGATTCGTTTGATCGAACAAGAGGTTTTATCAGAGCTCGTTGCCTCGCAACGTCTTTGGTGGAATACAAAAATTCATCAGTTGTACACGGATGTACATGATAAGCATGTGTCTGCAGCGTATATAGCGATTGCAAAAGATGAAGAGCAAAAAAATATAGGGCTCATCTTGTTTGAAAAAAGAGGTATTAAGGATTTTTTAGCTTTGCGTTTGCAAAATATCATTGAGGGACCTTCTTCTGAACAGGTAATTGTAACTTCCTCAGAGTGTAATGATGAGATTTGCATAGAAGTTTTGGCTGTTATGCCGGGGGCGCAAAAAAAGGGGTTGGGAAGAGCATTAGTTTTTTCTGTGTACGACCATTGTCCGTTTATCAAAAAAATATATCTCACAACAAGTAATTTAAACACAAGAGCTCAGGCATTCTATGAGCATCTAGATTTTATCCGTTTTCTCAAAGGTACCTTTGTTGTGGGTGCTGGAGCCCAAAATTTTAATCGGGAAAAAATAGTGTATGTGTACCAAAAAACGGTAATTGAGTAACTATTCGAATCAAAAAAAAGGATAAAAAACATGAACAAATTTGGTCTTTTTATCGCAACCGTTTTGCTTTTGTTTTTGGGAATACATGCTATTCGACAGTGGCATGCGTCTAGCAGAGCATCAGTTGGTACAGCTAAAACGTTGGCATCTGATACACTTACGCCATCATCAGGTGGTGATGATAAAACAATCAAAAACGATACATTAGGAGATCGTATGTACGTAGCAAAAAATTTTACCCATCTTTTGGGTATACCGGGCTTAAGTAATCAATTACTCGAAAATCACTTTAAGTTGTACCAAGGGTACGTTGATAATACCAATAAACTCTTAGAGCTTACCAAGAACATGCTTGAGCATGGCGAGGCAGCTAAGCCCGAATTTTGCGAACTTAAGCGGAGGCTTGGTTGGGAATTTAACGGCATGCGTTTGCATGAATTATATTTTGAAAATTTGAGCATTGTTCCGCATGCATTGTCACAAGACTCTGCTTTGATGCGTAAAATAGAACAGGATTATGGTACGTTCTCTGCCATGGACCGAGAAGTTCGTGCTATGGCAAAAATTCGTGGCATCGGTTGGATTGTGCTGTATTACGATTCCATTGCTCAAAAGCTTATGAATATGTGGATTGGTGAGCATAACGAGGGTCATCCTGCAGGTTGCACGCCATTGCTCGTGATTGATTTATGGGAGCACGCCTATATGACCGATTATGGTATCAAGCGGGATGGCTACATGGATGTGATTATGCGCTCAATAGCATGGGACGTTGTGGAAAAACGTTTTGAAAAAACATCAAAATAATTTTTGACCAAAAGGGCTTTACCATGACTACAAGGGATAAATTGTTTATATGTGCTCTTGCAGCGGTCGCCGTGTTGATTATGAGTTTCAAATTTTATTGGTTACGCACACATCACTTATTTTGTTGGAGAACTCCCCACATGACGACGAGCGCAAAAATGCTTAAAGATGTAGTTCAAAAGGACACGATCTATAAAATAATTCCACCTGAAGAACTTATCTTTTTTAAATCATCGGGGCATATACGCCCTTTACCGCTTGATCAAAAATCGGGGTTTATTCATACCTCTCTGCCTGACCAAGTTGAGTCAATTTTGAATAAATTTTTTGGTAGCAATGAAACGATGTATGTAGTCGAGCTCAATAAAAGCGAGATTGAAGGTCAAGGCGGGGCGGTCCGCATAGAACAAAATACACCGGGTGGTAACTTTTATCCGCATATTTATGGATTGCAAAACATTGCACAAAGTGCGGTTACAAAAATTTTTGAAGTGAGTAAAAGGGGTAAGGATACCAATTGGCGTGTTATTGCGAATGTTTCGGTTGTAACTGGACAGTAAACATTTCTGATCTGCCAGTAAAATAAAACTTGTGCCACTAAAGTGACCCCCTTGGTCAAGACACGAAAATAGAAAAAAAGTTAAAACATGGCGCTCCTTTGTTGATGATGTTGAGAAATAAAAAAACTGTCGAAAAGATCTTTTTTTGATGGTATCGTTTTTTTAAAAAAAACAGCATTGGGGGTGTGGTAATTCAGCTTTGAATGATAACGACGTGCATTGTAAAACGCGATGTAATCATCAAGAGCTTCTCGAATTTGTTGTACAGTATCGAAACTGTACAAGTATACCAGCTCATATTTTATGGTGCGCCAAAGGCGCTCAATATGAACATTATCAGCCCATCTTCCCTTGCCATCCATGCTTATTTGAATGCCATATTGCCGAACAGCGCCAACCCACGCGTCTCCGGTAAATTGACATCCTTGATCACTGTTTATGATCTCTGGAATTCCCTGCTTTAACGCAGAAGAAAGAGCCTCTAGACATGCTTGTGCATCAAGAAATGTTGACAACTTCCAGCCCATTATTTTTTTGCTAAAAACATCCACTATGCCGACCAGATAGACAAAACCTCCACGTATTTTTATGTAGGTTATATCCACCTGCCACACTTGATTTGGGTGGTTGATAACAAGCCCGCGCAGCAAGTAGGAAAATGTTGTGTGTTGTTGGTTTTTTATGGTGGTCTTTTTTTGTGGGTAAATTGCGGATAGACCGATCGACTTGCGCAGCGCTTGTACCTTTTTGTGGTTGACCAAAAAGCCTTTTTCTCTGAGCGCCACCGTCATGCGACGATAGCCATAAGATGGCATCTGCAACTGCAATACACGAAGTTCTTCCATGATGCTAGAATTGTCTTTTTTTGGCTGTGATTTGTAGTACATCGATCCTCTCGATACATCCATCAGTTCGCACTGTCTTTTAAATGATACTGTTTTATCTGTGCACTCAACCAGCTGCTTGCGTAGCTCTGGATTTAACGACTGAGTGCGCGCTCTAAAAAATCTCTCTCCGCCGTTATTTTGCCTATAAGACGATGCAGTTTTTCCACTTCTTCTTTATATTTCTTGTCCGATTTCATTTCAAACACAGCTTTTGCATTTTCTTCGAGAAGCTTCTTCCATGTTGATATTTGTGTTGGTGCAATGCCATATTCTTGGCTCAATTGACCCAGCGTTTTCTGCTCTTTTATGGCTTCCAACGCAATTTTGAGCTTAAGAGTACTCGTGTGTTTTTTGTACATTTTTGACATATAATTCCCCGTTAATAAGCTTTAATTTCTTGCCCATTACAAACTAACATTTTTCAATTCTTGTGTGTCTTGTTTTTGGGGGTCATTATACACTTCAAAAAAAAGAGTTTATATGTCATCCCAAAACAAATTGTTACTTGGTTTTTTAGTTTTGATCCTTGTAGCAGGTATTGCATTGTTTGCCTGCCGATGCAATCATCGTGAAACGATCTTTGATCGTGTGATTTGTACTCCAAAAAAGTTTGTGCTCGATATTCCAAAACCGCTTCCCCTCTGCGATGAGATCAAAGACCTCAAAAAAGGGTTTATCGATGTGCCCAATGGTGGTCGGCTGTATTACGAAGAAGAAGGCAGCGGCATACCACTTGTTCTGCTTCATGGTGGGCCTGGCGGTACGCACCATGTGTTTCATCCCTATTTTTCGCAGATGAAAAATGTTGCACGAATTATTTACTATGATCAGCGCGGGACGGGACAATCGAGTATCGATCCAACAGGTAAAACTTACACGATTAAACAAGCGGTTGAGGATTTAGAAAATTTACGTAAGGCGCTTAATATCGATCGTTGGGTAATGCTTGGTTGGTCTTATGGTGGTTTTTTGGCGCAATGTTATGCGCTTACATGCCCACAACATGTTCAAGGGATAGTTCTTGTTGCCTCTTCACCAGGTTCATCAGCATGTACGACACAAAGTCGTGAAGATATGTTTATCTCAGCCGCTGAAAAAGAGTGTATGCAAAAGGTGCGACAGGCTTTCGCTGATGGTCATTTAACAAAAGAACAGGCGGGTTACAACAAAGATCTCTGTGGTGATTGGAAGCGACAAGGTTACTACAAACCAACGTGTGAGGAATTGGCTCGACAGACGTGGTATGAGTGGAGCCCTGCACCAGGCTTTAATAATTTGATGAGTTTGGCGGGCAGTGAAATTGATCTTGCGGGTAAATTTGTTGCTTTTGATATACCAACACTCATCTACGAGGCCACCTGGGATTTGACCTGGGATGCTGCTAAAACCACATTTATGAGAAAAAATCATCCACATGCGCAGGTTGAGGTGTTTGAGAAATCTGGCCACTGTATTTTTGGCGATGAACCTGAGCGATTTTTTTCACTTTTAAAAATTTTTTTAGATATTGCAGCAAAGACACCGATTTCAAAATTGCCAGTACATACTCTTGTGTGGCCTGATCCACCGTCCGATATGCAATGTGCAGTTATCATAGCGGGCGATGTAGACACAAAAGTTGTTCGTGAAAAAGCGCTTATGGCATTGTACGATCAGTTTGTTAAAAACGACACGATTGATGTGCAAGGATGGTTCTATCTTGCTTATAAATTGGCGTCAATAAAAAATCCGGCTCTTGTAAATCAAATTGTGGATGCGCTTGATCGTGCTGAAAAATCTGCTCAAAAGATGCCTCTGAAAAATTGGGATAATGAAATAATACAGATAAAAATATTTCGCGGGCATGCTTTTGATCTTATGAGCAAACGGGCCCAGGCTATAGCGCAATACAAAGAGGCGTTGCGTATTTATGACAGTATGCCAAAACCAGTAAAAAATGTTATGCGGGACTACATAGAACAATACTTGCAAGAGTCATTTAAGGGTTAAAAAATAAGTAGCAAATTTTGATCAACAGTTTGAGCAAAAAACAGAGAGAAGCCTGGCTTTAACATCAGGCTTCTCTCTTGAGAGTAAAAAAAAACACTATAGCGCAGTCCTGAAAGCTTTGCACATCAACAAACGCAAATAGTGCGATTGAATCACATAAACAAAAAGCATGTTTGCGCAGGCCTAAATAGCCCTGGCTATACATTCTTATTTTCATCTGGAGCTCTGTATATTCGTGATCATGAATAGTGTGACTTAATCACGCAAACAAAAGATACGTTTGAGCGGGCCACCAAGTGATTAACGTGTCTCTTTGGCTCTTGCCATATATAGATTTTATGCTTCTATCAAAATATGTAAGATTAGCCTTGAATCGTTTTTAAAATTTTTTCAATGGTTGCGGGTATGCTCAAAAAATCTGTATTGATTTTAATTGTATTTATAAGATTATTACACATATGCAATCGTTCAAAACTTTTATTTATATTTATGTTGTATCTGACGCCAGCTTTAAGATCTTTTTCGAGTCTTTTTTTCAATGTTTCATTTGAACAAGAAAGTGTTATTTTTATAACATCAAATTCGAGATCATCAACCCATTCAAGGATCATACTCAAAAGCTCGTCGGTGTGAAGCACCCAGCTGAGCACGACATATTCAATGGTTGAATGAGTCAAAAAATTTCTCAGAAGATAACGTATGTTTTTTTCGACCATTTTTTTGGTTTCGTCTGTTGCCGTAAATGGATTGATCATCCAGCACCAGTCTCCATCAAGCCATACGGAATTTTCTAATTTTTTATTTAAAACTGAGCACACGGTAGTTTTGCCCACTCCCATAGCTCCATTAATAATGACTAATTTTTTCTTCATATAATTTCCTCTGAATATCAAAAAAAGAATATTAGGTATCTTACCAGTGGCTTTTAATAAAATAAAAATTTGATTAATCTATAGAGCGCCGTTTTTAAAAAGAGGCAGATTCAACAGCGAAGTGCATAATTTTGCGAAAGCCCAGTGAGGCGTAAGAATTCTTCGTTTGGTGTTCGATACTCCAAAGATTTACGGGGTCGATTGTTAAGCTTTTGCTGAACCATAAATAC
>Ga0209319_1001711_pt1 | contig 16364 bp, 19 predicted proteins | sample RifGroE2_FD_184000 | JGI IMG/M metagenome (GOLD analysis project Ga0209319, IMG submission 184000) | Groundwater microbial communities from Rifle, Colorado - Groundwater E2 (SPAdes) (version 2) | ecosystem: Environmental > Aquatic > Deep subsurface > Groundwater | place: Rifle, Colorado, United...
AGAAAGATTGTCAGAATAATGTTCAAAACCATTGAAACCAAACAACCGTATGATCACGCAAAGTTTAGTTTTGGAACCCAAGTTTAGAGATATCCACTTGACGACGTCCTTTAACGGGTATTGCGAGCGCCACGCCAAGCAATCCTGTTGGACAAACTCGATAGATTGCTTGGCGTGGCGCTCGCAATGACAACTTTTTAGTCACCAAAAACAATCATCGTATGCCTTACAAAATTTTCGTCACCCGTGACATTCCTGACGAGGGAATCAAAATGTTGCGCAAACTAAAAAACGTTACGCTCGATATTTATCCGGGCGAAAAAGCTATTTCGCGCAAAGAACTTTTGAAAAAAGTTAAGGGCGCAGATATTGTTTTGTCGATTTTGACAGAAAAAATAGACAAAGAAGTTTTTGAAGCCGCCGGCCCGCAACTTAAGATGATTGCCAACTATGCCGTCGGTTTTGATAACATCGATTTGAAAGAAGCGAAAAAAAGAAAAATTCTTGTCACTAACACCCCACACCAAAATGTTGCCGAAACCGTAGCCGAACACTCAATCGCTCTTATGTTTGCTTTGGCCCACCGCATTACCGAAGCCGATCGATTTACCCGAGCCGGACGATATGAATGTTGGGGACCAAAGATGATGCTCGGCACCGATCTTTGGAAAAAGACCGTAGGAGTTATCGGTGCCGGAAGAATTGGTGCCGCCGTGCTTCATCGATTACACGATGGTTTTGGTGTTAAAGTTATTTATAACGATCTGAAAAAAAATCCGGAATTTGAAAAAGTTACCGGCGCTAAATTCCGAACCAGGGATCAAGTTTTGAAAGAATCGGATTTTATCTCACTTCATGTCCCACTCTGTCCGGCCACTCACCACATGATCAGCACTCGCGAATTCAAAATCATGAAACCAACAGCTTTCATTATCAACACCGCCCGGGGGCCGGTGATTGACGAAAAGGCTTTGTTAAAAGCCTTGGTCAACAAAGAGATTGCCGGTGCCGGACTTGATGTTTTTGAATGCGAACCGCTAATTGACTGCGATCCGCGCGACAATCTTGAACTCCGCAAAATGGAAAATGTAGTACTAACTCCACACACCGCTTCGGCCACCATCGAAGCTCGCCAAGCCATGAGCCGCGTGGCCGCCGAAAATATCACGGCCTTTATAAAAGGCAAAAACCCACCCAATCTTTGTATAATAAAATAAAACTTGCTCATTTTCAAAAAAACCTGTTAAATATAGGAACTTCTATGAAAAAAGATCTTCTCTTTCCTATCATCATTTCCGCAACAATTTTAATTATCGTGGGGCTTTTTGTTGTTTTGTTAAAACTTACCCACCCGACCCCAATCGAAAGCGGCCTAACCTTTTTTTACAGCGACTCTTGCCCTCACTGCACTAATGTCGAAGCTTTTTTTGCAGAAAACAACGTCGAAGAAAAAATTACTTTTAACAAAATTGAAATAAACAGTTCCGTAGAAAACACTCAGTTTTTCTATGACGTCAACTTGGCCTGTGGCATAACCAAAACCGAGGAAATGGGCGTACCGCTTCTTTGGGACGGCATTTCTTGCGTTAATGGCGATGAACCAATTATTACTTATTTTGAAAATCAGTTAGCTTTATGAGACCTTTTATCCAATCAGCCAGTGCGGTTTCAATCGCGGCCTTGGCCGGAGAATTTCTTATCACCCATAAAGCCGAAGCTTTCTGCCCGGTTTGCACCGTGGCCGCAGCCGGCGGTGTCGGCTTAGCTCGTTGGCTCGGAATCGATGACACCATCACCGGTTTGTGGATCGGTGGTCTAATCGTCTCGGTTTCGGCCTGGTCGGCCACATGGCTCAAAAGCAAAGGTGTAAAAATCAAAGGTTTGTTTTGGCCAAGTTTAATTTTATTCGCCGCGATTACCATTATCCCGCTTTATTGGTACGGCATCATGGGCCACCCCTGGAACACCATCTGGGGTCTAGATAAACTTCTGCTCGGTATAATTTTTGGCGCCATTTTCTTTTTGGCCGGCGGTTGGACTTACAAAATTCTCAAAACCAAAAACAATGGCCGTGCCCACTTCCCTTTCGAAAAAGTCGTCCTGCCGGTCGTCCCGCTAATAATTCTAAGTGTTGTTTTCTATTTTCTAACCAAATAAAAATATGGATTTTAATAAACTCAAGGAATTTGTCGACAAGGTGGACCAAATGAAAAAGCAGGATAAAATGGATCTTTCTTCTGATCAAGATCTAAGTATCGCGGTCATGAATCTAATCTCGATCGAAGAACATTTTTTCTTCACCGCCCAAAAAACCGGAAAAAACGAATATCTGGACCTGCTCAACGAAGTCCGGGCCATGCGCAAAGAATTACTACAAAGACTTATTAAACAATACGAAGGTGAAGTCTGGTGCATTTCCAAACACCTCTTGGCCGCCTCAATGCGCCTTATGGAGGTTGGTACCAAAGCTTTGGGTCAAGGCAAAAAAGAAGACGCCGAAGATTTGTTCAAAAAATCTTTTGACCTCTATTCCTTGTTCTGGGGTTTAAATATGAAGATGATTAATCTGGACGATGTTAAAAAAACTTCTGGTGATTCCGAACCGTTAACGGCGGAGGAAGTACCAATCAAAAAAATTGATGATCTTGCCCTAAATAAAAACGATACTGAAAAGAAAGGTTTCGTGGGTAAATTAGGAGAGTTGGTAAAAAAGGCAGTTGATTGTTGTATTGAGTAAAATTGACAAAAACAATATTAAAAAGTAAGATGAACTTAAGATAACCTTAAGTTTTTCTTTATGAACAAACCTATCGGCTTAAAAGATTTGCGACAAAAGGTCGGTTACTACGCCCGTCAAATCAATCGCGGCGAATCTTTTATTGTTATGCGTAAAAACCAACCACTTTTTCGCCTCTCTCCGATCGAAGACGAAGCCTGGGAAACTGTGATTGATTTTACTAAGATAAAACGTGGTGGCATCGAAATCAACGATCTTTTAACCAGAATATGACTGACCAGATTCAAAAAAACTTGGATAAATTATCAGAAAAAGAAAGACAAAAAATAAATAAAATTCTAATCTCGATAAAAAACAACCAGTGGACAGATTTGGATTTAAAAAAACTAAAAAACCACGAAAAAATTTTTCGGGTTCGTAAAGGTGATGTAAGAATAATTTTTAAAAAGTCTGAAGAAAAAATATTCATTTTAGCCATCGAGAGGCGGTCGGATAACACTTACGAAAATCTTTAAAAAAACTCGGCTATCCCGAGGTTTTTATTTACGTTTAAAAAAACACCGAATTGACAAACAATAGTTATGGGTGTATATTCATAACAGACAGAAGTTAAAGGTCGGCTGTCGCTTACAAACCAATAACTAACTTAAAACCATATGCCTAGATTAGATGGAACCGGCCCTTTGGGAAAAGGCGCTAAAACCGGTCGAGGTTTAGGTCGTTGCGGCAAAAACCAGCCAAACGATCTAACCCTTAGACCTGGCCAGGGTTTAGGTCTTCGTAGACGATTGTCTGTAGATAACCAAGATACCGACCCAAAAGAACCAAACCGACCCAAAAAACAAGAATCGTAAAAGAAGGCTGGGAAACTCGGCCCTTCACACGAAGGGCCGAGGGTAGCCTTCTTTCAAAAAAAGTTTTATCATATTTAGCAGAAACCATCAACTTTATGCCCAGACCAAGACTTTGCAGAAAAATAGAATTCAATCCGGAAATAACTTATTTCAAACCGCAGGACGTCCCCATGCGCGAATTGCAAGTAATCGAACTTAGTCCTGAAGAAATCGAAGCTTTCCGCCTCCGTCATATTAAAGATCTAGAACAAAAAACCGCGGCAAAAAAAATGAAAACCTCCCAAAGCACTTATCAAAGAATTCTTAATTCGGCCTACAAAAAAATAGCCGAAGCTTTAATAAACGGCAAAGCCATAAAAATAATTAAAAACGATCTTTTATGAAAGTTCTAAAATTTGGAGCAGTTTGGTGCCCCGGTTGTTTAATTATGAAACCCAGATGGAAAGAAATTGAAACCGAAAACCCTTGGCTCGAAACCGAATACCATGATTTTGATCAAGAAAAAGAGATAATTAATCAATTCGCTATCAACGAAGTTCTTCCGGTCTTTGTCTTTCTCGATAAAGAAGGTCGGGAATTTTTAAGACTCGAGGGTGAAATCGCCAAAAGAAAACTTCTTGAAATCATCAACAAAAACAAAGAAAAATAAATTATGAACCACTTCATTAAAATCTTGTCCGGTTTTATATTTTCTTTTTTCATTTTTACCGCCATTACTTCGACTACGGTCGCGGCAAGTTTACAGACCTACTTTTTCTACGGTGATGGTTGCCCCCACTGCGCTAAAGAAAGAATTTTTTTGGAAAAAATGATTAACAAATACCCAGAACTGGTTTTTAATGATTTCGAAATTTACCATAACCAAGAAAACGTTCTTTTACTTCAGAGAAGCGCCGAAATCTTAGGCAGCCGAGCCGACGGTGTCCCTTTTTTAATTATCGGAGACAAAAATTTTGTTGGTTTTAATGACAGTCTTAGTCCAACAGAAATTGAAGAACAAATCAAAACCTGTTTAAAAAATTCTTGCCCCGACTCAATTGCCCCACTCTTTGGAATAGTCATTCCGAGCGATGAACAAAACAACCAACCAGATCAAGAAGCAAAAACTGAACCAATTGTGACAACAACCAATACAATTCCGGAATCAGAAATCGAAAAAACCAGCGGTAATCTTAATCTACCAATCGTCGGAGAGGTGGGAATAACCGATTTTTCTTTACCAATACTTACAATCATTATTGGCGCTCTGGACGGATTTAACCCCTGTGCCATGTGGACATTGTTGTTTCTTATCAGCCTACTTATTGGAACAAAAAGTCGGAACCGCAGATGGTTTCTTGGCGGCGCCTTCATAGCAGCCTCGGCCGCGGTTTATTTTATTTTTCTGGCCGCTTGGTTGAATCTTATTATTTTCTTGGGTTTTATCATTTGGATTAAATTAATAATTGGTCTTTTAGCCCTTTTCGGTGGTGTTTATAATCTAAAAGAATTTTTATTTAATAAAGAAAGTGGTTGTAAAATAATTCAAAACAATGGCCGACGAAAAACTTTTGAAAAAATAAAAAATATCGTGCAACAAAAAAATTTTTTCTTGGCTTTAGGTGGAATTATTCTCCTGGCGGCGGCCGTAAATTTAGTCGAATTAATTTGTTCAGCTGGCCTGCCGGCTATCTATACCCAAATTTTAACTTTGAATAACTTAAACCCTTGGCAATATTATTTTTATCTCCTTCTTTATATTTTCTTTTTCATGTTAGATGATCTTTTTGTTTTCTTTATTACCATGATAACTTTGGAAATGACGGGAATAACCACAAAATATACCAGACTATCAAAACTAATCGGCGGCCTTTTAATGCTGGCCATAGGCATTTTACTAATTTTTAAACCGGAGTGGTTAATGTTTGGATAAAAAACTTAATTAAAAAAACTCGAGTTCTACTCGAGTTTTTTTAATCTCCTGACTAAATTAAATAATTTAAAGCTTTTTTGACAGTCTTTTTTATTTTACCCTTACTGGTTTCGTTAAAATTAACACAAGAACCAATTATAAAACCTCGAGATTTTATTCCGCAAAATTTTAAAGTGTCTTTTGTGACAACGGTTATCGATCGATCTTTTAAAATAATTCTTCCGAACGGTCGCGGCGCTCCGGTAGTAGTAATTACCACAGCTTTTCCATTAAGCAAACCAACCGGTATTTTATTTCGGTATTCAAAAGCAAAATGATTGGTAAAAACCTTGTCTAAAAAGCCCTTAAGAATTGCCGGGGTGTTATTCCACCAAGTTGGATAAATGAAAACAAAACGCTTATGCTTTTTAAACATCTTTTGAATTCTCTGATTCTCTAGAGAAATTTCTTTACCACCGGAAGTATAGTGTTCGTTTTGATTCATTACTGGATTATAATTCATTTCGTAAAGATCAAGAATTTCATACTCAATCCCTTTTTTATCTAAAAACTCGCAAGACCGACACAAAACCTCGCCGCAATTACCTTTTTTATTTGGATGAGCATAAACGATAAGCATATAATTTCATAACAACACGGAAAACAGCACTTTTAAAACCCTGCCGAACAACAAACACAAGAAAACAAAAACCTCGGTTACCCGGGGTTTCTCGCTGCACTCATTCAAAACATCCCTACCGTAGCCTCGCCGCGAGGCGAAGGGGGATGGTGGACCGTATCAGATTCGAACTGATGACCCCCTGCTTGCAAAGCAGGTGCTCTACCGAACTGAGCTAACGGCCCGTATTTGCGTTAAAAGTATAATTAAAAATCACAATAAAGTCAACAATCGACCCTTGCTCTAAAATTTCAAAAAACAAAACAGCGCGCCGGGAAGACCGAACGCGCTGCGGAAGAAGGCGAAGACTAGCCTTTGAGGCCGAGCTCCTCTGATATCAGGAGGTACTTTTCAAGGTACTCCTGGGTCTCGGGTGGAAGTTTGGCGCAGGTTTCGCTTCGCCACTCGGTATCGCAGTCACGGATGGCGGTTGAGACCGTGGCGATGCCGGTGTTGTAACCGGCCACCAGGGCGCGACGCTGCCATTCGTCGGTGCGGACACGGGAGCGGGCCGCGGGCGAGAGGTGGGCCATCTCGTTGTCGAGATGGAGGAACATGGCCTTGACCGCGTTTCTGTGATTCTCGCGCCCGATATGGAAGTCGGTGTGAAGCCGCGCCTCGGGGTAGGCCACATCGAGTGACTCATAGGTCTGATCCATCATCTGGGCCAGACCGTAGGCACCGACCGGTGAGGCCGCGGTCTTGAAGGCCTCGGGGCCACGACGACCGAAGCTTTCGAGGACGCGGGTGACGGCTGTGCCGGCGAGTAGATCTCGGTGTGAGGTGTGCTCGGCGAAAAGGATGGCGATCACGAGCTCGGGGTCGACCGTGTCGGCCACCAGATCGCCTGGGAAGGCGTGCGAGGCCACCTGATCGTCGCGCAACTCGTCGAGCGCGCATTCGATCAGATCCTCGAGGTAGGTGCGGCCGAGCTCGGAATCGGCCAGCCCTTCGGTCTCGGCCGTATCCTCGACCACCACCTCTGCCTGTGTAACCTCGGACGAAACGTGGTTCGCCCAAAAGCCGTGAGTCAGGTGAAAGGTAGCGCCGAGAATGGCGAGTCCGTAGAGCGCGGCAACCACAACCCGTGACACGAGCCGGAACGGCCGGGTGGCGACGTCTGGCGCGAAGCACATGACGGCGTTCACGGAACCCATGAACACCATCGCGAACGCCAACGCGACCACGACCGCGAACGTCACACCCTCGAATCCTCTCTCGCGAACCACGGCCAGGATCGGCCAGGCACCAAGGACGGAGATGATAGCGACGAGAGAAACCAGCATCTTCAACATGATACAGCTCCTGCTGCTGGGTGGATGTCGCGGCGACAGGCCGAATCGACGATTTACAATAACACAGAAATAAGTTTTTGTCAACGTAAAAGCCCAAAAAAACTTTTAAAATTAGCAAAAAAACCAAACTTTGGCCTCACCAAAAGACCGATTGAATATTCTAAGAAAACAACAATATTTTTTTCGCTTATCTAAAATAAAAAAACTAGTAATTCCTAGGTTTTTCTGATAAGATAAAGACAATCTCAAATAAAACTTTATGAAAAAACTTCTTTTAACTCTAGCTATTTCCGCAATCCTCTTTCCGATTGTTGCCCAAGCAAATTCAGAAACTTTAACCGTAAAAATTTCTGACTCTGCGGGGACCGAACTTTCATCTTTCAATATCCCTACTGCCAACCTTGGTGGTGGTGCGGCTATTGCGGTTGCTGATTTGGGCTTTGATGGCATTCCGGAAATAATTCTAGGGAACGGTTTAGGAAACGAACCTCGAGTCACAGTTCTTCGCCAAGACGGTTCGGAAATCGGAAATTTTCTAGCCTACTCGGCCGACATGGGAACCGGAATCACTTTGGTGACTTGTGATATAAATCAAGACGGAATAAACGAAATCGTCACCGGCACCCAGTATGGCGGTGGACCTCACGTACGAGTTTTTAACAATCTTGGAGAACCTGTTGGCGAGGGCTTCTTTGCCTACAACGAAGCTTTTCGCGGCGGTATAAATCTGGCTTGTGGTGACATTGATGCGGATGGAAAAAATGAGTTAGTAACAGGCCCTGGTCCGAGTGGTGGTCCACATGTCCGCATTTGGTCGTTTGATAACAACAGTTGGAATTTAAAAAACGAGTTCTTTGCTTTTGATGCCAATGATCGTCGTGGTGTAATTCCTTTTGTAAAATCAGATGGCGGTTTAGTAATCTCTTCGGCCAAAGGTTCGAATATTGATGTAGTGTCGTACGATGATCAACTAAAAATAAAAAAGTTATCCACAATCACTAATAATTCTTTCGGAGCTATCGACCTAAGCGAAATTAAAGACGAAACCGTTTTGTCATTGTTAAACGGACAAATTATCGATGAAAATGGGCTAGAAAAATTGTCGATTTCCAGTTCAACCGGCGGCTCCAAAATTGCCGTGATCGATCTAAACAACGACGGTCAAGATGAAATAATTTCTGTCGAAGCTCGCCCGCTTTTTGGTCCAGACGGTGAACAATACATTACTGTCGATCTGTCAGAACAGCGACTATACGCTTTTGAAGATGGAATTTTGGCTAACAGTTTTTTGGTCTCAACTGCCAAGCTTCCTTTTACCACACCTATGGGAATTCATTCAATTTTAGCCAAATTACCGTGGGTAGACTATACCTGGAGTTACAGCGAGAACAATCCAAATAATTATAGTTTAGGTCTAGTGCCTTGGAATTTAAGAATCTATCCGCATGTTTATATCCACTACGCCTACTGGCACAATAACTTCGGCCACCCCATGAGTCATGGTTGTATTAATGTAAATCTTGAAAACATAAAATGGATTTATGATTGGTCCGAAGTTGGCACAACTGTCGAAGTTAAAAAATAAAATTTTATTTAAAAAACTTAAAAATAAATTTTTAAAATTTTAAAAAAGAAAATAAAAAAAAATAAATTTTCTTTTTTTTATTTCCACAACTGTTGATAAAGTCTCTTGACCCTATTCACACATTAACAAAAAAGATTTATAATAGTATTAAGTCGATAACAAAATCTTTTAAACTGAAAGGAGGTGAAAAAAAATTATGGCAAAGAAAAAAGCGGCTAAAAAAGCAGTAAAGAAAACTGTAAAAAAAGTAGCCAAAAAGAAAGTTGCAAAAAAGAAGAAGAAATAACTTTTTTTAACAAAATCTCGCGACTCAATTGATCGCGAGATTTGTTTATCCTAGATTTTCTCATCAAAACTTCTACAACAACCTGCTTTGAACTGATTTTTTACGTTCGGCCTCTGAAAAAATTTTGATCTTGCCAAAGACACCATCATAACCGGGTTTAATATCAATTTTTCCGGATCTCATTCTGGTTACAGCTTTAGCAATTAATGGCTGTTTGGCAAATTTGCCAATTTCTTGTTCGGAAACGTCCAAAAGAATCGAAAATTCATTACCTAAATTATTTATTAAATCTTCGTATTCGGTTTTTATTTTTTTTGAAGCCGAACCGACCCCGTAAGCTTCGGCGATTATTTCCTTAAGTGGCACAATCGATTTATAAGGTATCTTTTTTTGAGCCACGACCTCAGCTTCACGGTCAGCTAAAGCATCAACTCGATTTTCCACACCTAAAGTCAAAAGTTTTTTACATTTTGGACAACGGCCACCGTATTTTTTTGACTCTTTCGACCGGCAAGAGAAACCGCAATCGGCACAACCGTCAAAATGATACTTCCCTTCTTCGGGAAAAAATTCGATAGTGTAAAGAAAACGCTTTTTGTCTTGTTCGCGTAAGATCCTGACAATTTCGTCATAGCTCAATTTTTCAATTTCAAAAACATTAGCTTCGCGACCAAGTTTGTCGAGCGAATGGGCATCAGAATTCGAAACCAAAACGACCTTATCAAGAGCCGAAAGACGCCAGTTCATTAACGGATCGGACGATAACCCGGTCTCGATAGCAAAAATCTCCGGGGTTAATTTTCCAAAACACTCCTCCAGCGAATCAAACCCCGATTTGCTACCAAAAACCGAAAACCACGGTGTCCAGGCATGGGCCGGAACAATTATTATGCGTTCATCAATCTCTTTCAACAGCGAATAATAATTCTCGCAATCAAAACCCAAAATCGGTCGACCGTCAGCTTTTAAATTAAACTTCCGGGCTTCGAGTTTTTTATTCACCTTTTCCACAGCCTCAATCGAAGGCGCAAAAACCACTAAATGCACCCGGCGAGCTTGGCCACCACGTTTGTAAACATGGCTAGTTTCGGTAGTCAAAATAAATCTAGTTGGCGACGAACCATCTTTTAAAACAAAAAGACCTGGCTCTTTTTCAACCAAAGTCTCTTTAATATGTTTAAACCAACCCGGATGCGTCCAGTCCGAGGTGGCGACGACATTAATCCCCTTCCGTTCGCAAGCCTTGGCAATTTTTGGCAGTTCCAATTCTTTCGAGCAAGCGCGCGAGAATTTTGAATGAATGTGGAAGTCGCAGATGAAACGCATAAATATTTATGATTACGGATTTTTACGGATATACTGATTTGGCGTTGATGGACGGAGATTAACTACTCGTTTAGTTTTTACCTCGCGGTCGGTAAAAAGTATTAAAAGAGCCAATTTTAGATGCAAAGCAACCAAATATCGATGAACTTATTTGATATCGCTAATCAAAAAAATTCTTGCCAACGTTTTTTCCCTGATAAATAACCGGAACGTAAAACTCCCGTTTAAAAAAATCCTCTGACTTTAAATTACTCGACCTTGGCCTTTTGATAAGTTTTTACAAAATGGCCAACACCTAATTCGTTATAAACCACAAAAAGCCGATCCGATTTTTTCTCGAGATTTTTCCTTATAAACTAACCCCTCCATAAAAATATAAACAACCAACAAAAATTCATAATCACACAACCGAAGCCAACGCTTCCTCGGCCAACTTCAACTGCTCTGGACTATTCACCCCAATACCTTCGAGCGGATTATTCACGGTCATGGTTTCGATTGGATAACCTTGAGACATAGCCAAACCAATCAGATCGGTCAGATAAAACTCGCCTTGAGCGTTTTTGTTTCCGAGTTTTTCAATATTTTGTTTTACCCACTCGACCGAGAAACAATAATATCCAGGATTGACTTCGACAATCAGTTTTTCCTCATCATTGGCGTCTTTGCGCTCAATAATTCGCTCAACTTCGCCGGCGGCGTTGCGGCCGATGCGTCCAAAATCATAAAAAGTCTTGCGCCAATCTTCAAAATCGCCGACATCCAAGGTCATAAGCATAACCGGAGACGAACACAACTGACATTTTTCTGCCAACTGACGAATTGTTTCGGAAGAAACGAAAGCGTGATCGCCATAAAGAACAATAACCCGATCGGTGTCTTCGAGATTAGGAAGAGCGCATTGCAAGGCGTGTCCGGTTCCAAGTTGATCGGCCTGAATAGCAAATTCACAACGATCACTCAAATACTCTCGCATTTTTTCCATATCGTGACCAATAACCACAATAGGTTTTTCTTCAAGCCCGGATTTTTTTATCGAATCGATCAAATAGTCGATCATCGGCCGACCAGCTACCGGCACCAACGCTTTGGGTACATCAGCACCCATACGCGAGCCTTTTCCGGCCGCTAAAATTACCACGCGTGTATTTTTAGACATACTGAATTTCTAAATTAAATAATCCGCCCTTTTAAAAACCGGCCCAAATCAACCCCACAATCACACCCAAAACAAAAGCCGTTAAATAACGAGCCAAAGCACACAAAAAGCAGTGTTTTTTACGGGTTTCTTCGAGCATAATAATTGTTTTAAGCCTAATGATTTTAGCAAAAAAACAAAGAAAGATAAAGAGGGGACAAAACCCCTCTAAATATCGCAGTTTACTGTCTGTTGTTTGTTCCTAAAAACCCACAAATTGCTCGACGTTGTCTACCGTTCTCTTAAATTCCCTCTCGTCTCAGCCAACCAATCACTGCTTTTATTTCTCCATAGCTAACGTCATCACCCAAAGCTATTTTTAACGGAGTCAAAGCATCTGACCCATACTGTTTAATTACGGCAGTTATCCGTGGAATTTTTTCGGCCGAAACCAATTCTTCTACATTGAGACTGCCGGTGAAAACATAAAAAGCCAAATGTCCTTCAATGGTTTGAACAGTGAGTTCACGAGAAGTGGCAATTTCGGCGATTGTTTTACCGCTTTTAAAGAACTCTAGACTAACAGCTTTGGTGTCGCTGTCTTTTTCGGTTTTGGTTTTTCGGAAACGTTTAGGGATCTTTTCGGAAATTCTTGAAAATAAATCTCTGGCCTGGCAATAAGAAGTAACCGTCTCAAGAAAAATCTGTCCATACTTCGCTAATTTAACCTCGCCAAAACCGGAAATTTTAACCAGTTCGTCTTGATTCTGTGGTAAAAAAGTGGCCAATTCCAACAAAGTAGCGTCAGAAAAAATAATGTAAGGCGGGACGTTTTCTTGATGAGCTAAATGACTGCGAAGATTTTTCAATTCAACAAACAATTCTTTTTCAAAAGTCTTTTCAGAATCCGAAACCGTTTTTTTAGAAACAATATTAGTTAAAAACACCTTTTCAAAACCCGAAAGTACAGCCTGACTTTTTTCGGTCAGACTCAAAACCGGATATTCATCGCCAATTTGTTTTAAAAACCCCAGGCCAATTAGATTTTTTAAAAAACCCAGCCAGTCTTCTTTAGAAAATTCCGAACCCGAACCATATTCCAAAAGTGGTTTGTGAAAATCCCTAATTTTTTCCGACTTAGAACCGCGAATAAAATCAACGGTATAAAGCAGACCAAAACGATTGCCCAACGCAGCCACAGCCGCTAAAGCCTTACGAGCAATTTCCGTTCCATCAACTTGTTCATAATCATTCAAACAAAAATCACAACTGGCACAATTATCAGCCGCCACTTCGCCAAAATAATTAAGAATGGTTCGACGACGACAAGAGTTATTTTCGCAAAGATCGGCCATTTTTGAAAGTTTATTCAACATTATTCGTGATTGTTCGGGATTATCTTCGATGGTTACAAAACCTTTAAGCTTAGCTACGTCGCCGGCGCTGTAAAACAAAATAGCGTCACTCTTAAGACCATCGCGACCGGCTCGGCCGGTTTCTTGATAATAGCTCTCGATATTTTTTGGTAAATCGGCATGAATCACAAATCGCACGTTTGATTTGTTAATACCCATACCAAAAGCAATGGTGGCGACAATTATTTTTACTTCATCTCTGATAAAAAGATTTTGGTGGCGACTGCGCTTAGCCGAATCAAGACCGGCATGGTACGGCTTGGCCGAAAAGCCCTCGGCCGACAGTTTTAAAGCCAGACTTTCGGCCGAATTACGTGAAAGAACATAAATAATTCCCGAGTCGTCACGATGTTTATCAAGATAATCAACTAAACGACTATAATAACCGCGTTTGGGTTCAATAAAATAATGAATGTTGGGACGGTTAAAACTGGAGACAAAAGTGTTGGGTTGGCGAAACTCAAGTTTGTTCAAAATATCTTCGCGAGTTAAACGATCGGCTGTAGCGGTTAAAGCAATGATCGGCACGTTGGGAAATTCTTTTTTAAGTGAAGACAACATGCGATACTCGGGACGAAAATCATGGCCCCAATGCGAGATACAATGAGCTTCGTCGATGGCAAAAAGCGAGACATTTAATCTTTGCAAAAAAGAAATGAACTGTTGAGCATTATTAAAAAGCCGCTCCGGAGCAATGTAAAGAAGTTTTAATTCTCCGCGTAACAATTGCGAGTAAACCGCCGATTGCTCGTCGTAAGAAAGGGAGGAGTTTAGATAAGCTGCTGAAATTCCATTAACTCGCAAAGCATCAACCTGGTCTTTCATGAGCGAAATGAGCGGCGAAATAACCACCGTGAGTCCATCAAAAATCAAAGCTGGAATCTGATAACAAAGCGATTTACCACCACCGGTCGGCATTAACACCAAAGCGTCCTGCCCAGCCAAAATGGTTTCAATAATCTTTTCTTGCTCAAAACGAAAATCCTCGTAACCGAATTTTTCTTTTAGAATTTGGAGTGGAGTGGACATAGATTACTAGCGGGGGAGATTGGAGTTTTAAATAAAACAACCCCCAATTATAAATTCTAAAAAACAAAAAGTTTTTAGATCCACAATTCCGGGGGATCCGAATTGTTGGAACCGATAACTTTGAATTTGCTGACAAGAACAACAATCTGATAATTACACCTTAGCAGAATTTATAATTTTGTCAATGATCAAATTGTGGAAAAACTGTTAAATCTTTTTCTTAAAAAATTTGCCAGCAAAGATCTTTTTTAACAACATTAAAATATTAGCCATAAGAAAGTCTGAAAAACTTACCAATCCGACAAACAACTATTCAAAAATATTCGTTGATCTTGTCAGAGCCCGAACACGCCTATCTTTACTTAAATCATGACCGAAAACTTGCTGAAAATAATCGACAATTTTTGTTTTCCGAACATTAGCCATTTTCCCTTCAGCGGCAATCAATGGCAGTCGATAAATTTTTTGTTCAGCGGAAATACCTATCAAAACTCCCATATTTTGAAGATCTAACTTTTGACCAGGTTTCCAATTTTTAACCGCGTCGAGTCTACCATCTAATAAAGCAGATAATTCCTTAAACAAAGCCGCTTTTACCTCTGGGGTTACCAATTTCCTGGCATCCTCGACAGGATTTTTTATATCGGCTTCATTCAATAAATCAGCAACTTCTTTAAAGGACGGGACTGGTTTTTTCTCAATCTTTGCTTTCGGAATTTCAGGTTTGATTATAACAGGAGTTTCTGATTTTTTCCCAGCCGATCCTGAATTACCTCCAGCTATTTCTTGTGCCGCAATAGTTTTTTCATGAATAGCAATTACTTCTTCCGGGTTTTTCTCCTGCCCAAAACACTCTTTACACAAAGCTTGGCGCAAGGCCTGTAAATTCTTTAAAAGAATCAACCCCGAAGAAACCCGGTCTTTTAAATCTTCATCGGAATCATGAAATCTATTCAAATCGTCAACCGATAAATCTAATTTTGATCTTTCATCAAGAATCTTTTGAGTCAAAACTCTCAACCCGCGATCAATAGTAAGCAGGGAACCAATTTTATCTTCCGAACCATCCTTCGTGTCCAAAAAAAGTTTAGAATCAATACTCAGAAAAAAACCAAAAAAACTCTGATCTATTTGTTTCTTTAATTTTCCCAAACTACGATCAAGAGAAGCTGCCCGGCCGGTAAAATCCAAAGCAGGCGGATATCTCTCAAACATCACCTCTAAAACCTGCAAGGCCTTTTCTCTTTTATTTTTTAAAACCGAAACAACCTCTGGACCAAGAACTTTCTGATCTATCCAAAAAGCGAGTTCTGACATATCGGCCAAAGGCTCTAAAAGATCGTCGTGTTCTTTTGTCACTGAACCTCTTTCTTCTTTCAAAGCTCGCATCAACGGCCCTTGATAGGACTGAATTGTCGCATCTTGTGCTTCATACCCTTCGGTAATAACCCGAACAGCAACCAAGACTTCCTGCCTTTTTTTTGTCCTTTCTTGTTGTTCTAAGATTCTTGCATCGTTCTGCGGCTTCTCACCTTTACCCGGAATATCTTCTCTTCCATGAGAGTAATCTTTTTGATCGTTTGTTGATCTTTCTGTAGACATAAAAAAGCGTTGAGAAATTTAACACCTTAAGTCTACCACTATTTCTTGTTTTTTAACAAAAACCGCAAGTTAATCGCGGTTTTTTCTTGGCCTTTTTATAATTAAAAGTGAGGTAAAAAAACAAGACCGCCCTACGAGAGAGTGCGATCTCGTGGGCGGGTTAAGGGGCGAAGAGGATGTCCTTGGCGACGTTCGCAGCTTGCGCCGCGGTCGTGCACCATCCGATCACAGCCTCCGTGGCTCCCGCGAACTTGTCGGGGTGCACACTTCGGATGTACCGGAGGTAGGACTTGAAAGCTTCGGATCAAGCGCAATTTAGCTGGAGTAAACAAACCAAACCCCTTATAATGAAGGAGTTATTTTTTTATATAAATTATGGAACCAATGACTTATCAACTGTTAAGCTTTATGCTTCCCGAGGGTATCTTTGAATGGTTTGATGTGACCGAATCTTCAAAAACAGCCGAGACACTAACTATCACCTTGACCGAGAAAAATATTCCGCCTTTGCCCTTGGCAGATATTGG
>Ga0209319_1001713_pt1 | contig 16335 bp, 14 predicted proteins | sample RifGroE2_FD_184000 | JGI IMG/M metagenome (GOLD analysis project Ga0209319, IMG submission 184000) | Groundwater microbial communities from Rifle, Colorado - Groundwater E2 (SPAdes) (version 2) | ecosystem: Environmental > Aquatic > Deep subsurface > Groundwater | place: Rifle, Colorado, United...
ATCCTATTCGGAGAAATGGGATCAGGAAAATCAACAGTAGCAAAATATTTATGTGAACAATATGGATACACAAAATTATCATTAGGTGAAAAAATACATAGTGAGTGTAGATTACATGGAAATGAAACTAGGGAAGAGATGCAAAAATATGGACAAATGATGAGAGGAATTTTTGGTGAAAATACATGGTGTGATTATTTATATTTTAGAAGTAAAAATTATAAAAAAATTGTAATTGATGATGCAAGACAAGAGAATGAATTTTATTATTTTACAAATAAAAATTATTTACCAGTTGCTATAATTGCAGATGAACAAATTAGATTAGATAGATTACAAAAACGAGTTAACTATGTAGTTAATCCTGATACTAGCAAACATGAAACTGAGGTACAAGCAAGAATATGTATTGAATGGTGTGATTATTTGTATCTTAGAAGTAAAAATTATAAGAAAATTGTAATTGATGATGCAAGACAAACAAACGAGTTTGATTATTTTACAAATAATTTCTTTATGCCAATTGCAGTTATTGCAGATGAACAAATTAGATTAGATAGATTACAAAAACGAGTTAATTATGTAGTTAATCCTGATACCTCTCAACATGAAACTGAGGCACAGGCAAGAATATGTATTGAAAAATGTGATATTAAAATTTTTAATAATTATTTATTTAATGGATTTGAATTACATGATGAAATTGATGATAAATTAAGAAAATATTTGAGAGGTAATATTTGATGAGCAAACCAAAATTCTTCTGCGATCTAGATTCGACCATTACAAATAGTGTTTTAGCATACACAAAAGTTTACAACAAAATATATCAATACTATCCAGATTTTAAAATAGCAGATCCAAATAAACTAAAACAATATAATCTAAAAGATATTTGCCCTTTGGTTAATAATCCACTTGACATATTTGACCACGATTTATTCTTTAAATATTTAGAATTTATTAATAATAATACATATGAAGTGTTGGAGAAGTTGAATAAGAAATATCAATTGATAATAGTAACAATTGGGACTCCGACTAATCTATCTAAAAAGAGCTTGTGGTTAGAGGAGAAGTTACCATTTATTAAAGATTATATATTGTTATTTAATGATGGATGTAAGATGAATAAGGAAATAGTAAATATGTCAGGAAATGGCAGTATATTTTTGGATGATGTAGAGAGCAATTTGAGAAGTTCAAATTGTGAGAGAAGAATATTGTTTGGTAAGAGATTTGAATGGAATATTGGATGGGATGGAGATTGGTGTTTGAATTGGAGTGAGATTGAGGATATGTTTTTGTAAGTTGAATAGTCATTAAATAAGTCATTAATCAATTAGTCATGCATATAGTTTTATGAGGTGAGGTTTTTATGGAAAATAAAGATAAAAATAAAAATAAAGAATTTACTATAACTATAGTCCCATCAGACGAACCAGAATATATACTTGAAGAAAATTATAGAAAAGGTATACAATATGCCATGAGTTTATTAAAAAAATTAAATATTAAAAAGGATAATAAAGTGCCAGTGTAGAAATAATCTATACTGGTTATTTTTTTTGTTTATTAATTTGGACAAAGGGGTTATGGTTATGAGAAATTTGTATATCGCATATATTCGTGTTAGCACTGAATTTCAGGAGAAAAAAGGCTTCAGCATACAAGAGCAAACAGAAGCATGTAAACGTAAAGCCTATGATTTAGGAGCAAAATCAGATGATGAAATAATTATATTTGTGGATTCTGAAAGTGGTGAATTTTTAAATAGAACACAATTCAGCTTGTCATTAGAATTAGTAGAAAATGAAGAAGTTTCTTATTACATCTGTTATGATCCAGATCGTTTTTCTCGTAAAGCTGTCAATGCCTTAATTGCACATGAAATGATAGAAAAACATGGTACTGAAATAGTTTATGTTAATAGTGATTATGAAAAAACTCCTGAAGGTAGATTATTCCTGCAAATGAAAATGATAATTTCCGAGTATGAAAAAGCGAAGATCAAGAGCAGGACGATGATGGGAAAATTAGGAAAAGCAAAAAGAAAATTACTTACTCATAATCCTAATTTATATGGTTATGATTATGATCCTATTACTGATACATTATCAATTAATGAAGAAGAAAAGAAAATTATCTTACTTATGATAAATTGGATTTTTGAAGATAAAAATGTAGGATACCATACAATAGCAAGAAGATTAAATAATATGCCTAATGTATTACCACCAAGAGGCAAACTTGTTAATAAAAAAGAAAATAATGGTGAGGCATATAATAGAGAAGAAGGCATTTGGTACAAAGGCACTATCAAACGAATTTTAAATAATTATACTTATACTGGTACTTTATTTATTCAAACTGTTGATACTCAAGGAGTAAAACATAATAAATTTAGAAGTCAAGATGAAAAAGTTAAAAGGACAATGAAACCAAGGGAAGAATGGATTAGTATTACGATTCCAGAAATAGTACCAATTGAAATATGGGAGCAATTACAAAGTAAATTAATAGAACGTAGAAATCTAAAACCTGGATTAGCAATTGAAAACTATTTGCTAAGAGGTTTATTACGTTGTAATTTATGCAGTAATACTTTACATGGCAATAGAGTGAAAAAGAAAAATGGTATTGATTATCATAAATATTATGTATGTACTGCAAAAAGTCCTGGTATTAAAGGACAGTTAAAATGTACATTGTCTGCTGTAAATGCTGAAAAATTAGATTTGGTAGTATGGGACAAAGTTAAAGAGTGGATTCTTAATCCGCAAACATTAGAAGATATTATTAGTAATGATGATAATAATGAATTACTCTTTAATGAAAAAACAGAATTAGATTTAAAATTAAAAGAATTAAATGAAGAAAAGGATAGACTTGATTTATTATTTATGAAAGGAAAAATAGAGGAAGTTAAATATGATAAATTAGAAAATGAAAATAAAAAATCTAAAATAGAAATAATATCCAGACTTAAAGAAGTAGAAATAGAGTTAGATAGTAAGAATTTAAATATTGATGATATTCAACAACTTAAAGAAACATTAAATGAATATCAAGAAAGAATAGATGATATTGAATATGAAGAAAAGCAAAAACTAATCAATATCTTTATTAAGAATGTTATAGTAGGAGATAAAAATAGTATTAAAATAATAGGTAGAATACCTTCAAAAAATTGGACTAAGGTAACTGCTACATGGGGTGATGATACCACTGTCCAAACATTTACTGTAGAGATTTGATTAATGAATTATAAAGTAAATTGTCAAGTATAAATACTTTACACCATTATTAAAAAATTAACACAAAACTTAAAAAATATTTTGCATAAATAGTATACAAAATCATAAAATACGATATAATGAATAATAAGTTAAAATAGTAAGACAATTAAAAATGGGAGTGATTTTTGAATGAGTATTACTCAACAGCAACAAGAAAATGAATTAACTTGGGAATTTGAGAATGTAATACCTATATACCGTAATGGAGAAATTGTTAAATATTCTACATCTTTAAGTGCAGGGCAATTATCTGAATTATACTCAAATTTAGATATATTAGAGTATAATCCAAATGTTCAACGGGGAATGAAGATTACGGCAAAAGGAGAAATGCCGATCTCGCAAACTGCTAAAATTAATCAGATAAAATACACTATGCAAACAGGTACACTTCATGGAAGTATGATTACGTTATGTGTGCCAAAAATTGATGATGATGAAGAAAATATTAAATATGATGAAAATGAACAAAAGTTAAATGGTACAGGGAAAATATGGATATTAGATGGCTACCATAGAATTTTTGCTTGCATGAAGGCAACAAAAGAATATCTTAAAAATAGAAAAAGTGAAGGCGTATTTGATCCATATTCTTATAATTTTCCAGTAGTTATTGAACACATGATAGAAGACAATGCAAAACAACTTTTTTCAGAATATGCAAACACGATATTAAAAATATCTAAGAGCAGAAGCGATTATCTTGATATAGCATCATATTCAAATTTAATTTCACGTAAGATAATGAATGAAGCATTTGAAGGAAGAGTGGAATGTGTTACGAGTACATTAAAAGGCAAAACTAACAATAATGTCACCACATTTTCCACTTTAAATTCTGCAATAAATGATTCTGGTTACAAACCTTTAACAAAAGGCGAAGCTATTAAATATGCCGATTTTTTAGTAAATTGTTTCTTAGAATTAGTAGAGATGTATCCAAAATATTTAGGTAATGTTCCTGTGGATATTAGGCAATCCTTAAGGAAAAAAGATTTAATTTTAGAACCGATAATGTTTTATGGGTATATTTCAGCATTTACAAAAATGTATGAGAAACAAATTCCTAATTGGAAAGAATTGATTCATAAACTTGATGAAGATATTCAAATGGATGGATTTTATGGTAAGATAATTGAGAAAGATGCAAAAGTATGGGAACAAATATTTAGAGTTAAAAATGGAGAAAAATTAATTATAAACAGCTCTAGCACGAGGAAATATGTAAGTAGAGAATTAACGAAATTCTTTCTTGGAGAATAAGTTAAGAGTGAAGGATAGTATAGTGTGTATACCCACTACTTCATTATTTGTAGTGGGTATAATTATTTACTTATATTCTAATAATCAAATTCATTATTATCAATTAAATAATACTTTAAATATTTTTCAATATTATTAAATTCCCAATATGGAATTCTAATTAACTGAATATTATTTTCCGCACAATAAAGATTTTTCTTTATATCATGTTGTAACATACGTTCATATTCTTTTTTTATTACTAATCCTTTTACCCAACGGAAATGAAATTCCCCATCATATTCTATCAACATTCTTAATTTAGTTTTTTCAATATCCCAAAATACAGGAATATCAAATTTTAACAATCTTCCACCAATACCTTTCAAATTATCAAATTTATATTGTGAATCATGTAGTATATTATATTTTGTTAATAATTCATCTATTCTTTCTTCTCCTTTAGAATAATTGCATTCAGGACAACGGAAATCACACATATTTGAAACATTAATTTTTCTAGGATAATCTTCATGTTTACCATCTGGACATTTCCACCAAACTTGTTTTGTACTCATAGTAGTATATTCATAAGGACTCTTATTATTTTTATCACTCCATATTTCTAAAACTTGTGGGTATAATTTTCCTAAACTATCTAATGGATGTACTCTCCCACGATTATTTGTACAATAACCACATCTACTACCATTTGCAAAACTACTACATCTTGTTGGATAACTTCCATGATAATCCTTTTCTTGACAATAAACATATATTTTTATAATATCTGACCCCTTACTTATTTTCCAAGGATCAACTGTATTTTTATTATAATCCCAATATTTTTCTAAAAAATCATTTCCTAGATTATCAATACCAAATTGTGCAAATGAATTACATGTATTGCAATACATTGATCCTTCATATCCACTAGTAAAAGTACTAATTCTTTTTAATTCACTATTATGTAATCCTCTTGGACACTTAAAATAATATTGTTTATCTGTTCCAAAAGGTATTTCACTTGGTTTTAACTTATTTAATTCATAATCCCATCGATCAAGTACATTTTGTTTATTGTTATCTATACACCATAATTCAAATGATTTAGTATTTAATAATTTAGTCCTTACAGAAATTTTACTACCATATAATATTACAGCACATTTAAGACAATAATATCCGCCATATTTAATAGTTTTTATAATAAAATTATTATATATTATATTTTTTAGTTCTTTTCCACAACAATTACATTTAACATCAATCTTAACATTGCTACCTTTAGGTAAATCTTCTACTTTTACTATAATGACAGTTCCTCTTTTTACTTTTGATTTTCCTTGTTTATTTGTATATCTAGGTATTTCATATCCTTTATTTTCAAAATGTTTAATATTATTTGGGCCTAAAACTACCTCAACCTCTTTAGTAATCAATCCCATTTCACAACATCCTCTCTAAATGTTTTTAATTTCTAAACCAAACAAAAACATTTTACTATCTCTCTGAACTCATAAATCACCATAAAAATAAAAAGAAGGATGGCAGAGAGTACCATCCTTTCAGCAAATTGATCAGATTCACCTATCTTTAAATAAACACAACAAAAAAGAACAGATTAATTTCTGTTCTTAAAATTTATCAATATAAAATTATCTATATCCCATTCACACAATAGTCTAGGCGACAACCTTTTGTCTGTATTAAATTATTTGCCTTTAAAGGCAAATAATTATAATCCATCCAAATTAATATTTTATTTGTTTTTGATTATAATGGTAATGGAATAATAAATGTGTCACTTTTTGAAATACCTATATGTGAGTAAATGTATCCCTAAATTATACAATTATCTATGTGATAAAATTGGTAGGATTTTTGCTAAATCATGTATAGAAAAGTTGAACATTTCTAATACAACAAAAGACAACTTAATATGTTACGTACTACATATGTTCAACTTTTTTAAATTACAAAGAATTAACTATATTATCAATTTCTTTATTTAAATTATTTTCTTTTTCTTTATGTACCCTAACCATTTTATCAATTATATTTATTACTTTATTATTAATTACTGTATTTACTATATTTAGATTATCTTTAACATAATTATCTTTAGAACGTCTTTCTATGTTAATATGTTTATAATCACTAACATTAAGTTTACCTAGTATTCTAGATTTTTCTTTAATTGCTTTATCATGTCTTTCCTCTGCATTAGAAACTATATTCTTAGATACTATTCCATTTAATGTAACTTTAATATTCTGTCTTTCTTCTTGTTCTAATATCCATTGACTTATTTTCTCTAATTCTTGTACTACTTTTTCATGAAATATCACATCATAACTCTTATAATAATATTTAATATCTGTGGTTTTGTTTAATAAATTACATACTTTTTTATTAAATTCATTATACTTATCAAATAAAAATGCATCTTTCTTGCTTTCTAATCCCATTTCTTCAAGGATACTATTTTCTGCATATAATATTTTATCAAGTTGTTCATCTGTTGCAGTAGTATGAGTTTCTTTAGTTATTTCATCTTTATTTTTAACTAAATCAAATATATTCATCCCTATACTATCTATAATAATTTTATGACTAAATTCAGTAATTCCACAAGCAACAGTAGTAACTAATTTCCAACTCACTAAGCATTTATTAGACAATGATGAAAATGCCCTTTCAACTGTGTCATATAAATTTTTATTGTTTAAAATATAAAATTCTTTAATGTTATCATTACTAACATCTAAATAATCAGATAATACAATTCTATTAAATTTACCAAAAGTATAATTATCATTAACCATATCTAAAGCACGTAACATTTTATCTCTACTTAAATATATTTTTCTTTCTTTATTTGTCTGATATTTTTGCACTAATAAATCTAATACTAATTGCTCAATATACTTGCCATAAATATTATTATTACCTTTTGTATTCTTTCTTCCATCCACTTTATCTTTTGGTTTTGAGTAAATTTCTGTGAATATAAATTTATTACCTTGTTTATAAAATTTAAAAAACCTCTCTAATTCTTTTAATTGTGCTACTTTTGCATTCCCTGCTAAAACATCATCATCTAATACTTTGCACAATTCTCTATAATTAGATATTACATTATTTTTACCTAATTTACTTATTAAATTTTCAATATTCATTTCTTAACATCTCCTTTAATATTATATTTATTTTTCTTACTAATCCTTAATAAAAATCAATAAGTAGAAAGTGTTAAGGATTACACCTTGTCAGTACGTCTACCTATCTACTTATCTGTGCTTATATTTCCACACAAAAAAGAACACTCTAATCGAATGTTCAGATTTCTATAGAAATATTATATTCCTAATCTATCGACCATTAACTAAATTTCAAACCACAAATCCCAAATCATCAATCCTCTTTTGTCCTATTTCACAATATTCTTTATTTATATCAAAACCTATATAATTTCTATTATTCTGCAAACTAGCAATGCCTGTAGTAGATGAACCAGCAAAAATATCTACTATTAAATCACCTTCATTTGAACACATTTTTATTAAATATTCTGGTATTTGTACAGGGAACATAGCAGGATGTTTAATATTTTTATCAATTTTACCTGTTCCAACTTCTATGTAATCTTTCCCTCTTGCTATTCCTTGTTTTGCATTATTTTGTCCTGCATGAATATGACTTTTACCACCATGTTCAAATTTACTATTTTCAAATCCTATTCTATTACTTTCTACTCCTACTGCTTTAGGATTACAATATGGTTTATTAGATAATGAAAACCACAATATACTTTCCCATGCTCTTCTAGGTCTATAAATACTACCTAAAGGTGGACTATCTGGTTTTATCCATATTAATTCTTCACATTCATTCCATCCATCTTCTCTTAATGCCAAACGTGTTCTTAATACATAATCAGAAATAACTCCATTTTTAATATGTGGTCTAATATTAATAAAAATACTTGCATTAGGTTTTAAAACTTTTTTCAATGGTTTCATTATATTAACCATCCATTCAGGATAATCTTTTTCAGATATACCACCATATTGATTTTTTCTTTGTTCTGCATATGGAGGAGAAGTTACTATTAAATCAACACTTAAATTATCTAAAAGTAAAATTCCTTCTTCGCATGGCATATTATAGACTTTATTTAATTCTAGCAATAAGTTACTCCTTTTTATTATCATTTCCTCACAAATTTCACTCCAAATCCACCTCTAAAACCATCCCAACCTAAACTTATACCTAATCAAAATTATCTCTTGAAATAGCCTAATAATTTCGCAATATTTAAAATATGGAAAAATAATACAACCTACAAACCATTATAAATAGTAGGTTTGTAGGTTGTATAGATTTGAGGATTTATGATAATAAATTAATTATTTTTAGTATTGATGTGTTAAAAATAGTGTAAAATTATATTAATAATCTATTAAACTTAATCTATGTTCTTTAATTCTTTTATTTGCAATATCTGCCCAATATTCATTTGTTTTATCATTTTTACCATTCTCAAAACCTATGTAATGTCTATTTGTATTTATACAAGCAATTGCTGTACTTCCACTACCCATACAATTATCTAAAATTATTTCTCCTTCATTTGAATATGTATTTATTAAATATTCTAATAATTCTACTGGTTTTTGTGTAGGATGAATTTTACCAGTCATATTATGACATGCTTTAAAATTTAAAATACTTCTAGGATAATATAAATCATTTGTATATCTTATTTCTTTTGCATCACCATAATTACTACTTTTACCTCCACCACCGCCTTTAGACATCATTTCACCTTTAGTCATTTGAGGATTATAATTTGGTAATTTTTTATAAAATAATAATATATCTTCATGTGATCTTAATGGCATTCTATTTGCATTTAGAGAACCACTAGTTCTTTCTTTATTCCATATTAATGAATATCTAAATAATTTCCTATTACTATTAATTAAATCTGTAGTAAATGGTTGTTGACTAAATAATACAATAGCACTATCATCCTTAATAATTCTTAAATATTGTTCCCATAGTTTTTCAAATGGAATAATTATATCCCATTTATTTTTCGCAGTAACTCCATATGGTAAATCACATAAAATCATATTAATTGATTTATCAGGTATTAAACACATTCCATTTTCACCTATACAATCTTCATTATATATTTTATTTAATTCAATCATATAATCTCCTTATTATTAAATTTTTGTGGACAAAAAATAAAAACATCCCAAAAGAGATGTTTTTAAGAAATAAATATCTTACATATGTAATTTTATTAATTTCAATTTAAATAATATTTAAAATATCTATTCAGATATTTCTAAAACTTTTTCTTCTTTATTACATCCATGATTATTACATACCATTATTATATAAATAGATTCTTGTGTTAAATATACGTCTTCGCTTCCACATTCTTTACATTTCAATTTAAAAAATTTATATTCATGCAAGTTAAATAATCTCCTTTTAATATATTGTATGTTTTTGTTTTTCTTTATAATCCTTAAATATAACTGATTGTTTAAATTTTTGACCTGCTCTATCTAATTGATTTTTATAACCTTCCTTTCTTGCTATTCTGTCGGCTAGTTCTGTACATACGCAAAGCCAAGCGTTAAAACTTAATCCATACTGTGTAATTATATTTTTTACTATTCCATTATCATCATTTGGCTCTGCACCCTGACCTTCGGAAATATCAGCCAATATTGAAATAGTTTGCTGAGCTGTAATATTATCAAGATTAATAATTTCTGATTGAGCAATATTATACTCTTGGCTAATTTCTGCAATAGTTAATTCTAACCATTTTTGAGTTGTGAAAGTATGGTAAATTTCTTTTCCTTGTTCTAATACTGATATTTTATAACCGTCACGTTCTTCGTTTACTATTCTTTTAAAAGTTAATTTCATTTTTATATCTCCTTAATAATTATATTTACTATTTATAATAATACATTATAAATACAACTATGTCAATATAAAAACTATAAAAATTAATTTTAAATTTAGTTATAAACTGATTCTAATTTGAATATAAATAAATTAGATGGGATGAAGAAGCAATAAAAAGACAACACTTCTTCTAAACCTTTCTAAAATATGTTGTTCTCACGTATTAAACCCTTACCATAAAAAGTAAGGGTTTATGCGTTTTTAAATTACTTTATTATAAGAATTTTAACTTTGAATAAAACAACAAATTTATTCAGATATTAAATTTAATCTAAAATTTTGATAATTTAGGAATAAACTTATTGAAATTTATTTCTTCATTTGAATTAATGTTGAATAATTTATTTATAATTTCTTTTAGTTTATTTATATTTTCTAAAATATAAATTCTCCTTTATTTTATTATTTAATTCTATTATTTATTTTTATCATACTTATAAATTTACATACCCTATCTTTCCAATTAATTGCCATATTTCCTTCAAATCACGATAGGGGAGAAGATAGGGAAGAGGTGAATTAAAAGAGAGAGGAGGTTAAATCACTCAAATTACTTACTATTTATAACTTCTTTATTTATATCCCCAACTTCCTTACCAATATCCTCAAATTCTTTTTTAGTTTTCATAATATTCCCAACTCCACTAACAATATTTAATCCTGTTACACTATAAATCAATAATTCAACTAATCTCAATAAATTATCTCCAATGTCACCATGAATATGATAAGAGTAGAGGGAATAGATAAATCCTATTAATAAACAAATAATTAAGGATGATACTTTGCGTTCTTCTAGACTTATGAAATTTTTTAAGTAATCGTTCATTTTTATTGTTACCTTTCTATTTGATTTGTTGTTATATTAATTATTTAGTTGTATACTAAAAATGCGTCAGTAAAACCTAATCCTTTAATATACTCTAAATATCTACGACAATTTGCTTCTATAGAGAAACAATTTACTTGCACACGATATAAATCATCCTCTTTTAATGGTGGAATATATGTAGGTAATCCTTGTTTCTTTAATTTTTCAACTAAATTATAACAATTTTGTTTTACAGAGAATCCACCCACCTGACAACGCCAAAATTTCTTTTTATTGATCATGTCCGTACTTGACCACATCTCGCTGATAAAGTTCATTCCCTCTTGTGATTTCCAATTTACAATATTGTATGGGATATAAAACTTTCCATTATCTCCCCAATTACCCCATGAATTTTTACCAATTAGAAATCCTTTTTCAGTTACACCATTAGAATATGTATGAGTTAAATCATCAGACCATCCATATATGATCGTTGCGTGACCTCCAGCAAAATTGCCACTTGGTTTATATACAAATCCATCTTTAGCATATATGAAATCATCTGTTACAATTAATCCACAAAGTAAAGGTGATACTTTAATTGCTTTTTTAATTTCATTAATATTGCTTAAATTAGTTACTCTTGCATAACCAGTAATTTTATATTGTAATGCTTTATTAACCATATCATCTGTTACTTTAGGATAATTTAATTGATCATTTTCACTTAATAAATTCATTGGAAAATCAATTTCTGGTAAAGCACCTTTTGTATTTAAAATATGCAATGCTGTTCTAGGGTAAGTACCAAGTTGATAAGGAATACCATCAATTTGTTTGCATAATGTATATACATACAAAGGACTTAACCCTCCATTTGGGAAATCACCCTCAATTGATTCTTGAATATTTTTTATACCAGCAGAAGCACAGCCTACACAGATACTAAGTTTGCCTTGATTGTAAGTTATTTTGTCATAGTCAATCCAAGAAAATTTAGATTCTAAAGTTGTTGTGTCTAGAGGGATTGCTGAACAGAGATTGTAGTCTAAAATATTATCAGGTGATGGAATATAACCTTGTGTAAAATTTTGTGTGTTTATAAAAAACACCTCCTTTTTATTTATTAATTTTATTTTGATTAATTTGTTTTTAGAAAATTATATTTATTATTTGATACTAATCTCTCTTTTTTCTCCATCCCATTTATATTCCTTACCAAACATATTACAAAAATCTTTAACTGAAAAATATATGTGGTCATTGATTATATAATTTTCAACATATACATTTTCATCATTTATTTTAACCTTAACTGAATCTTTTGTATTTAAAATATTTATATATGTATTGTCTTTAATTTCTTCTTTAATTTCTTCTTTCTTATCTACTACCTTTTTCTTCAATCCTAATCCTAAAACCAACCCATTAGAAATACTTTTAGACAGCCCATTCAAGAAGTTATCATCTTTAAGTAATTTTGCATCATTTACATTTGAAATAAAGAGATTCTCTATTAAACATGCACTACATTTAGAATTCCTTAAAACTGCAAAATTAGCACGTTTTTTACCTCTATCAAATACATTATATTGTTTCATATATTTCATAATTTCTGCATGTAAAATATTCTGTATATCTAATGATTTTTGTGAAGCATTATTATGTATAAATGACTCAAATCCAAATGCCCCAGTATTTTGTGCTGAGTTAATATGGATTGATAAGAAATAATCAGCATTGATGGAATTAGCATAATTTGTTCTGTCAGTTAATGTTCCTCTTGGTGCAATTCTTACGTCTACTTCGTAGTTAGATAATTCTTTTACTATACCTTTGCCTATAATTTCATTTAAGTTTGCTTCAATCAAATTATTCCCACAAGCACCAGGATCATTAATTTTGTCATTAATTCCATGCCCACAGTCAATTACTGCGATAATCATAAAATAATCTCTCCTTTTTATTTTTATTATATTTATTATTTTTTACAACTCAAACATGCAATCTACTTAGCATAACTAACATAAATCGTTCCAAATACACTTATTGCAGTAGTAACAACCATTCCCCAAAATATTAATTTTTGCGTTCCTACTTTCCCATCTTTTTCAATCTTCGCTACTTCTATTTTCGCATTACTAGTTAATAATCCATTAATACTACTAAGGATAGAATTTAAATTTATAGTCATGTTGTTACCTAATGATTCAACATTGTTTCCCATGGACTTTACGCTGTCCTTTATTTCATCTAATCCTTCCTTTATATTATTAATAGATTCTGTTTGTGAAGCATTATTTATCTCTAAATACCTAACTCTTTCTTCTATATTATTAATTTTATCGTGAACATCATCAATTATTTCTTCTATATTATTAATTTTATCGTGAACATCATCAATTATCTCCTTTATATCATCCTTAATCGCCATTTTAAATTCCTCCTTTTATATCTTCAATCTATCCATTTACCACCCTCTTTAAAATCTATTTCCCTGATGTAACAATAATTGTTGTTATTATTGACAATGTCGTTGTTATGGAAATTATAAGTGCTTTCACAGCAAATTTTACCCATTCTTGCCTATTTACATTTTTTGCTTTATTGTTTTCTGTACTTAAATTTAACATATGGTCAAATATTTTTCTTTCATATTCTCTGTTTTGATCACTATTCTCTTTAATCAATCCAGTTACTTGATTAAGTTTTTCTTCAAATTTTGATTCAAATTTAACTTGATTAATTAAAATCTCACTTTGATTTTTTTCTATATTCTCAATCTTAATTTCAATCTTATCAGTCTTATTTTTTAATTTATCAATTTCAGTTTCTAAATTGCCAGTTACTTTTTTTAAATCTACCACATCTTTATTTATAATCTTAATATTATTTATTATATTTAAATTATTTATATCACTCTCTTCATTATTAAATTCATTAATTTTTACCACCCCAACTTTTTAAGGTAACAATATTGCAAATAAAAGTTGACAATGGCATCCAACTGTATTAAACTTAATTGACTGTAAATCGCAATTACGGTCAAAAAGCGGAAGGTGTAGGGATGCACATTTACACCTTCCTTTTATTATTTACTTTTTACCAGAAACAGTTTTTAGAATTTTTTTAACTAATTTAATTATTTTGTTTTCTTTTTTTTGCCATAATATATTTCACCTCCTTTTATAATTTTTTATGTTATTTTATGTTACATTTATATTATTTTATGTTACAATAAAATCACAATATAGGTACTGATAAAATTATTTTCCCTGTGTTTGCTGATGCAATAATTTGTGTTGCTCTACATTGTACTTGGGGTAGAGGAATAGGTGGAATATAATCTCCTATTTTTACTATATATCCTTGATTAGATCCATATAGATATCCATCTCCACCTATTGCAAGATTACAATAACCAATTGTATCATTTAAAATTTTTTCATATATTAAATTACCATCAGAATCTAAATATAATTTATTTTTATTAGCAATCCCATCATTATAATAAGTAATAAAATAAATATTATTATTAGAATCTATTACAATATTTCCATAAACTGAACTTTCAGATAATAAATATGTCCATTTTAATGTTCCATCAATATTTAATGCATATATATTTAATCCTTTACAAAAATATATTGTATTGTTACTACCATACGAGATACTATTAGGATTTATACTTGTTAGATTATATTCCCATTCCGTAACACCAGTTAATAAATTTATAGATTTTAAAGGTGAGCCAGCATAAATACTGTTGCCTATAATGGGTTGAATTTGTGAAGAACCAGTTACATTAATCCAATCTAGTATTGTATCTCCAGTCTCTAAATCATTTACATACATGCCTCCTGCTGTTCCTAACGCATATACATAATTATTGTATAAGATAGGAGAGGAAAAAGTATAAGAGTGACCATTTATCCATTTTAATGTTCCATCAGGATTAATTGCATATGGATAATAACTTGAAAATAAAATTGTTCCATCATTTGCAATTGTAATAGGACTTGGTTTAGTATAATGCACTGACATTACATAATATTCCCATTTTAATGTTCCATTAGAATTAACTGCAAATAATCTACTCGAACCATTATAAACATCATTGTCTCTTTCACTTCCACTTGCTACATATATTGTTCCATCTGTTGCAATAGCAGGACAACCATAATGTAAATCAGGTTTAATTATTACAATATTTCCTTCATAATCAGTATCTTCCCACGATAAATCACATTCCCATTTCAAACTTCCATCAGAATTTAAAGCAATAACTTTACCATACTTTGTACCGAAATATATAACATTATCTGCATCTATAACTATATCACTAAATAAATCATCATTTGTAATATTATATTTCCATGTGAATGATGGATTAGATAATATAGTTACTGAATTGTTAGAATATCCTGTATGTTCTATATTTGATTGAAATTTAGGCCAAGGATAACCATAAGTAGGTGGTTCAATATAATCACCTGGATATGTCCAAAGATTTATTAAATATGTAATCTCATCATATTGTTGCCATGCATAAATATTACCATCGTCATAAGGGTCTACAAATAGATCATTATACAAATAATCTGAAATAATAAATTCATCTTCAGATAATATATTGCCACTTAAATCACATTTTGCAGTATATACTATTACTTCTGTATCCCCTACAAATAGATCATTATACAAATAATCTGAAATAATAAATTCATCTTCAGATAATATATTGCCACTTAAATCACATTTTGCAGTATATACTATTACTTCTGTATCCCCACCAAGAGTTACTTGATATATATAAGAATCTTTAAAGAATGGGTGATAATAAGTATATTGTCCGGATACTGGTAGGTTTGCATAAGTAAAATTACCATTTATATCTATCATGCCCAATTGGAGTCCTATGCCAATTGTATGAAATCCTAAATATGCAGTTGTTCCATTACTTATGGCAATACCATATCC
>Ga0209319_1001715_pt1 | contig 16324 bp, 15 predicted proteins | sample RifGroE2_FD_184000 | JGI IMG/M metagenome (GOLD analysis project Ga0209319, IMG submission 184000) | Groundwater microbial communities from Rifle, Colorado - Groundwater E2 (SPAdes) (version 2) | ecosystem: Environmental > Aquatic > Deep subsurface > Groundwater | place: Rifle, Colorado, United...
CAAAAAACAGGCTTGCAATGACAATACTGGAGTATGAACTGTAACAATTTGTTAAGTGTAACACTTGGACTCAGTTTAACAGATGACTATTGGGTGGTGTCTTACGGAAATAATTACGTTTTATCTTTTTATAAAATTTTTAGAAATATCTTGAAAAAGTTTGTAATGTATGATAAGATTATTATAATAAAAATTAAAAAATGGAGGATTATTATGACAAAATTTATTTTCGTTACAGGTGGGGTTGTTTCAGGTTTAGGTAAAGGGATAGCTGCTGCGAGCATAGGGTTATTACTTAAAAACAAGGGGCTTAAGGTAGCAGTTGAAAAGTTTGACCCTTATTTAAATGTAGATCCAGGCACTATGAGCCCATATCAGCATGGTGAGGTTTTCGTTACAGAAGATGGAGGAGAAACTGACCTTGATTTGGGTCATTATGAGAGATTTATAGGGGATAACCTTGTAAAGGAATGTAGCCTTTCTTCAGGGCAAATTTATTCTGAAATAATAAATAAGGAAAGAAAAGGTGATTATCTAGGTGGTACAGTTCAAGTTGTTCCACATGTGACTGATATAATAAAAAACAGAATAAGAAATCTAGCAGAAAGCTCTGATGCCGATGTTGTTATTACTGAAATAGGGGGTACAGTTGGGGAAATAGAAGCTGAGTCGTTTTTGGAATCCATACGACAGTTTCGTTCAGAAATAGGTGGAGCAAATGCACTATTTATTCACTTAACACTTATTCCGTTCTTGAAACTTTCTGGCGAGCTTAAAACAAAGCCAACTCAACACTCGGTAAAAGAATTACAAAGACATGGAATAAATCCAGATATGATAATATGTAGATCAGAAATATCAATACCAGATGAGTTATTAGATAAAGTTGCGACGTTTTGTAATGTAGATAGAAAATATGTTTTTGAGGGTATAGATGTTGATACTATATACGATGTTCCTATAAACTTTCATGAAAACGAGATGGAAGAACGGATCTGTGAAAGACTGGGAATACCTACAGAAAGAAAAAATATTGATAAATGGAAAACGCTTGTAAATAACTATAAAAATCCAGAAAAAGAGGTAAAAATAGCTATAGTAGGTAAATATGTTGCTCTAGCTGATGCATACCTAAGCGTTTCTGAATCTTTAAAGCATGCGGGTGCATATCATAAATGTAAAGTAAATATAGAATGGGTAAACTCAGAGGATATAGAGCTGGATGGAGCGGACAAGTACCTTACAGGCTTATCAGGAATACTGGTGCCTGGTGGGTTCGGCAATAGAGGTATTGAAGGGAAAATAATGGCTGCGAAATATGCAAGAGAGAATAAAATACCGTACCTTGGAATATGCCTTGGTATGCAGATAGCGGTTATTGAGTTTGCACGTAATGTGTGTGGGTTAAAGGATGCGAACAGTAGTGAATTTGGGTTATTTGAACATCAAGTTATAGATCTGATGGAAAAACAAGTGGGCGTGACAAATAAAGGCGGAACTATGAGACTTGGTAGCTATCCTTGTACATTGAAAGAAAATACACTTGCCTACAAGGCATACGGAGAAATGTTTATAGATGAAAGACACAGACATAGATATGAATTCAACAATACATACCGAGACATACTAAAAAACCACGGCATGATACTCGCAGGAACCAGCCCTGATAACATGCTTGTCGAAATAATAGAACTAAAAGACCACCCATGGTTCGTCGCATCACAATTCCATCCTGAGTTTAAATCAAGACTGTATAAGCCACATCCGTTGTTTAGGGATTTTGTAGGGGTGGCGGTAAAAAACTAATTTGCATCTGTAGGGGTCGTACCTTGTGTCGACCCTTGTTGGGTTAGTTATAAATTATATGAGATAAAGGAGATATTGTGATGAAAGAATTTAATATAACAACAACATGTATACCAGAAAAGCATTACATGGTAGATACAAGTAAAAAATTAGATAAAATAATAAAAATGCTTATAGAAAAAGATAAATATTTTACAATAAATAGAGCCCGTCAATATGGCAAAACAACAACGATGTTTCGGCTTATGGACATATTAGAAGAAAAATATATAGTTATAAAAACAAGCTTTGAAGGAAAAAGTTATTTATTCAAAGACGAAGAAACATTTGCAACAGACATATTCGTACTATTTGCAGAAAGCTTTCGGTTTACGGATAAAGAAATATACGCTAAGCTACAAAAATATGGAGTAGCTAATATGAAAAACATGAAAGATGTGTCAAGCGAGATAACCAGGCTATGTGAAGAAAGTGAAAAAGAGATAATACTTATGATAGATGAAATAGACAAAGCAAGTAACTTTGTAGTTTTTATGGACTTTTTGGGAGAACTACGTGATAAATATATAAATACACAAAACAACATGGATAGAACCTTCAAATCAGTAATACTAGCAGGAGTAAGTGATATAAAAAATCTAAAAGTACATATATCAGAAAGAAGAGTGTTAACATCTAATGAAGCAGAAAAGCTTCAAAAAGGAGAATACAACTCACCATGGAATGTAGCAGCAGATTTTGAAATAGATATGAACTTCAGTCCAGAGGAAATAGCCACAATGTTAGAGGAATATGAAAAAGATAATAAAATAGGAATGAATATAGAAAAGATAAGCAAAGTGATATATGAGTATACAAATGGATATCCTTTTTTAGTAAGTAAAATATGTAAATTAATAGACGAAAGACTAGAAAAAGACTGGAGTACAAATGGAATACAAGAATCGATAAAGATAATGGTGGATGAAAAAAATACATTATTTGATGATATAAAACTTAAAGAACGATCCAAAGCTATATAATACAATATACGAAATAATAGTAGAAGGCAAAGAAAAGCCATATAATTACTATACATATGAAAAAGGAATAATATATGGAATACTAGCCAAGGGAGAAAATGGAAAGCTAAGAATACACAATAAAATATTTGAAATACTAATCTATAGCTATATGGCTTCAGAAAGAGATGAAGAAAAAGGAGAAGTATTAAAATATGACTACAGAACAAACTTTATAGACGAACAAGGGGATTTAAAAGTCCCAACGATACTTGAAAAATTCCAACTACTAATGAAGCAAGAATATAGAGAAGTAGATAAAAAGTTTGTAGAACAGGAAGGTAGACTACTATTTTTATGCTTTATCAGACCAATAATAAATGGAACAGGCTTCTACTTTGTAGAGCCAAGAACAAGGCAAGATAATAGAATGGATATAGTGATAACATATAATAGAAAGCAATATATAATAGAGCTAAAAATATGGCATGGAGAAAAGTACGAAGAAAAGGGAATAGACCAGCTAGCAAGATATCTTGATATACAAAATGAGGATGAAGGATATATGGTGATATTTAATTTTAACAAAAGCAAGGAATATACGAGGGAATGGATGGGTGTAGATGGGAAGAGGATATATGAAGTGATTGTATAGGTGCGGAGTTTTAAATTACCGATAGCAATAATTATAAAAGGAGAATACCAATGTATATAAAGATAAAAGGGGCTAGGGAACATAATTTGAAAAATATTTCAGTAGATATTCCGAGAAATAAGCTAGTTGTTCTAACTGGTGTTTCGGGCTCTGGTAAGTCAACTTTGGCGTTTGATACTATTTTCTCAGAGAGTCAACGAGATTACTTGGACTCAATGAGCACATATGCAAGAAGGAGTATGCCGAGAATGACCAAGGCTAAGGTTGATTCTATAGAAGGGTTATCTCCTTGTATAATAATTGATTTTAAACAATTGGCTAGAAATCCTAGATCTACAGTGGGAACAGTAACGGAAGTCTATGCTTTCATTAGACTGCTTTATTCAAGGATGGGAACACCTATATTGAGTTCGGAAGAATTTTCTTTTAATACCCCAATGGGTGCATGTAAAAATTGTGGAGGGCTGGGTGTTGAGCTTAAGCCGTTCTGTTGCAACCCTTTCTAATGGCGAGAGTCAGAAAGTTAAGCTTGCAAGACAGCTTGGGAGTTCACTAACAGAGATGATTTATATTTTAGATGAGCCTACTGCAGGTCTTCACGCAAGAGATGTTGAAAAGGTTACGGAAATCTTGCGAAAGCTGGTGGCTAAACCTAACACAGTTATAGCTGTTGAACACAATAAGAATGTGATGTTAAATGCGGATTATATTATCGACATAGGACCTGGCGCAGGTAGCTACGGTGGAGAGATTGTCGCGGAAGGTGCTGTAGAAAAATTAAAGATGCAACAAACAACAATCTAAAAAATGTAAATGTAAAAGGTGTATCAGGATCGGGAAAAAGTTCATTAATAGAAGTTTTTCTAAAACAAAATCCTAAGTCTATAGTTGTAGACCAGTCGCAGATTGGTGCCAGTCCAAGATCTAACCCAGCGACATATACAGGAACATTTGATTTAATCAGGAAGGTGTTTTCACAAGAAAATTTTAAGGAGGCTTCTTTATTTACATTCAATCTGGATTATTGATATGGGACCAGAGGGTGGTAAGAATGGAGGGAAGATTATTGCAGAAGGAACTCCAGAAGATATTGTGAAGGTTGCGAGTTCTTTAACAGGTAAATATTTGGCTAAGGAGTTATAAATAAGAAATATCAGAACTGTTACAAGATATAAAGGCAAGATTATCATTTTTAACGAAATTAACATAAAACGGAGGAACAATACTAATGAATATAAGACAGGCTTGGTTATGGCTAACTAATATAGATGGGATTGGTAATAAGAAAATAAGTAAATTATTTGGTGCTTTTGACTCACCTATGGATATTTATAATGCAAATGAGGGTGACTTAAGGCAAGTAATGGGGCTTGCTGCTAAGGATATTACTGAAATAGAGAAGTCAAAAGGGAAATTTGATATAAAAAAGTACGAAGAATATATGCTTGAAAACGAGATAAAATATATAACAATACAGGATAAGAACTATCCAAAACTATTAAAAAATATATATGATCCACCTTATATTTTATACTATAAAGGGAGTTTGCCTAATAAAAATGATGTAATGGTGGGTGTGGTAGGCTCAAGGCATTGTACCGAATACGGTAAAAAAGTTGCATATAATATATCAAAAAGTCTTGCAGAGGCTAATGTAACTATAGTTAGTGGCATGGCAATAGGTACAGATACATTTGCACATAAAGGAGCACTTGATGGCAAGGGCAAGACTATAGCAGTACTTGGGTGTGGGGTAGATATATGTTATCCTAAAAGCAATAAAGATTTGATGAAGGAAATAATAAAAAATGGGGCAGTTATTTCGGAGTATCCACCTAAACTAGAGCCGATAAGGCAGTTGTTTCCTGCAAGAAATCGAATTATAAGTGGGCTTAGCAAGGGCGTTCTAGTAGTTGAGGCAGCCATAAAAAGTGGCTCGCTTATAACTGTAAATCAAGCACTAGAACAAGGGCGAGATGTATTTAGTATACCAGGGAATATAACAAGTGAGCTAAGTGGAGGAACAAATCAGCTTATAAAGCAAGGTGCAATAGCGGTTACAAAACACATGGATATACTTTTAGAGATTGGAGTAGCTGAACCAAAGGTAGTTTCTGCAGCTAAGATTATTCACCAAGAAGAAATAGAAAATGCAAAAGAAATTATAGAAGAAGAAAATATTTTTGATAAACTACTTGACGAAGATGAAAAAATTGTGTATGCTTGTATAAATTTAAAAAACAGTTACATAGATGACCTAGCAAGTGAGTCAAAGTTTGATATTAGCAAACTGCAGCATGTACTCACAATGTTAGAGATAAAAGGTATTATTAAACAATTACCAGGAAAAAGATTTGAAAGGTTGATGTAGATGTCAAAATATTTATTAATAGTAGAATCACCTGCGAAGTCTAAGACTATAGGAAAGTTTTTAGGAAAAGACTACAAGATAGAAGCTTCAATGGGACATATAAGGGATTTGCCAAAAAGTAAGCTAGGTATTGATATTGAAAATGAATTTGAGCCACAATATATAAATATTCGAGGTAAGGCTCCCCTTATAAAGAAATTAAAGCAAGATGCACATAAAGCAGATAAAATATTCTTAGCAACTGACCCTGATAGAGAGGGAGAAGCTATTTCGTGGCACTTAAAAAATGCTTTAAATCTTGATGATGAAAAGACATATAGGGTAGCATTTAACGAAATAACAAAAACTGCTGTTATAGAAGCTGTTAAAAATGCAAGAAATATAAACATGGATTTAGTTGATGCACAACAAACACGTAGAATACTCGACCGTATTGTTGGTTATATGATAAGTCCACTTCTTTGGAAAAAGGTCGCAAAGGGTCTGAGTGCAGGTAGAGTACAATCGGTTGCATTAAGACTTATATGTGATCGAGAAGAAGAGATAGAACATTTTATAAAAGAAGAGTATTGGTCACTAAAAGCATACCTAAACAAAGAAAAGTTAAAATCTTCATTTGAAGCTAATTTGCATGGGAAAAACGGCAAAAAGATTAAAATCACAAGCCAAAATGAGATGCAGGCTGTCCTTGATGATGTTAAAAAAGAGAAATTTGTAGTAAAGAATGTAAAACACGGTGAAAAACACAAAAATTCATTGCCACCTTTTATTACAAGTACCTTACAACAAACAGCATTTTCGAAGCTAAATTTTGGTGCAAGTAAAACAATGCAGATAGCACAGCAATTATATGAAGGGATTAATATAAAAGGTGAGGGGCATATAGGTCTCATAACCTACATGCGTACAGACTCAACAAGACTTTCTGATGAGTTTAAAAATGATGCACAAAGCTTTATAAAGTCAATCTACGGTGCTGAATACGTAAATACGAAGGACGCCAAATTTAAAAATAAGGGTAAATCACAGGATGCACATGAAGCGGTCAGAATAACAGATGTGACCAAAACACCTTATAATATGTCAGATTCACTAACTAAAGACCAGTATAAGCTTTACAAGCTTATCTGGGAGAGAAGTGTTGCTACACAGATGGCAGCCGCAGTTTATAGTACTCATACTGTAGATATAGATGTAGGGGAATATGATTTTAAAGCTTCGGGATCAAATATAAAATTTGAAGGATTTCTTAAAGTATATAACTTGGCAGAGGAAGAGGAAGCAAAAAATCCTATTCCAGAGTTAGAAATAGGGGAAGTTCTGAATTTAAAGAATTTAGAAGAGAAACAACACTTTACAGAACCACCCCCAAGATACACAGAAGCATCTTTAGTTAAGACTTTAGAGGAAAATGGAATAGGTCGTCCGAGCACGTATGCAGCTATAATATACACAATAACTGCAAGAAAATACGTTACCAAAGACGGAAAAAGTCTAGTCCCAACGGAGCTTGGAAATATAGTAAATGGGATTATGGAAAATCATTTTGAAAAAATTGTTGATGTGCATTTTACCGCGGGGCTTGAAAAAGAATTAGATGAAATAGCAGAAGGAAAAGTAGACTGGAAACAAATAATAAAGACGTTTTATGAAGATTTCAATCCAACACTAAAGCTTGCAGAAACAACAATAGGCAAGGTAGAATTCAAAGATGAAGAAACCGATATAAAATGCGAAAAGTGTGGCAGGAACATGGTCATAAAACGTGGCAGATACGGAGATTTCCTAGCATGTCCGGGATTTCCAGATTGCAAAAATGCAAAGCCTATAAAGAAAGAAATAGGTATAAAATGTCCTAAATGTGAAGGTGCTATACTAGAGAAAAAAAGCAAAAAAGGGATATTATACTATGGTTGTGAAAACTCCCCCACCTGCGATTTTGTAGCCTGGCACAAACCAATAAACGAAAAATGCCCAGTATGTGGGGATATATTGGTTGAGAAAGGGAGAAAGACGAAGAAGGTTGTGTGTAATAACGGGAAATGTAAGTATACGAAGTAGATTACCGATTCTGTCATTGCGAAGAATGAAGCAATCCCGTTTTTAGTAGGTTGAAAGAGAGATTGCTTCGTACCTCGCAACGACAAAAAGGTATTAAATAGTTTGTAGACGGTAGAATGGGGAATGATACATATGTATGACGAAAGAATAAACGAATTAGCACGTAGAATTGTAGAGAGGGAAATAAAGTGTATTATCTTTGATTTTGATGGTACTTTAGTGAATTCAGCAGGTGTGCAAGATACTTTTTATAAAAATTTATTAAGAAAATATGAAATAGAAGATACAGAGGAAGAAATTTATTATATAAGAAAATTAAATAATTTTGTCAAATTATCAGCGTATTTATATAAAAAATATAATGTTACAGCAAAGCAAGAAGAAATGCAAGAATTTTGGAATAAAGACTCAGCAGAAATATATAGGACTGAAGTAGTGGCATTTCTAGAAAAAGAGCAATATTTAGATAAATTTAAACCAGTTGTAACATCAAACGGATTGCGAAGAAAGCCAGAATTAGATATTTTTAAAGTAGCTTTAGAAACAGTTTGTGAAGGTGGAATTATTTCTAAAGAGGAAGTAATAGTTATAGAAGATAACTCATCAGGCTTTATACCAGCTAGATTATTAGGACTTGAAGTTTTTGCAGTATTTGAAACAGGTAGTGAATCAGAAGAGGAAATAGAAAACATCAAAAGACAAACGGATGGTTTTATAGGAGATTTTCTTACACTACTTAAAATAATGAGTAAATTAGAAGTGTTAAAATCTGAAGAATTAGTTTTAGAGCCTAATATATAGTATATGGATATATTACCAAAAGTTATATTTCAAAAAATATAACTTTTTTCTTTATTTCTCTTGCGTTTGTGAAAAAAAAATATTATAATATAAAGTGTTAAATTATAATTAAAATTTAGTTTCAAAATAATATCTAGCGCGGGGGTGTTAGTTTATGATTATGAATAATCTATTTTCAAATACAAAAGTACTAGAGAAGGCTTTAGATGCCTCGATTTTGCGAAATGAAGTAATAGCTAATAATATAGCAAATGTTGACACACCAGACTTTAAACGAAAAGCTGTTAAGTTCGAGGAAATGCTGAGAAATGTTGTAAATACAAGTGGTGGAGAAAATGGTAATGTAGATAGTATAGAGCCAGAGGTCTACACAGATCTTGCAAATCTAAGCTATAGGTCAGATGGTAATAATGTAGATATAGACACAGAAATGGCTGATATGGCTAAAAATACAATGAAATATAACGTTCTAATATCACAAATGAACAGCAGATTTAGAGATCTAAAAACTGTTATGAAAAGTAGTTATTAACTAGGGGGTGTCGTACATATGTCGTTTTTTAGTTCAATGGATGTAAGCTCAAGTGGTCTTACTGCTCAGAGGCTTAGGATGGATTTGATTTCTCAGAATATAGCGAATGCGGATACTACAAGAACAGAAGAAGGAACACCATATAGAAGAAAAACCTTAACATTTGAAGAAAAGAAGAGAAGCTTTAGTGACGTATTTAACTCTAAAATGAGATCAATAGTTGGGAATGCACAAGACGATAGTAATGAAGATTCAGGAGAAAGTATAGGTGCAGGGGTTAAAGTCGGCAAGATAGTAGAAGATCAGTCTCCATTTAAAAAAGTATATGACCCAGGTAACCCAGAGGCTGACTCAGATGGATATGTAAGCATGCCTAATGTAGACATAGTTCAAGAAATGGTGAATATGATATCAGCCAGCAGAACCTACGAGGCAAATGTTACATCTATGAACACAAGCAAATCAATGGCAATGAAAGCATTAGAAATAGGAAGAGGCTAAGGGGGGTAATGTATGGCGATAAGTCCGATAGGTAGAGTAAATGAAATATATAAACAAACTTCACAAGCACTTAAGGGTACTTCAAATGATGGTGACAATGACACAGGTGCATTTAAGATGTTGTTTGATGCGGCAAAGAATGTAGCTTACGATACTACAAAGTTGCAGAACATAGCAGAGAATACAACAACAGATTTTGTTACAGGTAAGATTGATAATATACATAAGGTTTTAATAGATCAAGAGAAGGCAAATGTTGCCTTACAATTCACCGTAGAGCTTAGAAATAAAGCAATCGATGCATACAAGGAAATAATGAGGCTCCAAATGTAGTAATAGCAAAAGTATTTGTAGGGGTCGTACCTTGTGTCGACCCGTTCTAGAATTGACGAGTTAACTTCTCCCCTCTCTACTTCGTAGAGAGGGGCTGGGGGTGAGTTAGGGGGGAGATAAATGGGAACTACTTTGGAGAGAATGGCTCAACAGATTGCTGAAAAGTGGAATCAGATAGATAGAGGGGAAAAGATAAAGTTAAGCCTTATATTGGTGGTTGCTCTATCTATATTAGGGATAGCGGTGTTTTTGTTTACAAAATCTTCATATGTTAGATTGGTAGATGAACAGATTTCATATAAAACTATGGGTGAAATAAAGACGTTGTTAGATTCTAGTAAAATACAATACACGATTTCAGATGATGGACAAGCTATAATGGTAAATCAAAAAGATTTAGGTAAAGCAAGAATAGCTGTGTCTACCGAAAATATTTTAGGTAGTGAGTATTCATGGAGTGATTATACAAAGGAAAACATGATGGGATTAACTGAGGCAGAGAAAAATAATAGATATATAAAATTAAAGGAAGAGGAATTAGCTAGTGCTATTAAAAAAATTGATGGAATTAAAGATGCTGTAGTTAAGTTAACTATACCTGAAGAAAGTCCATTTGTAACCGATGACAAAAAAGCATCAAAAGCAGGGATACAAATTTCGCTTACTAAAGAACTTACTAAAAAAGAAGCAATGGGTATTGCAAAGTTTGTTGCGGCAAGTGTAGAAAATCTTAGTATAAATAATATAAACATAACTGATACAAGCTCAAGTGTATTATTTTCAGGAGATGATATGAACGACCCAGCAACTGGAAATTTGTCTAAGTATGATGAAGTGAGAGTTACAAAAGAAAATGAAGTGAGAAATAAAGTCAAAGATTTATTATCAGGCATGTATGATGATATTAAAGTTACACCAAATCTAAAAATAAATTTTGATAGATATAAAGAAACAAGTGAAAAGGTTTCCTCTCCATTCGAGGATGGTAAAAAGGGTATTCCTATAACTGAACAAACTCAAAAAACAGCTACTGAGTCAGGGGCAACTCCGGCTGAGCCGGGGTATGAAAGTAACTCTGGAACGACTGATTATTATACTGGAAATACTAATACATCTAAATCATCGTCAGAAAATTCCAGTACAACGTATGCCGTAAATAAAACAGTCTCAGAGCTAGAAAAAAGTACAGGGGATGCATTGCTTGACGAGTCTTCTCTTTCAGTAGTAGTTTACCAAAATAAAGTATACGAGTATACAGAAATTAAAAAGCAAGGACTACTTAAAGACACAACATGGCAGGATTATATGACTAAGATAAAATCTACAGTAACACCACTTACACTAGATACTAATATAACAGATCTTGTCAAAAAAGGTACAGGAATTTTAGATGTAAAAATAACAGGGTTTGAAAAGCCTGTGTTTATTGAGGAACAAGCAGTTAAATTAGATTTTACTGGATATATTCCTGTAGCAGTTACGATTTTATTTATTGCTTTTCTTGCAGTTGTTTTGATGAAAAAATCGAAAAATGTAGAAGTAACACATATGGAGCCCGAATTATCAGTTGAGCAAATGCTTGTATCAACAAAATCAAGACCTCGTAGAGGTGGCGGGATGGAGGATTTACCAGAATTACAGGAACATGATTCGGAGACTAAAAAGAGAATAGAGGATTTTATACAAGAAAAACCACAATTAGTTGCGCAACTACTTAAAAACTGGATAGCTGAGGATTGGGAGTGATTAGATGGCAGGCTTTAAAAATGAATATCGTGGTGTCGAAAAGGCAGCAATGTTGCTTATAACTTTGGGACCAGAGAAGGCAGCTGAAATTTTTAAATTTCTTGCTGATGAGGAAATAGAAGAGTTGACAATGGAGATAGCAAATACAACATCGGTTGCACCTCAATTGAAAGATAAAATATTGAACGAGTTTTATGAAATATGTTTAGCTCAAGAATACATAACAGAGGGTGGTATTCAATATGCACAGCAAGTTTTACAGAAAGCTTTAGGTAAGGATAGGGCACATGATCTTATATCAAAGCTTACGATGTCACTTCAAGTTAAACCCTTTGAATTTGCAAGAAAAGCAGATGCTACCCAACTTATTAACTTTATACAAGATGAGCATCCTCAAACTATAGCACTAGTTCTTTCTTATTTAGGTTCTCATCAGGCAGGAAATATCCTATCCGCATTACCAAAAGATAAACAAGCAGAAGTTGTTAAGAGAATTGCTGTTATGGATAGAACGTCTCCAGAAGTTATTAGGGAAGTAGAAAGAGTGCTTGAAACAAAGGTTTCAGCAACAGTTTCACAAGAGTTTGCTTCTGTTGGAGGAGTGGATTCTGTTGTTGAAATCTTAAACTCAGTTGATAGAGGTACAGAAAAAAATATTATGGAAACATTAGAAATAGAAGACGTTGAGCTTGCTGAAGATATAAAAAATAAAATGTTTGTATTTGAAGATATTATTACCCTTGATAATAAATCTATACAGAGAGTTCTTAAAGATGTTGACAATAGTAAACTTGCTATAGCACTTAAAGGTGCCAATACAGATGTTCAGGATACTATACTATCTAATGTATCTAAGAGACTTGCTGTTATGATAAAAGAAGATATGGAGTTTATGGGACCTGTTAAACTCAGAGATGTTGAGGAAGCACAACAAGAAATAGTTAATGTGGTACGTAAGCTAGAGGAAGCAGGCGAAATAATCATTGCTCGTGGTGGAGGAGATGAAGTAATTGTCTAGTATTATAAAAGCGAATTATATAAGCTTAAGTAAAGTGGAAGTATTTGATTATAAAAATCAGATTAGAGATAAGTCGAATGATTATTCTTCTGATGAGGTAGATGTTATAGATGTTCAAACAATAGATGATGATATTCTCTACGATAGAGAGTTAGAGGAAGAAGTTCGAAAAAGAGTAGAAAAACTTTTAGGCAATGCTAAAGCTGAAGCTGAACAAATAAAGAAGAATGCACATGAACAAGGTCGTAATGAAGGGATGAAGGATGCAGAAAAATATAAGCAAAATTTAGCTTCGGAATCTAATTCGAAATTAAAACTAGAATTAGATAAAATGAATAAAGGCAACATGGAGTATCTTAAAAAGCTAGAAACTAAACTAGTTGAAATGGTAATAAATGTATCGAAAAAAATAGTTTCTGAAGCATTAAAGCTTGATGATAAACTTATACTTGACGTTATAATAGCAGGTATTACTAAAATTACTGATGTTGACAATTTAAATATTAAAGTAAGTAGTAAGGATTTTGATACAGTAGTAAAAAATAAAACTGATATACTCAATTATTTTGCATCAGATGTTAAAATAAACTATACTAAGGATGAGACAATGAAAACAGGGGATTGTATTATAGAAACTCCATATGGAATAATTGATTGTGGAGTAGACACGAAACTCAAATCTATTTTAGAGGATATAAAGGCGGTGAATATGTAGATGTTCCTAGAGTATATAATAAATATATTTAATATCATATATGGACTTTACCAATCAAATATATTTATTAAAATATCGGTTGTTGTTATGCTTATTTGCATAATATATTTAACTAGAAATTATTTAGTAAATACAGCAGTATATATAGCAAAAAAAATAATTTTCAGGTCAAATATAGATAGAATAAATAATTCAGCTATAAATAAGTTGAAGGCCCCTTTAAGACTTTTAGTAACGGTAGTGCTTATGTATTTAGTAATAGTAAATTTTCTAAACTTAGATGTAGGTGTTCTTGTTTTTTTAAATAGGACATTAAAATCACTTATAGCAGTATCAATATTTTGGTCACTATATAGAATTGACACATTTGTTATACATTTGTTTTACAAGGGGTATTCAAGAATTTCTGACAATGAAAATGATTTGCTCATTCCCTTTTTCAGAAATATGTATAAAATATTGATAGGTATAATTGGTATAATAATAGTAGTAGAGCAATGGTATAATATAGGTGTAATACTTACAGGACTTGGTATTGGAGGACTTGCATTTGCACTAGCAGCAAAAGATACAGCAGCGAACCTATTTGGAAGTATAATGATTATACTTGATCGAACCTTTAAAATAGGCGATTATATACAAACTAAACATGGAGAAGGCATAATTGAAGATATTGGTTTTAGAAGCACTAGAATTCGTACATTAGAAGAAACCGTCATTATGATACCTAATTCTATAATGAGTAATGAAGAAATCATAAACTGTTCAAAACGTGAAAAAAGAAGAGTTAAATTTATACTAGGGATTACGTACTCAGCCACTAGTTCTCAAATTGAAGTAATAACTAATGAAATAAAAGAAATATTACTTACAGATAATGAGGTAGAAAATAATGATTTTTACGTTGCATTTACTACTTTTGGAGATAGTGCACTTGAGATATTAGTTCAGTACTATACAACCACTAGTAATTATGGAGAATATTTAAGCATACAAGAAAAAATAAATATAAAGATAATGGATGCATTAAATAAAAACAAGCTATCCGTAGCATTCCCATCTACAAGTATATATGTAGAAAATGTAGGAGAAATAACAAAAAGATAGCACTTAAACATAGAAAATTGTCATTGCGAGCCTGTTTTTTGGCAAAGCAATCTCGTTTGGGGGTGGTTTGGTGAGTGATATTTATGATTTTAAAAAATATAAAAAGAATAAGCAGAAGAATAATTCTTTCTATGCTTTAGGTATTATATTAGTTTTTATATTGCTTATTTTAGGTATCATGTACTCGCCTTTATTTGAAGTAATAGATGTAGAAGTAATAGGAAATAAGCTCTATACAAAAGAGGAAATTATAGCAATGTTAGATTTAAGTGATGGAAATAATTTCTTTTATTTACTTACGAAAGATATAAAATCAAATCTAAAAAAATCTAACAAAATACAAGATGTTAATGCAGAGTTTGTTTTCCCAAATAGGATTAAATTAAATGTTGTAGAAAATCCACCACTAGGATACATTTGCCAAGGTAATAACTATATATATATTGATAAAGAAGGTGTAGTTATTGAAATATCAAATAAGTCACCTAAAAACCTTCCGATAATTACAGGATTAGATGTTGATAATTTTAAAGAAGGAAAGCAAATTAATATTAATAACAAAGAAATGTTTTTAGATATTGGGAATTTAATAAATGTATTACAAAAATATGGATTGACTAAAGAAAAGCTTATGTTAGATATTTCAAATAAGTTTGAGATACATATTTATATAAATAATGTAGATGTAAAATTTGGACCATTATATGAAATTGATGAAAAAGTTAAAAAGCTAGTGGAGGTTTTAAAACATATTTCACCAAAAGATAGGGGAACCCTTGATTTATCACTATATGAGGACAAAATTATATTCTCACCTATAGAGTAAAGGAAGTTTTATTATAAAAAATTAAAAAAAATGTAAGATTTTACTTGCAAAATCTTAAAAAACGTAGTATTATTAGAGTAAGTATTTTAACTAGAATAAACATGGGTTATATAAAGGAGGATTTACTGTGCGAGATTTAAACACAATAAACAATATTAGCCTAGCCAAAATAAAGGTTGTAGGTGTAGGTGGCGGAGGAAATAACGCCGTAGATAGGATGATAGAAGAAGGAGTTACAGGAGTAGAATTTATAGCTATAAATACAGATGGACAAGCATTGAAAAGATCCTTAGCCCCAACTAAAATTCAAATAGGGGAAAAATTAACTAAAGGTCTTGGCGCTGGAGCAAATCCAGATATAGGCGCAAAATCTGCCGAAGAAAGCTGTGAAGAAATAGCAAAAGCTATAGAAGGTGCAGATATGGTTTTTGTTACTGCAGGTATGGGTGGTGGAACTGGAACAGGTGCTGCTCCTATTATAGCAGGTATTGCAAAAGATAAGAATATACTTACAGTTGGGGTTGTTACAAAACCTTTCAAATTCGAAGGAAAGAAAAGAATGGAAAATGCTGAAAATGGTATAGCTGATCTTATGAAAAATGTTGATACGCTTATAACTATATCAAATGATAAGCTATTGTCAATAGTTGATAGAGGAACATCAATGATTACAGCATTTAAGAAGGCTGATGAGGTACTAAGACAAGGTGTAAGGGGAATATCGGATATTATAACACATCCTGGTATTATAAATCTTGACTTTGCAGATGTTAGGACTATAATGGCGGGAAAAGGTGTGGCACATATGGGTATAGGTGTAGCATCTGGTGAAAATAAGATGGAAAAAGCTG
>Ga0209319_1001716_pt1 | contig 16305 bp, 15 predicted proteins | sample RifGroE2_FD_184000 | JGI IMG/M metagenome (GOLD analysis project Ga0209319, IMG submission 184000) | Groundwater microbial communities from Rifle, Colorado - Groundwater E2 (SPAdes) (version 2) | ecosystem: Environmental > Aquatic > Deep subsurface > Groundwater | place: Rifle, Colorado, United...
GCTTGGCGATAATAGCGGAAGGGTACCACCTGATCCCATTTCGAACTCAGTCGTGAAAACTTCCTGCGCCAATGATCGTGAGGGCTCGTTCTCTCGCTAAAGTAGGTCATCGCCAAGCTCTTTATTCTTTCCTCTCATTATCGAACGTTCATCTTTCGGCCATTTTTTACGAAAAATTTCTTCGAAATGCTCATGTACTATCGTGTACACTCCGCTTTCTCATCAATTTTTTCGTAAAAAATCATCCAAAATCTGAAGGTTCTTGTCTCGTTTGGATCGCGATTCGCGTCAAATATTTTCTTTTTTTATCCATTTCATCTTGTCTATTAGATCGTGGCTCTTTTCTATTTCTGTGGATTTGGATCGAGGATTGAGGGGTCGCTTCACAACGGAAAATTATAAATCGATATAATTATTATTTAATTTGATATAAATTTATTGCAAAACGATAAATTTTTGTGTAAAGTCCCTTCTGAGCTTTAATTTAACACGATTTTATTTAGCAGAGGAGATTGGAAGTGGACAAAATTAAAAGAGTAAGTAGGCGATTTCGGATTTTATTTCAATTTTTGTTTTATATCACGCCCGCTATGATTGTATGGTTTTGGTTAAGCATCCATGGTGCATTTGATATATTTTCTCAATTTGGGATAGGCTCAGAATTTTTTGTGTGGCCGACTACTTTAAATGGATTAACGAGATTTTTAGGAATCATGGCGTCCATTTTGCCGGCAAGTATATTTATGTATTCGGTACATCAGCTAATTAAAATTTTTCGCCATTATGAAGAGGGCGATATTTTTTCAACCGATAATGCAAATCGGTATAAAAAATTAGCGTACGCTTTATTTGCTCAGGTTATCGGCGGTTTATTCTACAAGACGTTAATGTCATTGGTGATGACCTTTCAAAATACGGGCGCCGGCCAAAAAATTATCGCTATCAACGTAGATGGAATGGATTTTGTAGTTTTGATAACTGGAGGGATTATTTTATTAATTGCGTGGGTCATGACGGAAGCTCAGAAAGTTTCTGAAGACCAATCGTTTACAGTATAAGGAATATCTATGAGTATTATCATTAATTTGGATGTCATGATGGCAAAACGGAAAGTGCGTTTAGGTGAGCTCGCCAAGTCAATTGGTATTACGGAAGCGAATCTTTCTATTTTAAAAAATGGAAAAGCAAAGGCGATTCGTTTAACAACATTAGATGAAATTTGTAATTTTTTAGATTGTCAGCCAGGAGATATCATTGAATTTAAACAATAGATCCAATTGAGCAGAGGGGTTTTCTGTAAAACCTGGCAATGATGATAGTTTTGCGAGAAATTTTCCTTCGCGGAAAAACGATGGTTAAAGGCGTTTTTAAATTCGCATTGGACTCTGTTAACTAATAGGGATTGGAGAAAGCAGATTTTGAGAATTGTATATGATGATGCAATAGTTAAAGCCCGCCGAGAGATTTTGATCGTACAAAAAATTGTTTCACGTAGAACATTTTAAAATTGATGAAGAATGTTTTTTTTCATTGTTTCACGTGGAACAATGAAAGTTTTTTTGGATGTGTCAGATTCGCGCCATAGAAGAAAATCATCGCGAAGAGATGCATTAGTAGAACGGTCCCCCAGACCCGACGTAAAAATTGATTGTCTATGCGAAAATAGTTTTTGTGCGGTATAACTATTTGATAGAACAACATATTGTTATGAGCTTGTTCCTTATACTCGCGCCACTTTACCGTTTGATTTTAAGTGTGAATCGTAATAAGATCTTCGCTTCGATTTAAGGACGATTCCCATGGCTGATGAAAAAAAACTAATCAAAAAAAAACGTCTTTCTGATATAGATGCTGTAAAAACACCACCGCATTCGACAGAGGCTGAGCTGTCTTTGCTGGGTGGTTTAATGTTAGACAATCAGGCTTGGGATAAAATTGTCGATCGAATCAGCTCCATTGATTTTTATCACCATCGTCATCGACTTATTTTTGATGCTATGATGCATCTATCCAGCAAAGAGCGTCCATTAGATGCACTAACGATCGCAGAGACATTAAAATCGCGAGAGCAGTTAACTGAAATCGGCGATGAATCTTATTTGTTTGAATTAGCTAATAATTCACTGAGTTCTACGAATATCGTGGCCTATGCAGATATCATCCGGGAAAAATCGGTATTTCGGCAATTGATTAGCGTGGCAAACACGATTGCTGATAATGCGTTTAATCCGCAAGGTCGTGACAGTCTTGAGGTGCTCGATGAAGCGGAACGACAAATATTTGCTATTGCCGAGCAAAAAAAGCGAGGGCGAGGCGTCACAAAGATTGATAACCTTTTAGCGAAAGCCATTGATCGTATCGACACGCTTTATCATAGTGACCAAACGATTACCGGATTATCAGTCGGTTATCCTGATTTTGATGAAATGACTTCCGGTTTGCAACCCGCTGATTTAATTATAGTTGCTGGGCGCCCTTCGATGGGGAAAACCGCTTTTGCCATGAATATTGCCGAGCATGCAGCGATTAACAGCAGCAAACCGATCCTTGTTTTTAGTATGGAAATGCCCGGAGAAGCGCTAGCGATGAGAATTATTTCGTCGCTGAGCCGCATTGATCAACATAAAGTGAGGACGGGTCGTTTAGAGGATGAAGATTGGCCTCGCATTACGTCCGCTGTCAATTTGCTCTCTGATGCTAAGCTGTTTGTCGATGATACACCGGCGCTCAGCCCTGCCGAGCTTCGTGCGCGAGCACGTCGTCTGGCGAGAGAACAGGGCGATTTGGGACTGATTGTCGTCGATTATTTACAATTGATGCAAGTGCCTGGGTTTAGAGAAAATCGCACGACCGAAGTTTCTGAAATTTCCAGAACGCTGAAAGCCATCGCTAAAGAATTGCACGTGCCTATTGTCGCGCTTTCACAATTGAATCGAAGTCTCGAGGCGCGAAGTGATAAGCGACCGGTTATGTCGGATTTAAGAGAATCAGGTGGATTGGAGCAAGACGCAGACGTGATTGTTTTTATTTATCGCGATGAAGTTTATAATGAAAATAGTCCCGATAAAGGTAAAGCCGAAATTATTATTGCCAAACAGCGTAATGGCCCCATTGGAAAGGTTTCTCTGACCTTCTTAGGGAAATTTACGCGTTTCGAAAATTATACGCCGGATATTTATACAGGTGGAACTTTATAATGTCGCGTCCCGCTTATGTGGAAATTGATTTAGAAGCATTGCAATACAATTTAACCCATATTCGCAAGTTAGCCCCCACATCGAAAGTGACGGCGATGATTAAAGCGAATGCGTATGGTCATGGGCTTTCACGTGTTGCGCGAGCGCTTGTCGAAGCGGATGCCTTTGGTGTTGCTGGATTAGAAGAGGCATGCAGTATTCGCCGAGCGGGATTGCAAAACCCGATCATTTTGATGGCGGGGTTTTTTTCTTCTCAGGAATTTGAAGCGATTGAAGATTTGCGGTGTGAAATGGTCATTCACTGCAAAGAACAAATCGCCGCACTGAATCAACGAGCCTTTAAAAAACCGGTTAAGATTTGGATAAAAATCAACACAGGAATGAATCGTCTTGGATTTAGACCTGACGAAGTAGGGGCTGTCTATGAAGCTTTATCTCAGGTTGCTTTTCTGCAAAAGCCTTTTGGGTTTATGACCCATTTTTCGGACGCAGATTGCCCAGAAGATCCTAAAACAGCGAACCAAATTGAGCTTTTTGAAATAGCGACAGCCGGATTTTCAGGAGAGCGCAGCTTGGCCAACTCAGCCGGCATTTTAAATTTTCCACAAGCACATGCTGATTGGGTTCGCCCAGGATTATTACTATACGGCGTTTCTCCGATAGCAGGAAAGCTGGGGCGTGATCTTGATCTCAAACCAGTGATGACGCTTCGCTCTCAATTGATTGCCAGGCGGGATCAAAATCCTCAAGAAACAATTGGTTACGGAAGTTCATGGAAATGTGTTAAACCAACGCCTATTGGCATTGCAGCCATCGGTTATGGCGATGGGTACCCCTATCGTTTTAAAACAGAGCGCCCTCTGCCTGTTTTGGTCGGAGGTCAGTTGTGCTGTATTTTGGGTCGCGTGGCGATGGATATGATCGCGATTGATTTAAGCGCCAACCCTCATGCGCAAGTAGGAGATGATGTAGTTTTATGGGGAAGACAATTACCCGTTGAATTAGTTGCTGAATCAGTGCGTACCATACCTTATAAATTGTTATGTGGGATTGCACCAAGAGTTCATGGCGCAGAGTAAAGGCGCTATTTTTTTTTTTGCGCGGTGCAATAAATATAAGATAATGTTCGGGTTAATTTTGCGATATTTCCTCGATAGACATAATTATCTTCACGATAAATTTTTTCGACAATAGAAGGCCTGATTTTGAGTTGATCAGCGAGATCTCGTAATGAAAAAGCGCGTTGATCAACAAGCTGAAAAATCATTTTCTTTATTTGATCTTGGCTAAACATTTTTCCCTTTATCCAAACGATTTTTTTTAATATAGCAGTATCTGAATATTTCGCAAACGATTCAGGATGATTTTGAGAAAATGAGTAAAACAAGGTATGCTTCGTGAGTGCAAATTTGCGCGTAAATAGCGACTGTTTCTTGCATTTTAATCCGTATAAGGATTAAAAGAAGTTTTGCAGCAATGGTTATCGGACTATTCTTCTGTTATAGAATTTAAACAATATGTCGAACAAGCATCAAACGCTATTAGGATTTGATTACGGCAAAATGTCGATCGGTGTCGCTGTGGGGCAAACTGTGACGAAAACAGCTAAGCCTCTTTTGGCGATTAAAGCAGCGAATGGCATACCCGATTGGAGCGTTGTAGCTAAATTGATTCAATCATGGAAGCCTGATTGTTTAATTGTCGGCTTGCCTTTGGGTATGGACGGTGCTCATCAAGAAACAACAGAAAAAGCTTTGCATTTGGCGCAAGAATTGCAAGAGCACTTCCATTTGCCTGTTTATACTGTCGATGAACGTCTAACAACAGTTGAGGCAAAAAACCGATTGTTTGAGCAGGGAGGATATCGAGCGCTAGGAAAATCAGCTATTGATGCCGTTTCGGCTCAAATTATTTTGGAAAGCTGGATGTCTCAGGAGTCTCATCAATAGAGTGGGCTACAACACGCTTCGCATTTTTAGTGGCAATGGGTATACTCCGATCCAGACAATGCGGCGAGTTTTTTCACGAGCGATTAGTCTAATTAACTTGGAGCGAATGCCATGCAAATAACGATCAGAAAACTATTTTTTCTCTATTTTATCGTCATTTTAGGATGGCTTCTTTTTAATGGGCTTTTACAAGAGGAAGGGTTGTTGCAATTTTGCGCAATGAGTTTTCTGGAACATCTTTTAGCCGCTTTTTTATTGATTACCTTTCTTTGTGGTTTTTTGCAACATCAAACGAAACGTGCTCGCATTGCATATAGCGCTACGGGATTAACTTGGTCGGTAATAGGGGTCATCATTGCAATGCATCATGTTTTATTACAGTATTTTTTACAAGGCGCTGCTATTGCTAACGTACCTGATGAAACGAATTTTGCTCAAGTGATCAAAGCAGGGCTTATTGGTGATCAAAGTTGCCGAGTAATTAGTTTTTCCATTTATGGCGTGAGCCTGGAAATAATAACAGTATTGTTTTTTATGGCTTTCGCTGCAATTTCTTTTGTTCATTTGAAAAACGCATTGATTTATAAGCAGTAAGGGAAGTGCGTCTTGTCTAACGAACAAAAACCTTCTCTTCATCGGTTATCTTGTTTGTGTTTGAAAGGGGTTGGACAAAAAATAGCGCAACACTTAGAAAAGTTAGGGCTTTATTCGATTGCTGATCTTTTGTTTTATTTACCCTATCGATATGAAGATCAAACCCATTTGAGTTCTATCCGAGAATTACAAATAGGCGCTCAAGCGCTGGTTGAAGGAGAAATTGATTCTGTTGAGTTAGTTTATCGAGGCCGTCCGCAGCTTGTTTGTCGATTGAGAGATAAAACCGGCGTTTTACTGCTACGTTTTTTTCATTTTTCTTCTTATCAAAAAACACAGTTAAAAACAGGGGTTATTCTCCGTTGTTTTGGTGAGGTTCGTTTTGAGAAAATTTATTTTGCAATGACGCATCCTCAATATCAACTCATCGATGCAGCAAAACCTAACGCGTTGGAATCTTCTTTAACGCCGATTTATCCATCGACAGAAGGGTTGCGACAAGCCTCTTGGCAGAAATTAACCAAAGCTGCATTGGATTTGTTTTCTCAATACGAACTACCTGAATTATTGCCCGCAGAGATTTTGCAGCGATATCAGCTGCCGTCTATTAAAGAAGCGATTTTATTTTTACATCAACCGCCACCGGATATTTCTATGGCGCTGATGGAGTCACATCAGTATGGCGCGCAGAAGCGACTCATCATGGAAGAATTGTTAGCGCATCATCTGAGTTTGCGATTATTACGAAAAGAATCGACGACCTATTCCGCGGTTCCTTTTCAATCGACCCATCAATTAACCGACTTATTTTTACATCACTTACCGTTTCAATTAACGCAGGCGCAACAGCGTGTGATTGAGGAAATCGAACAGGATCTTCATCAAGCCATGCCGATGATGCGTCTGTTGCAAGGGGATGTTGGGTGCGGAAAAACTGTTGTTGCAGCTTATATCGCTTTGATGATTATTGAAAACGGTTATCAGGTCGCTTTGATGGCGCCGACTGAGATTTTAGCCGAACAACATTTTAGAAATTTTTCGGCTTGGTTTGAGCCGCTCAACATTGAGTTGGCGTGGCTATCTGGATCCTCGAAAGGGAAGCAGCGACAAGCAGCATTACAAAAAATCAAAAGCGGCCAAGCGCGTATGGTGATTGGTACGCACGCGCTTTTCCAAAAAGAGATTGCGTTTCATTCGCTTGGTTTAGTGATTGTTGACGAACAGCATCGCTTTGGTGTGCGCCAACGTCTTCTGTTGCGTGAGAAGGGCCAGAAAAACAATGATCATCCTCATCAGTTGGTGATGACGGCAACGCCGATTCCTCGAACGTTGGCAATGGTGGCTTATGCCGATTTAGATCAGTCGATTATTGATGAATTACCCGCAGGAAGAAAGCCCATTACGACGATGTTGGTGAGTCACCGTCGCAGATTAGAAGTGATCGCGCATGTGCGAGAGCTTTGTAAGCAAGGGCGTCAAGCTTATTGGGTATGCCCCTTGATCGAAGAGTCAGATCTTTTGCCTTGCCAGGCGGCAGCCGAGCCGATGATAGAAGAAATTAAAAATCAATTGCCGGAATTTAATATTGCGTTGGTTCATGGGCGATTAAAAGCAGCAGACAAAGAACGACTTATGACCGCGTTTAAACGGGGCGAGTATCATATTTTGGTGGCAACGACAGTTATCGAAGTGGGCATTGATGTGCCCAATGCGAGTTTAATGATTATCGAAAATGCCGAGCGATTTGGTCTTTCGCAATTGCATCAATTGCGGGGGCGTATCGGACGGGGCGATTGTTCGAGTTATTGCGTGTTACTTTATCGATCACCACTGTCGGCATTTGCAAGAAAACGATTAAGCGTCATGCGCGAAACGCAAGATGGTTTTTTAATTGCACAACAGGATTTACAATTGCGAGGCCCTGGTGAAATTTTAGGGACGCAACAGTCGGGCATTGCGCAAATGAAAATCGCTGATTTGCTCCGCGATCGCGCATGGCTTTCGGAGATTCCATCAATCGGTGATTTGATTTTAGAGAAATATCCATCGCTTGCGAAACCCCTCGTTCGACGATGGCTTGCTCGATCGACTCGATACGGGAATATTTAACGGCTAGGGCGGCCGTGGCAAGAGGAGGCTCCTTTGTCATCGGTAGGTAGGCTGCTCACGGATTGTGCAGACAGACTGCGTAAGGATTGTATGGCTTTTTCTATTTCTCCTTGCATCTCTTCAAATGAGGAACAGCTCATCATGAGGGTTGTCATCAGCTTTTCAAGGGTTTCTCGTTGTGGCCAAGGGCGATCGTTTAATAAATGCATTTTCCAGTTTGGAAAAGGCATCGGCAGCATTAATACAGAGGCATCAGATTCTTTTTTATCCAGTGCATCCGCTAAAGAGCCGGGAGGGATATCTCTGGTGTGGTAAAATTGAGCTTCGTTTGTTACACCAGAGACTGTTCCTGCTAGAGAGACCGCTGGATCTACAAAGTAAGCATCCCATGTTGGGGTGTTGAGAGAATTAATTTTTGCACGATCGCCTATTATAAGAAATAAATGATTTTCCACTTTTTCCATGAGAGCGGCGTTGTATATGTGATCAGGAGATGGGCGCTCGAAAAAGATCATGCCGACTTGGATGTTTTTTGTTTGAATGGCTGGGTTTTTTAATAATTGAAACAATGTTACCGCCCCTGCGTCTTGGCAAGTCCCTGGCATTCTTATGGGTGACTCGCGGCAATCAATTAGCTTGAGTTGTAGCGCAAATTGTAGACGCTGTATTGCGTCGGAGGTAAACAGGGCGCTAGCTTTGTTTTTAGGAAAGAATTCGGATAATGGACCGGTAAGTGCGTCAAGCATTGGTTTTAGGTCGCGCTCACGATAATCATGTGCAGCTGCTATCGCCTCAGGTGGAGTTGAAGCCGTAACGAGAGGATAACGGGTTGTCGCAACAGCCATGGCTTCGATGATTGCGCGTTGTACAGGGTTGCCAGGAATAGAGGTAACAGTTGCACCATTTTGCCACAATCCAAAAGGAGGTCTGTAGCCAGCTACTGCGCGCACCGCTTCTTCCAGGATCGCTTTGTTTGCAAGAGGTTCTGGTGTGTCTAGCTGAGCAATATAGTTCAATAATTGTTGACAGGTGACCCCATCTTTAGCTGATGCGTTTTTATTGATTCCTTCACGAACGCTTAATAAGCGTATTACTTCCCTTCGTTGATCTATTTCTGCTTGAGAAGCTTTTTCAAAACCCAGTAATTTGATGATGAACTCATAACAGGCAAAATGAAGAGGGGCTAGTTGCCCTGCATGCGAAGGAACATTGATATCGAAAGAGAGCGTAAGTAGCGGCTTGAGAAGCTCTGGATCGCCTTTTTTGGCTAAAAATCTACATGCGTAAGCTAAGTCGTCTTTTGATTCATGCCATTCTTCAAGGCTAAATCGCTTTTCTTTAGGGTACTTATGTCGCAAGAGTTCTATAAAAGTAGGCATGATTTTACTCCTTAATTATTATATTTTTTATTGACAAACCGCTTGCTTTAAAGCGGGAGTTATGTTTGCGTGAAGTATAGACAATCCTCAGCCATCCGCCACTTTATTTCTTAAATTGTAAAAAATTTATAAAAACTCTACAATGCGCTCAGTTTTTAAAAGCATCTAATCAGGAGAAATCATCTTATGTCATCTCGTTTCGAGCTTGCTAATGCCATTCGTTTTTTAAGCATTGACGCTGTTCAAAAAGCTAACTCGGGCCATCCGGGCATGCCGATGGGTATGGCAGATATTGCTGAAGTCTTATGGAATGATTTTTTAAAACATAATCCTAATAATCCAGACTGGTTAAATCGTGATCGATTTGTGTTGTCGAATGGACATGGATCGATGTTGCAGTACTCCCTGTTGCATTTAACGGGGTATGGCCTTTCGATCGACGATCTCAAGCAGTTTCGTCAATTACACTCAAAAACGCCCGGACATCCAGAAGTGGGTATAACGCCGGGCATTGAAACAACGACAGGCCCTTTGGGGCAAGGTTTGGCAAACGCTGTTGGCATGGCGCTCGCTGAAAAAATGTTAGCCGCCCATTTTAACCGCGAAGGACATCCGATTGTCGATCATTTTACTTATGCATTTGCGGGTGATGGTTGTTTGATGGAAGGTGTTTCGCACGAAGTGTGCGCGCTGGCAGGCACCTGGAATTTAAATAAATTAATTGTTTTTTGGGATGATAATAAAATCTCGATTGATGGGAATGTGAGCGATTGGTTTACAGATGATACGGCCAAGCGATTTGAAGCCTATCATTGGCATGTGATTCGCAATGTCAATGGGCATGATTCAGAAGCGATTAAAGAAGCTATTGTCGAGGCGCGCCAATCCGATCGGCCGACATTGATTTGTTGTAATACGGCGATTGGATTTGGGTCGCCAAATAAAGCGAAAACGGCGAGCTCTCATGGCTCGCCATTGGGTGCAGAAGAGATTGTTTTGACGCGTCAACAATTGAATTGGCCTTATGCGCCATTTGAGATCCCGAAAGAAATTTACGAAGCGTATGATGCCAAGAAAAAAGGCGATGTTTTTGAAAAAGAATGGGAAGTGCGTTTTGTGGCCTATCGCGAAGCTTATCCCGATTTGGCTTTAGAGTTATTGCGGCGTTCGGCTCGACAATTAACCGCTAATTGGGAAAAATTATGTCAGGAAGTTATCGAAAAAACGCTAAAAAATACGGATAAAATGGCAACGCGTAAGGCGTCTCAAGTGATTCTGAATAATTTGGGACCGGCATTACCTGAGTTACTCGGTGGATCCGCCGATTTAACGGAATCTAATTTAACGGAATGGAAGGGAGCTCATTCGTTCACTGAAAAAAATCAGGATGGGCGCTATATCCATTATGGTGTTCGAGAATTTGGTATGTCGGCTATTATGAATGGGATGTCATTGCATGGGGGCTTTATCCCTTATGGCGGAACTTTCTTGGTATTTTACACTTACGCGGCGAATGCTGTACGGATGGCCGCAATCATGAAGCAGCGTGTTATTTTTGTCTATTCACATGATTCGATAGGATTAGGCGAAGATGGCCCTACGCATCAACCCGTTGAACAATTAACGGCTTTGCGTGCTGTGCCGAATTTATCCGTTTGGCGCCCTTGTGATTTGGTTGAAACGGCGGTTGCTTGGATTTCTGGCATTGAGCGAAAAGAAGGGCCAATGGCCTTGATTTTATCGCGGCAAGCTGTTCCTGTGCAGACGCACACGACGGCACAAGTTGAACAAATAAAACGGGGTGGATATGTAATATTTGATTGCGAAAATGCCCCCGACAGGATTATCATTGCCACCGGTTCTGAGGTCGGCTTAGCGATTGAGGCAGCGAAGCAGCTGAATCAACGAGGAAAGCGCGTCAGGGTTGTTTCGATGCCATCGATAGACGTCTTTGAAAGACAAGACGAAGCTTATCGAAAAGCCGTGCTGCCACCAACCGTTAAAAAACGCGTGGCGGTTGAAGCGGGCTCTCGTTTGCCGTGGTATCGATGGGTTGGCGATGAGGGCGTTGTAATAGGTTTAGACCGCTACGGCGATTCTGCCCCAGCGGAGCAAGTATTTGCCGAATGCGGATTGACGATTGACCACATTATGCAGGTGGTCGAATCATTAAATTAATTATTTAGAGGAGAGAAATCATGGCCGTAAAAATAGCCATTTCAGGATTTGGCCGAATTGGCCGCAATGTATTACGAGCGATTTACGAGCATAACCGCCGTGGAGAAGTAGAAATCGTTGCGGTAAACGATTTAGGAGATTTAGAAACGTTAGCCTACTTATTAAAACACGATACAATTCATGGAAAGTTTGCGGGTACCGTAGAGATCGATAATGGTGATTTAGTGGTGAATGGTGATCGGATTAAAGTTTACAAAGAAAAAGAGCCCGCTAATTTGCCTTGGAAAGCATTGAATGTTGATGTGGTGCATGAATGTACGGGTCACTTTGTTTCTGGGCCAAAAGCGAAAGCTCATTTAGAGGCGGGCGCGAAGAAAGTGCTCATTTCAGCGCCAGGAACAGAAGTGGATGCAACGATTGTTTATGGTGTTAACCACCAAGTGCTCAAAGCTTCTGATAAAATTATTTCAAATGCGTCTTGCACAACGAACTGTCTTGCACCGATGGTTAAACCCTTGATGCAAAAATTGGGTGTTGTACGTGGATTGATGGTGACGATTCATTCATATACCAATGATCAAGTGCTTATCGATTCGCCACATAAAGATTTACGTCGGGCTCGCGCAGCAACCGCTTCAATGATTCCGACAAAAACGGGCGCTGCCGCGGCTGTTGGTTTGGTGTTACCAGAAATGAATGGCTTATTAGACGGGTATGCGATTCGTGTTCCTACGATGAATGTATCCATTGTTGATTTAACTTTTGAAGCAAAACGTGATACCAATGCTAAAGAAGTGAATCAAATTTTGAAAGATGCATCAGAAGGCGAGCTCAAAGGTATTTTGGTTTACAATACCGAACCGTTAGTGTCTTGTGATTTCAATCATACGGATGCTTCATCAATTTTCGATTCAACTTTAACCAAAGTGATTGGAAATCTGGTTAAGGTTTCTGCTTGGTATGATAACGAATGGGGCTTCTCAAATCGCATGATCGATACGACGATCGCGATGATGAAAGCAAAGTAATCGTACTACTTTTGACGAAATTATAGGGGGCATTTATTCGCCCCCTTTATTTTCAGCTTGCAATAGCCCCTTTCTGTAAATAAATGTAAATGAGGAGAGAAGAAGTGGCCGCTTATTTAAAAATGACGGAAGTGAATTTAGCGAACAAGCGTGTGTTGATTCGAGAAGATCTCAATGTTCCTGTTAAAGAAGGGAAAATCAAGAGCGAAGCACGTATTGTTGCTGCATTGCCTACGATTAAAAAAGCGCTAGCAGAAAAAGCGGCAGTAATCATTATTTCGCATTTGGGGCGCCCAACGCCAGGAAAGTACGACGAAGAAAATTCACTCGCGCCGGTCGCGAAGCGATTGTCAGAGTTATTAGGGCAACCCGTCCCACTAGTTAAAGATTGGATTGACGGCGGTTTTGAAGTTAAGCCAGGAGAAGTGGTGCTGTGCGAAAATGTGCGTTGTTTAGTGGGCGAAAAAGAAAATGATGATGCATTGTCCCAAAAAATGGCGAAATTGTGCGATATTTATATTCATGATGCCTTTGCAACGGCACATCGAAAAGAAGCGTCAACTTATGGTGTTGCGAAATATGCAAAAGTGGCTTGCGCGGGATTATTGCTCGACGCGGAATTAGAAGCGTTAGGCAGTATTATGGAGCGACCAACGCGCCCGCTGATGGCGGTTGTTGGCGGGTCGAAAGTCTCAACCAAATTAAAATTGCTCGGCTCGATCACCAAAATGGTGGATGTTTTATTTGTCGGCGGTGGCATTGCTAATACATTTCTTGCAGCGGCAGGAAAACCAGTTGGAAAATCCTTATATGAACCCGATTTGGTTGAAGAAGCAAAAAGATTGATGATTGTGGCAAAAGCAGCAGGCAAATCGATTCCATTACCTATCGATGTGGTGGTAGCCAAAGAATTTTCAGAAGCAGCGGTTTCAGCCGTTAAAAAAGTCGATGATGTGGCCGCTGACGATATGATTCTAGATTTAGGTCCAGAAACGGCAAAATTATTTGCCGCTCAATTGCAAAATGCGAAAACGATTTTATGGAATGGTCCTGTTGGGGCTTTTGAAATGGATCAATTTGCAAAAGGCACCGATGTGGTCGGCAAAGGTATCGCGAATAGCTCAGCCTATTCCGTTGCAGGTGGCGGCGATACGATCGCAGCGATTGAAAAATGTGGCATAAAAGAAAATATATCCTATATTTCGACAGCAGGTGGCGCTTTCTTAGAATATTTGGAAGGCGATAAATTACCAGCAGTTGAAGTTTTAGAAGCGTGTTTTGCGAAGGAGAAAAAATAATGCAGAAAGTGATTCGTCGATCGACAAAAATTGTCGCGACTATGGGCCCCTCAAGCGATAAAAACAACATGATTGAAAAAATGATGTTGGCGGGCGTGAATGTTTTTCGTTCGAATTTTTCGCATGGCTCTCATGAAGATCATGCCCGGCGGATTAATACAATTCGAGAATTATCAAAAAAATTAGGTCGAGAAGTGGCGGTGTTGGCTGATTTGCAAGGGCCGAAAATCCGTATCGCCCGATTTAAAAACACGAAAGTGATTTTAGAAGAAGGCGCAGAATTTACCTTGGATTCCAGTTTGGATAGTAATGCCGGCGATGAAAAAATTGTGGGCATCGATTATAAAAAACTGCCTCAAGATGTTAAAGCGAACGACGTGTTATTGTTGGATGATGGCCGCGTTGTGTTGACGGTGAAACGGGTGGACGGTTCAAAAGTCATTTGTACTGTCACCGTGGGCGGAGAACTATCGAATAATAAAGGCATCAATCGGCAAGGCGGTGGATTATCAGCCGAAGCTTTAACCGATAAAGATAAAGCTGATTTAGTGTTTGCAGCCAGTTTAGGGGTCGAGTATTTTGCCATTTCTTTCGTGCGTTGTGCGGCGGATTTGGAATATGCAAAAAAATTAATTCGAGAAGCCGGCAGCAATGCGGGCGTTATCGCAAAATTAGAACGTATTGAGGCTGTTGAGCCGATCGCATTGGATGAGATTATTCAAGCGTCTGATGGGGTGATGGTCGCCCGAGGCGATTTAGGTGTTGAAATTGGGGATGCTGCTTTGCCAGGCGTGCAAAAATTAATTATTCGTCGAGCACGTATTTTGAACAAACCCGTCATTACGGCAACACAAATGATGGAAACGATGATTCATAATGCTATTCCGACACGCGCAGAAGTGTTTGATGTTGCCAATGCCGTGTTAGATATCACGGATGCGGTGATGTTATCAGCAGAAACGGCTTCTGGAGATCATCCTGATTTGGTTATTTCATCGATGGCAAGGATTTGCACAGGCGCAGAGAACGATCCAGAAACACAAAAATCTGGGCATCGTGTGGAATGTCGTTTCGAACGAATTGATGAAGCCATTGCTATGGCTGCAATGTACACCGCTAATCATCTAGATGTTAAAGCAATTGTGTGCTTAACTGAAACGGGCTCGACACCTTTGCTGATGTCTCGTATTCGAACGGGCATCCCGATTTTCGCTTTAACGCGTAATGTGGGATCACAACGTAAGATGAATTTATATCGCGGCGTGCATCCTGTGGCGTTCGACTTGACCAGCATAGCGCCACAAGAAGTGAATGCGCGAGCAGTTGCCTTATTGCAGCAATTGGACGTTGTCGAGAAAGGCGATATCGTGCTTATCACAGAAGGTGATATTTTAGGAGAGCAGGGGCACACCAATTTGATGAAAATTTATCGAGTGGGTATTGACCTATAAAAAACGGCTCTATGTTGAAACGAGTGGGTAATCGAATGTTAACTTACCACAAAGAAAGTAAATCATATTGATAAAATTCTTTGTACATCGATACCCTCTTGCCTCTTCTTTTGGCCAACTGAATTTTATTATTAATACCCTCTAAAATCCCGTTATTAATTTCTGTCTCGCAAAAATTTACGATTCCAGTCCAGTGCAGTTTTATCATTTTTGCAAAATGTTTAAACGGATTGATAGTTGTTTCCTCAACTTCTTCGCACCATGACACAAGAAAGGTGGTCGCTTCCTCTTCTGTTTCCATCCCCCACAAATCATTAAACAACTCAACGAATCGATTATAACTGAGCAAGCCTGGAAATGCCGTTCGCAGTTTGTTTTGAACGTAAAAAATATAAAATGATTTGAAATCTCGAAAGCGGGATTGATGAAATACAATTAGCAGGGTCATTATTTCGCTGATACTTAATTGACTTGATTGCGCTCGTTTCTTTTCGCCGTTTTCTATTAACCGCTTGTTTTTTGTACTCAAATTGCGCCACAAGGCAGTGATCATTTCAATATCTTTTTTCTCTTATCCCGAATTCGCGTTAGAACCAAAATATTTTCGTTGGTCGCCCGAAGAAAATCCATTGAAAAACTAAAAACCATCCCCATATGGTTTTCATCAGTCATTAAAAACAGGAGTAAAACCATGGCCAGTATTATTGGTATCGACTTAGGTACGACGAATTCATGCGTTGCTGTGATGGAAGGCGGTGTGCCGCGCGTTATTGAAAACTCAGAAGGTCAACGTACGACCCCGTCGATCGTTGCTTACACCGACGACGAAGTGTTAGTCGGTCAAAGCGCTAAACGTCAAACGATGACGAACCCTAAAAACACGCTGTACGCAATCAAACGATTGATCGGTCGAAAATATTCGGATGATGTGGTTCATCGCGACGTCGACATGGTGCCTTACAAAATCGTTCAAGCTGATAATGGTGATGCGTGGGTCGAAGCGAAAGGTAAAAAAATCGCACCGCAACAAGTGTCCGCTGAAGTGTTGCGTAAAATGAAAAAAACAGCCGAAGATTATTTAGGTTATACCGTCACCGAAGCGGTCATTACCGTGCCGGCTTA
>Ga0209319_1001719_pt1 | contig 16281 bp, 11 predicted proteins | sample RifGroE2_FD_184000 | JGI IMG/M metagenome (GOLD analysis project Ga0209319, IMG submission 184000) | Groundwater microbial communities from Rifle, Colorado - Groundwater E2 (SPAdes) (version 2) | ecosystem: Environmental > Aquatic > Deep subsurface > Groundwater | place: Rifle, Colorado, United...
ATAATTATATTCTAGAACATGAAGATGTTTTCACGGGAGAAAACAATGTCAATTCACCAATCAAAAATTCTGGTAAATTATTATCAACAGTGAATATTAGTATGGCAAAAGTATTATCGTATAAAGAAGTTGAAGACAAAAATCTACTTGAGGCACTTAATTACGTCATTGATACTTATAAACGTTTGCAAATATGCGAAGAATATTACGATGAATTACTAAGACCTTACGAACAATTGCAGAAAAATCCGAAAATGATATATTTTCCACATCAATTCATCAATTTCACTGCCTATTATTTGTTGATTCGATCAAGTGGCGGAGGGATCATGTCTTTTCCGAAAACAATAATGTTCGAAAGTTATTACTTTTTAGTCAGCGATGATGTGAATAGAAATAATATGTATTCGTTTGGAACCAACGGATCTAGCAATGGCACGTATAAACAAATTACCGAACCAAAAAATTATAAATTAGATACTATATATCCGTTAAACAGATTTATTCCATATCCAATATTTAAATCGGCTTCGTATGTGTATAAAATAGACATTTCGGAACAAATAACAAAAGATATCAATAAATATTATTTGATTATTTCCGGTTTGAATTGGTTATATAAATATTATACAATACAGTCGAAAATTGAATTTAAAAAACTTTCAACTGAAACAAAAATTGGTATTACCATTGTCGATACTACATCAAATCAGTATCCATTTTATCAAAATAATAAAAGAATAGTTTTTCACTATAAATTTCCGGAACCGGTATGCACAACTACTGGTCACGATAAAAATCTTAGCGAAAATGACGGATTTCTAATGAATTTTATATACACCAGCGCTGAAGATGCATGTTTCAAAACTTTGAAATGCAGATACGAAAAAGAAGCATCAGAGCTTTTTACCCCATTGATTTTATTAAATTTCGGGTGTTGTTGTTATTTGCAATTAAAATTAAGTCTAGAAAGTGGTGATCCGACATTTGACATATTTAGATTGCGTATCACGGGAAAGCTCTTGGATGAAAAATTGACTTTAACAGTTAATCAGCAGATACAAGAAACAACTCCCACACTACATAAAGCTCTTAATGATTTAAGAACAATATACGATAAATCAGTAATTGTCAATCAATTATTTAAATATAAACATAAAATAACTTACACTGAAAATATGTATGAGAAGTATAAAAATATTATATTGAGAAATGCATATTATTTCCTGTTTATATGTTTGTTTTGTGAAAATTACATTTTTTCAACTTCATATTATGAATTTGATCTGAAAGTTTTGTTAGATGAAGATGTTCGTATGTTTGATTATTACATATACGAAAGTATAAATGAAACAGAAACTAAATATGATGAATTTCTCGGATTTCTTTGTAAAGTGAAATTCGAAGTGGTGAAGAATACTAGTATTCGCATAGTTATTGAAAACGATGAGGATACGGAAAATTTATATATGTTAATAAATACTTTGAAATATCATAAAGAAATGAAATCTATTTGTGAAAAAATAATTAAACTTAAATAATTATTTAGCGTATAATGTTACTTTACTAACTCCCGTGCCTAATCTTGGTAATTCTCCGAATACTGATGCACTTATAGGATCAGATACTGGTTGTTTATCTCCAAATCTAAGTATTTGGCGAATCATTTCTTTTGGTTCTTCAAAATGAACTAATCTCATAGCATCCATATATTTATCATGCTTCAAACCATTTCGACTGGCATAGATTGCTTTTCCGTTAACGAATGTTGCATCAGATACAACTTTAAAATGTCGTTCTAATAATCCATTCATAGCTCCAATAGTTGAAGCCATATTTAAAAGTTCTTCATGATGTCTAGCAGAAGTTTCGAAAACACCATACATAGATTGCGTAATTCTTGGATCTGAGATTTTACAACCAAGAGGATCTATTCTTTCATCCAATATTAGACGATTATAGAAACTGAAACCTTTATTTTTAGATTTAACTTCATTGGCTTCTATTAAATAATGTCCTGGTAAGTTTTTATTTTCGGATACGAAACAATTTCGTAAATATTTTCCATGAACAACAGTTTCGGTTTTTTGTTTGCTCCATTCATCCATAATGAGGGAAATCATTTCGAACGTTATTGTGGGTTTGAAGAATATATATGCTTTAAATTCCGACATGCTAACTATATGACCAGTTATGAATAATATTTCATCGTAATTATCCATAAGACGATTTATTATTTCTGTTACATGAATATTATAACCGGAGACGCCTTGTAAATTCCAAATTGAAATTACGAAATAATTATTAATTGGCGCGTCCTCAAGATTTAAATTAGGATGTAATTTACAAACTTCTCGAGGCACCTTTTTGCAAACTAATAATTCCAATTTTGTATATACATCATTAAAATAGAAAGTTTCTTGTTCATTAGCGAAATCATTGGTCGATCGTTGATCGTCTTCATATAATTTAATGGTAATAACATTATTTTTACAATTAAATCCTGATAGAATTTCTTGAGCTCTGGCAAAACCAATTACACGTTCTACACGTTCAACTTCTACACCAGAACTTCCGACCGCACGAATTGCATGTAATGAAGCTTGTGTCATTGGTTCACTAATAGCTATAGCAGCTTTTCCACCAACAGGATCACCACCATTTACCAACATCCAACATAATAAATTAATTAAGTTTTTTGCTGTTTCTTCTGTAATTTTTACGTTTGATAATTTAACTCTGAAATAATATTCATGAAGTTTTATATTTTCCAATACATATTTAAGCATGAAACCTGATGGACAGTAAAATTCATGCAAATCTTTAATTAGATCTTCAATAATATTTTGAGGTGTGGGTTTGTTTTTTACGGAATTATTATTAATATATTGCTCGAAATTGAATCCAGATGAAAATGTTGGTTTTACGTGTTCGCCCTTAATGAACGAAGTCAACATGCTGTAACGTTTACGAACGAAATTTATACTTTCAAAAAGTTCAACAAGATGTTTATCGCTATACTTTTTCTCGAATTGTTGTTTTGTTAAATTAATATCATGTAACGGTTGTTGAACGAATAATCTAGGTTGTAAACCACAAGAATTATATTGTGTAGATACTATTCTTCTACTTGAAACAACCATACCATTGAAATCTGCGAATAAAGAACCAAAAGCTATTGACATACGTTTATTTGAATAACCTTGATTAGCTGTTCCTGAAGTTTTGACATATATTGCAAATCTTTGTTGTTTAACATCATAAACGTGAGATATAGGATCAACATCACCAGAAAATGAAGTTGAAATATATCCATAAGCTCTTGGATCTATAGAATATCTTGGATATGCAGAATTAACTCTGGTAAATTCTGCGAGTATAGGTTTTATTCTATCCGATTCAACAACAATGTGATCCAATAAAACAACGGTCTGATAAAATTCATCTTGAAACTTTTTCAAATAACCCAATTTTTCTAGAATCGAACCCTTAGAAACTTCAAATAAAATATCTTTAATGGCGGTCTTTTGTTTTTCGACTGCATTGATTTGTAATATTGATTTATTTGGATTCGAAGTTTGTTCTAGTAAACACATATCAGAATATGTTTTATCAACAATCGCTTTAATTCTTTGTTTTGCTTTATCACCACCTCTAATTCTCATTTCAAAACCAAGTGTATTTCCGAAATCTCTATTTAAATCATATGCCAATTGAATAATACGATCCATAAATGAAGATGTGTAATCTGTTCCATATAGAAAAGACATATATTTATGAAGTTCCATATTCATAATGTTTGTTTTGCTGGATGATAATTTACCCTCAATGATTTCTATTGAATCATCTATGTATGTGAGATCTTTTGGTAAGAATGAATTAATAATTTCTAAAACATCCATTGTTATATGTTTTCCGCCTTTCATTATACGTTTTCCATTTAAAATACTTGTTACGGCACCTTTACACATTTTGTTTATGCCATATGGAGCGTCTTGACTATACCATACTGCTAATTCACCAGTTTTATAACCAATTAATTGTGCAGCAATAGAATGCAACATTAAACTCTCTATGTCCGTGGTATGATTATTAGGAACGTAAACTTGACTTTCATCACCATCGAAATCTGCGGTTTTCATTTTACAAATAGACAATGGAATAGTAATGATAGAATTATTATCTTTAATAACTTCTAGTGTCGAACAACCTTCTTCACGAACAACTGGAAATCTAGATTGCATAACTAAATCACCATTAATTAAACTTATGGCCACTTTATCTCCAGGTTTTAGCATAGCAGCTCTTGTTACAGCATCTTTTGGAGAAATTCTGTTTAACCAACCTGTGTAACCACTAATTATATATAATAACTTCGGAATATGAACAGAATTAAATATTAATGGATCTGACATTGAAGCTACAAGTTGTTTCATAAGTTTTAGATTTTGAACATAAACTGGATATAATAATGTGAGTTTAGAAGCAATGTGAAATGGAATATTTACACATTTATTTGGAGAATTAGTAGCACCACCAAGAACGGTTCTAGCAGAAACATTATGTCTGGTGGAAATAATACCCTTATTGAATATGGAATGTTCTTTTCCCTTCAATCTTCCGGCTAATGGATTGTGTGGATCAAAATGTTGACGATCTTTTCGTTTAGCTATTTTTAATTCTTCTTCTGTGGTTTTAGCTGTTCCAGTATCTGTAATTAATAAATAATAAGTCATAAGTTCATCATAATATTTGTTGAAAACTTCTGTTTGATCACCTCGATCTATAACAGCTGCGGTTCCTAAATTCATTGTTTTATAAATTCTTTCTAATTCTGGACATACATCTTCAACAATCCGTTTATAATAACTTGTTAACGTGGATTCTGATGATGTAATAGTTTTTGGTCTCAATTTGTTTGGAATTATAGGAATAACAGTTGTCATGAATAATCTTGGGTGAAAGTGTTCTGAAAATCCACCTTCTTCAACTTGTGTAAAGTTTTGGAGCAAAGTGTGTAATATAATGGGATTTATTTGATCAAATGTGTTTTGAGATTGTTGCACGATGCATATTCTTAAAGAAGGTTCATTGTGCATTATTTTTATTTGAGATACTTTCTTGTGGCATGTTGGACATGAAACTACCGCCTCACCATTTTTTGTGAATTTCGAAACAACTTTTTTAATCCATTTTAATCTGGCTTCTATATTTAATGTTTTTGCATATTCAGCATTTTCACATAGAAAATGAGAACATATAGGACATATAAGAACTATTAAACGTTTAAAATCTTTTAGACACATAGCTCTAACTATCGGAAATGGTATTTGTATTACTGAATAGTGTCCTGGACATTGTTCGATTCTATTTTTACATACATCACATTTCGGGCTCATAATGGTGGCGCCAAACAATGCAGAATCCAAAGTTGATCTACCCGAAAGTAAATCTTTAGATGTATATGCCTGAACTGCTCCTGCTATAACTTCTTCATCAGTTTTTAACCTTAAACAATATTTAGACATTAATTTCTAGTAAAATAAAAAATTATTTAAGATTAATCACGTCGTCGGACGTCTTATAATATTCGAATATTGGAAGGTTAGTAACCTGTATTTTTGAATCTTGAGAAATATATACGAAATCGGGTTTACTTTGATTATTTGAGTTATATTCAGGAGTTGATCCGAAATCGAAGTAAAATATATATTTATCGTTAATAATTTTAGGATTTAATTTATTTCTACGTTCTTCATTAGTTATTGATGGTTCCGAATTAATTCCATATTTAGCCCATTCAGCTCCAATAGTATGACCAACGATTTGATTAAATATTATATCTTCAGTATTACGCATATAAGTTAATTTATTACGAGCGATATAGAAATAAGGACACATTTTAAATAATTCGTTGTAATTATCGCTGCTAATATTCTTGTCGAATTGTTTAAATCTTTCTTGCTGAATAGGATTTTTGTCTCCCGGTCTATTTATTTTGGGTTCAAGATTACCAGAAACTGCGTCATATAATTCTTTGAGACCTCTTTTAGTCCAAGTATTGTGAGAAATTATGAAGTCTAAACCATTAATTTTAGCTTTATCACATAATTTTAAGTGATTGTTTTCGAATAAATACCACAAAGAATTGAATATTGGGGTTAAATATTCGAATTCTGTTAACGAAGGATTGGTTTTGAGTTCATCTTTATATATTTCATAACCTGAAGGTATATCTTGTTCGAAATTCAAACCGCCCAATTTAAATAATTTATATCTTCCTATATAAGAAAGATCATGATTTCCGAATATTAAAATTATGTTTTTTGGATTGTGCAGCTTAAATAGTTCTGCTAGAAACATAACTACGTGTCTGGAAAATATCCAACCATCCACGTAATCACCTAAATAAATTATTTTAGTGCTCGAATTCAAATATTCATATTCAGGGAGCATATTGACTATTCTACCGGTTAATTTTATTGTTGAAGTTAAAATTAATGGAGCTAATAATTGATTGAAATCTCCATGAATATCTCCCACAAAACATGTTAACATTTTAGGATGTTGTTTATTTTGGATATCCATCCATTTATCAATTAGTAATTGTAAAGCTGTTTCGTGAGATATTTCTAATATATTAACTACGTTTAAGATATTTAACTTACTCATTTTATTAACTGGAAAATGTTTTCTAAAGAGCTTACTTCGAGGGGTAGAATTAAATTAGCAGAATACCTGAAATCAATGAATGATGGTATCGATTGGGAATCTTTTTTAGATGAAAATATTGGAAAAGAAGATAGAAAAACAATATCAAAAATAAAATCTCTGTTATGGATTGATAAAGATATCAAGTATACATGGGATTTTACTAATATATATTTCAAACACTATATGTCATTACTAAATAAATTCAGGACTCATAATACTGTGTATTATACAAATCCGGACGAAAATTGTCCTGAAGAACTCTTGCTCAACGTGTTGGACAGAATTAATATTTTGAATCGTATTTGTAAAATGATGAGTATAAATCTAAAATGTGAATTTGGTTCCCCATACATAACCACATCAACCATTACATATACACAAGAACAAAATGATGAAATTTCTTCGAAATATAAACTTATACCTGATGACTTTGATAACGTTATAATTGAAAAAGATGATGACGTGGTAAATCGTATAATATTCGCTATTAGATATGATTTTGGCGATCAGTTTAAACCTGGGATGATCAAATTAAAATTTTAACAAAAACAAAATGATTCCTACATGGTTAATAACAATATTTTGGATTGCGATCGTATATTTATTGATCCTGCTCATGCTTCACGTTATGCTACATAAAGATAGATATTTTGAAAAACTTCTAACCTTGGCCACATTTGGAAATAACGAATATAAATACAAATTGCAAAAGTTTTTGTAAAATGATAAGTTATTTTTTTATCATAATTGTTGGAAAAAACCAACTCAAAAAATCGAGGTGATGGGAGGGAAACACCTCGGTCTATATATGAAAACCATTTCTACCTAAAAAATAATACGTTTTTAGGTGGTTTCTTCATAGTCTTCGTAATATTCTTCTTCCTCATAATCACCATCATCAATGCCAACATCATCAAAACTCTTATTTTTGATGCTTTCTTTGGTTTCTTTTTCCTCTTCATGCTTAGATATTTCAACATTTGAGCCTATTATCTTCGCTATGTGAATACCAACTAAAAGTTCATCAGATATGTGAATATTATGTTTTTCAAGAATATTTGACATAGCTAAACCTACTGGGGATGTTGAATCAAATAATGTGCCTATAATATCCTTACCAAGAGATTTGAATTTAGCTCTTCTACCTCCTGGTAGAGGTATACCTTCGGGAAAAAAGCTATCATATAATAATCCTGTCATATTTAAACCGGTTTTTACAGTATCAACGGTTTTTAAGTTCTCACTATGTATTCTGCATCTTTCCAAGAAAGTTTCTAATTGAGGCGTAGTCATATCCTCTAAATCATCATCATTGGTTTTGGCGATATCTGAAACTTTTCTGTATTTTTCAATTTGACGAATCAAATCTTTTCTTAATTGTAACTCTTTAAGTCTCACATCTTCATCTATAACAGTATCCGGATTTAATTTGGATCTAGCAATGTTTTCAGTTAATTTACATAAATCTTCGAAAGTGAGGCATTTATTTGTAGTAATGTCGTATTTCGTAGAAGGTAGTGGTTGAAAAGAACTTATAAAACCTCCCGGTTCTATAGGTAAATTATTTCCGAATTCATGTAATTTTTCATAAGCTACCGGTTCTGCGTCTTCTTCATAATATTCATCATCGTCTTGAGGTGTAGATGCTGCTACTTTTTCAACATCCGGATACGTTTCATTTGCTATAGCAATGGAAGATATTTTTGAGCACCATTCTTTTAAACTTTTTGATGTATTGGGACATTTAGACAGGAAATTCTTAACTTTTGTTAATAATGGATTATTTGTTATGTTGTAATTTCCAAGTGCCGTGTTTTGACCATATAAATTAGTGGTATCGGCTTCGCATAAAGCTAAATATCTTGAATCTTCTAAGTAATTAAATGTTACAAATGAGGAAGCATTATTTTCTATATAACTTTTTAATCTGTCGATTTTATCTATGGCATCATTACCGGAAAAAGGATTATCGCGATCGAATACAAATCTCATGTCATAAAGAACGTCTTTAACCATTTGTTTGTAATAAAAATTAAGTTGAATATCTTATAAGTCTCGATCGTAAGATCTTCCACCATATGTTTTAAACTGTTTATATATTATTTTGTTTAACATTCTATTGTGTATTATTAAAGCTAATATTATACAACATAATATGAATATCAAAATTTTCATTGACGAAACATCCAATGTTACCGAATGGGGAACATTGAATATCTTTCTAGGTCTTGAAGAATTTAGTTCTTGTAAATTAGCATTAGAATTCAGATAATTATTAAAATTCGTATTGTCTGACAACGAAGTTGACATCCGCCCCGCGTCTGATATGTGTTGTCGATCGTTTGGTATTAAATAGTTATTTTGATTAACATTGTTCGGATAAGGGCTATTATAAAAAAGTCTGTCTTTTATGCTATCATTTTGCAAATGAACTGGTGGTGATTCAGAATTTAATATATCATGAGCTACATCATTAAATCTCTGTTCTCGATATTCTGGATCCGACCTCATCATTGAATATTTTGCTGCTTGACTATACAGATTGTAATTTCTAAAATCCGTTCCATACATTTAAATAAATGTAAATTTAAAAATATGGTATCCGTCTTTTAATTTAGCTTTCGTCATGATGTTCTTCGGATAATAATTCAGATCTCAATGTTGTGAGAAGTTCAGCATACAAAGATATTGTGACAAATTTACATACAATAGTATGTGATGTATCAATTTTTAAGTTTCCGGTATCCAGAAGTTCTTGTTTAAATTTTTTGTCTTTCGCTGCTACTATTCGAATTATTTTATACAGAAATGATTTTATAATTTCAGTATCCGTGATTTCTTGCGGAGCATTTGATACTTCTATCAATAAATGTGTATCGATCTCCTCTATTAAACTTGATCTTTCTGGGTTTATGACACATAATAAAGCTCTTAATATAGAATTATATGATCTTTCTTGGGATTCGTCGGTTGCTTTAAATTGAAACTGTTTAACTGTGGATTGTATTCTCAATAATTTACATTTAATACTTGTATTAATGTCTAAAATACCATTAAAAATATTATAATTCATTTATCTAACATTAAAATTTCCCTCTTATATTTTTGTATGTCTTCGGGTTTGAAATTGTCTATCATGCCATTTTGTAAAGAATATATCATTAATTGATTTAATGCGTCAGCGATATCATCTTTCTTATCAAATTCTACATAATCATCTATAGAATCTCTAAAAAAGCTTTGTAGAATTCTGCGAGTATAGAGTATACTTAGTTCTTTGTGTTTTTTGTTAGCAGTGGTATATTTTTCATTTATGTATGTAAATTTAAGTTTTGGGTCAAATATTTTGATTCGTTTTATATCAGGAACATACGATAAAGATAATGCTGCTATGGCATACATTAATTCCATTGTTGTTGTATTAGTGTTAACTTGTCTTTCTATAATTATTAATTGTATGCTATATTTTTTCGAAATATCTTTCAGAAACATATTTAAAGCTTTACATCTTCCGGTGACAGTGTCCATTTTTTTAGAATTTTCTGTTATATTATATATTCCGAATTCTAGGCTTGCATTATTCTTATTAAAAGGCAAAGAATCATATGATACAATAGCGTAACCCAGATTTATTTTACCAATATCAATGGATAATATACATTCTTTAATAATCATATCTTCATTAATGTCTTCCTTTACTTGTTCTTCAATAACTTCTTTATGAATATTTTTCTTAACTCTAGTTCTTACAGGTAAGTTCTCGGACGCAGAGTTGTCAGATGTATTAATCATAGTTGAATTTTATTACGAACAAAAATGGATAAACCTATGTATCATAAGTGTAATTGGTGTTCAACAAATATTAAACATTTACCACTTAGCACTTTAGATAATACGTTATCATTTTGTGATATTGTTTGTGCTAAATTATACAATGATAATATAGAAAATATAAATATTAATATGAAAGAATATTCCAAACATTATGTTTCCGGAAATATAAGCACAAAAGCGAAAAAGATATATGAAACAACAAAAGATGTTATGTTTAAGATGCTTCCAAGATATAAAGTTGATTCGAATAACAAAACTTCTAGAATGGATGCAAAAATATATTATGATAAAGTTTTACAAATATCTTTAAAACACCAAATGTGATTATGTTGGTCTAACTTTTGTATCGAGATTTTCACACATAGAATTTAATTTACGGATATGTTCATCAAACATCCTGTCATATTCATCTATCCATGTGCCATCATATGTAGGATTTAATCTATAACAATCCGCAATATTTGGACAATATTTTTTAATTATTTCAGAAGTAGCCATTAAGAATATATGCATAAATGTTCTTACTAATAGATGCGATGTATTATTCGGATTCCATTTTTTACCTATACAAGCTACTATATGCTCGAACGGTATTGATTTAATAGTTCCCATACGATCTTCACTTTCAGATATTTTTCCGTAAACTGAATTAATAAAATCAACGCTAGCAATAATGTTTTGATATTTATTAGCATAAGTAGTAATAAAAGGTAACACAAACGAAACGCTTAACCATTTTCTTAAAGAATTCATAACAACATCTCTCGGCACTGTATTTTTAGCTAATCTAACGGGGGCTATAAAATAGAAACAAAAATCCCACATACAATCTATTGGATCCTTTATTAATTCAGCGTAATGTTGTAATTTTAAATTCTTGTTTACACATTGTTGAAACGTAAACAATACAGCACTAAAATCATCGTCATTTATTTCTAATGGATTATCACCTCTATTAGTTGATCTTGGACTTGTTACTAAAAGGCCATTAAATATTTTTCCTGCGTGAATATCACTCATTGTTTTTACACTTGTTTGAGCTTTTGCCAGATTTATCCAAATATCAATATGATGTGTAAAAACATAACCAAGACATCTTAAAGTATCATCTAAGTGGACGAATTTCGGATCGTCACGAAAGTTAACATTAGGGGAAACCATAAAATCCATTTTAAACATCAATTAAAATTAAATTCTTCTTATAAGTATGATTATTAGAGAATGTCGTGTAATATATGACAAATATTAATATAATTATCAAAGAAGCCAAGGCGACAAACCTTACTATTAACCACGTGTGCTTTTCTTTTTCAATAATTTTATCTTCGTATTCTTTTATGAAATTATCCGTATCATAATATGAACGACCTAAACAATAAATATAATAAATGTATTGCGAAAATAAATATTTGGAAGAAGCTTCATTGTATATTATTCTCATTATTTTTTCGTTATTAACTCTATTTGATAACAATTTATAAACATGTTTTTGAAATTCAATGTCTGATCCGTGAAAATAATTTTCATCCATAATATAGAATTTTTCGAACTCGTGATATGTCGATCTGGAAATAACATCACCAGAAAATATTTCGTTCTTTGCTTCTTTCAATATATCTTTAAGTCTCGTCATTTTAAATATGTAAAAAACGTTATTTCAAGTATCAGATGGAAGCGTGTATATATTTATTAAGAAAGAATGATTTATATAAAATAGGACGAACCAAAAACATGAAAAATAGGTTATATAAATATGATGAAGATTTTGAATTGTTACTGTTATTGAAAGTTGATAATGCTCATGTTATTGAACATGATTTAATTATGATATTTGATTCTAAATTTGAAAAATCAAACATTGGCAATGAATATTATATCGGAAGCGATTCATTTGCTTTCATAAATGAAATTATGATGTATTATATGAATTTCAACCCGAGAATGAAGAAGTATGAAAATATAACCAATAATTACATTCATGATGCTATCACTAATGCAGTAAGCCTCAATGATTATTTAAAGTTAATATCCAATTTAGCGAAATCATTTATTAAAACCAAAGATTTGAAAAACATCACATGCAGAATTAAAATTTCGAAAATTTCAGCATGTGTGTTCGAAATAGGGGATATATATCTTGAAGAATCTTTGTTACAATACGACGATATAGATAAAAACATAAAACATTTGATTTTAAGAGGATCTTATTTAACAAAATTCAAAGATGTTGAAGTCGAGGGAATAACAGAATATAACATCAATATTAAATCGTTGAAACCTAGAAAATTGAAGAAGAAATATTATTTTATATTATCGATTTCTATATGAATACATTATAAAGTATTTTTAGAATAATGAAATAAATATATGAAATCTAATTCGATAGACATATTAATGTCGAAAAAGATACGAGAAGTTCATGATGTAGTAGTTGATCATGAATCTAGAATAGGCACCTTGGAAACAACAGGTGCTTCAAATCATAATTCACTTCTTAACATTGATGGTGGAACCACAAACGAATATTATCATTTAACGAATGCAGATTATACGGACGTTACAGGATTTGACTTTTCAGGTGTTACGTTAGATGTTCAGAATATTTCAGGAAGCGTTTTAGGAACAAGCACCACATTCACAGGAGATGTCTTAAATTCAAATACTTCATTGGATTCTGAACATTTGAGGCATACCAATTCAGAATTACCACATGGATTTGTTAATAGAACTGATTCAACAATATCCGCCGTAAATGGAACATTTACAATTCAACCGGCTAGCACTTCGTATTCATATTATTATAAATCGAAACGATATGATATTACTGGAACTCAACAAATTCAATATTATTCATCCGCACCAGCAGTTACAACAACATATTTCATATATTTCAATGATAATGTTTTAACTTCTTCGACTTTAGCTTGGTCAATTCGAAATACGGCACCTATCGCATATGTGATTTACATTTCGAATACTGGAACTAATGTTATTGCTGATGAAAGACATGGAATTAATATGTCAACATTAACTCATGAATATTTACATTTAACTCGCGGAACAGTTTATGAATCAGGATTAGCATTAGCAAATTATACTTTAAATTCTGATGCCGGATTGAATTATACAGTCTCAGCTGGTGTAATCTATGATGAAGACATTCGAATATCAATTTCGGAGAAGACAACCGACTTTAAATTATTATATCGATCGGGCGTGGATGGTGTATGGTCATTATATGAAGCAAATCGATTATATAATAATGGAACAGATTCAATGTATAATCAATATACCGGTTCGACATGGCAAATGACCGCATTAACTACTAATGGTGTATTCTTCAATTATTACTTATTCGCAACTAATTTGAATTCAACATTTAATATTATAATTGTTCCTGGACAACTTACTTATTCGACATCAGCAGCTGCAATTGGGGAAAATGTTAGATCTTTACAATTAGGATCACTTCCAATTCAAGAAATAGCACCAATAGTAAAAATAACATATGATCGAAGAAATACATATGGAGATTTGAATTATAATACTCGAATTGTTAATGTTGAAGCGATAGTATCACAATCAGTAACTATAACTCAAGGAATAGCAAATCATAATTCACTTTCCGGATTACAAGCAAACGTAGCTGGTCAATATTATCATCTTTCCGAAAATGAATTATTGAATTTACAGAATATGTCCGCCAGTGTTTTAGGAACAAGCACCACATTCACGGGAGATGTATTGAGCACTAATTTGAAATCTGATAATGATACCAGATTAATTTCAGTCGAAACAGATACTAAATATCTCGAAGGTCTTGAAATGTTCACAACATTAACAATTGATAACGCTAAATCATTATTTACGGATTATCTTCAAAATCCACCGGTAGCGGGAAAACGTTATATAGATATTGCTGCATCGTCGACTCGTCAAATACTTGGTAATTGGACAGATGGAATAATATATTATTCGAACAACGACGGAGTGAATTGGACACAATTAACAACGTTATCAAAAGTTCATTGCGTGACATACAATTCCACAACTGATAAGTTCTATTGCTATGCTAATGACAATAATTCAATCGTTATTATTGATAATTCTGATTTAACTATTACACCAAGTAGCACAGTGGGATTTACCGGAGTTGCTCACGTAGAATATTATTCCAAACATAACAGATTCATTGCATTTCGAGCATCCACAGATTTCGCATTTTATTCTACAGATGGTATTTCGTGGACGACATGTTCTGGTATAACGACATCTTGCTATTCATCTATATATTCAATATCAGATTTAAGATATAGAACACTTTCTATGAATAGAACAACATATTATATTTCTGAAGACTTGATAACTTGGTTTGCATATTCTACGAGTCTTTCTTCATCTTCGGCTTATTATAATCCTTGTTATTCACAAGATCTGAACATATTAATGTGTGCATCTAATGGTTTGACGCCATATTTAATATTTCGAAATAACACATGGACTTCTTATACAGCTGCTTCTAATTTATCGGAAATCATATATGATCCTGTTTCGAAGTTATTCTTCATGATTTTCATGAATGGAACAATTACATATTCATTTGGAGATGATACATGGACAACATTAACTGGATATACGCTTCCAACAAATGATTATTACAGAGCTGAGATTATAAATGATAAGTTCATATACTTATTTGATGAAGCGACATCAATAATAAGATTAACGTTATCGACGATAACGAAAGATTTGACAATAAACGGAGATATCACAACTGATAATTTAACAATATCAGGATCGTTGAATGGCAAGGAATTAACTAATAGGAGTGGATATTTCAATAGATATATTGATGTATCGAACAGTGGATTAATTGAAATCGGAAGATATCTTGATTGGCATTACAATTCAAATTCATCTACGGATAGAACTTCAAGAATGACATGTGATATATCCGGAAATGTTTCATTTGATCAAACATTCACTGCTACAAATGTTACATCCACGAATTCAACAGATATATCAACGGTATTAACGCGGACACAGAATATATCAGCTTCTGTGTTAAACACATCAACAACATTTACAGGATCATTATTGAGTTCTAACGTTACATCTACGAATTCAACAGATATATCCACAGCATTAACGCGGACACAATATATTTCGGCTTCATCTAATAATACAACCATAACAGGAACATTAAATGGTCTCAGCATATCGACTGGTAGCGGAAATCTTCCATTTAGTCGATTAGTTCATATAGGAAATACCGGTGTGCTTGAAGGTGGAAGATACTTCGATTGGCACTTCGATACAGCAACCGCCGATAAATCATCAAGATTGCAAGTGACTTCAACAGTGGGTGATTTAAAGTTTGATCGATTATTCAAAGTTGAATGCAATCCTGAAGGTAACATTGGATTAACAACAGCATTCGTAAACGTTCAAGATACTTATAATGGATCATCATTAAATACAGATTATACAACGGCATTTCGTCATCAGTGGACTTGGGGAACTGCAAATACAACGGCTATATGGTCAATTGCAGGTAGAAGAAATGGTGGTGAATTACACTTCGTATTCAATAATAACTCAGCATATGATATGTATTTGAATCCAAACGGCACAATGGGAGCTTTAAATACAACAGTTACACATCTTTCAATTTCGAATGATGAACTTCAAATTGGCGATTGTGTTGAAATGACAGGAGATATATTAATGAAC
>Ga0209319_1001722_pt1 | contig 16250 bp, 10 predicted proteins | sample RifGroE2_FD_184000 | JGI IMG/M metagenome (GOLD analysis project Ga0209319, IMG submission 184000) | Groundwater microbial communities from Rifle, Colorado - Groundwater E2 (SPAdes) (version 2) | ecosystem: Environmental > Aquatic > Deep subsurface > Groundwater | place: Rifle, Colorado, United...
AAACAGATCATTAACTTTTGAGGTTAGATACTGACGTTTTTCAGTATCAATTGACAAAAGGTACAACTTTTTCTAATCAAATTTTATGAGTTATGGTTGTCCAGGAGGGACTTATTTAGCAATCTTGACACACATTAAACGATTTTGATCCCTGAGAAGCAGCTTGCCATCAGAAAGCGCCAAAGGACCCCAGTTCTGGCCCTCTCCAAGCATCTCAGCAGAAGCCAGAGGCTTGAATCCTGAAGGATCCGGCTGTATAAGATACAGGGTTTTTCGGCCATCAGTTGCCAGTATCAGCCCGTCGGAAAGGATCATACTGCCTTTATCGAACAGAGGGGAACGCATTGTTTTCCACATAACCTTGCCATCCATACTCATACAGCACAGACCATCGCGTTTGCTGTTTGTCGAGAACTGGGCATAGAAATAACCCTTAAACAATATTGGTGATTTGGTATGATCTCCAAAATCGTTATGCTTGAAAAGCTCCTCTACACTATAGCCTTCATCAGTCTTCTTTCCTACTTTTATCATTGCTGTTCCAAGCTCATAGCCCCCAACAACAATTATTCTTCCTTCGCCGGCATCAAGAGCTGAAGCTACCTGAATCATATTATCCCAGTTATTGTATTCCCAGAGAATTTCCCCAGTTTGTGGTTTTAGCCCAATTATCCTGCCCTTGGATGTGTTAGCTTCCTTGTGCATAAAGGTATTCGTGGATGAAAATACCATTACGATATTATCCTCTCGTGCAATCTTTGCGACAGACGGGCTGGCATAAGATTCATTTCCGATGGATTCTGTCTTCCATATGATGTCTCCTGTCAGTTTGTTAAAGGCAACCAATCCGGCGTTAGGATCCTTTGAGTAAGAAACAATAAGCAAGTTGCCGTATATAAGCGGACATTGGGTTATCGCCCATACAGGTATTTTGATTCCACTGAAATCTTTCATGATGTTCTTGTTCCATATCGGTTTATGTGTGTTGATATCAATGCAGTACATGTCTCCGTAAGGACCGCAGGAATAGACCCTGTTGCCATCGATAGCCGGAACACTTCTGGAACCCGGATACGAAACTGATCCTGGTGCATCATAACTGTATCTCCATAATTCCTTACCATTGTTAAAGTCAAAACACCGCATAATGTCACCGGTTTTATCATCCCTATCAAGCAAATATACCTTTCCGTCCTTTATAACAGGTCCGCCGAAGCCGGGACCAACGTTGGTTGTCCATAGTAAATCCGGTCCAGATGCAGGCCATGATCTTAAAATGCCTTTTTGAGGAGACGTACTATTCCTACTTGGACCAAGATATTGTGGCCAGTCCTGTGCGCATACATTCGAAATGCAGGCGAATAAAACACCTGATATTAAAAGGAGATTAATTCTTTTCATAGTAATCGTATTAAAGAGTTTTAATTGGTAAGTTAATGTCAACTTGTCTAATAAACTAACGATTTATCAATTTTGCACTGCTGTAACAACCGCAATGGTTAGCTCCTGTTAAATTTTTCATGGATCAAGGCCGGCAACTTTAATATTATTATACTCTTCATCCGAAACCGGTTCCAACCATATTACACTTCCTTTATCGGTATTGGGACTTATGGCAATATGGGTAAGACTGCATTCGGGAGCGGCACCGTGCCAGTGTTCTGCATCAGGGGGAATTCTTACGATATCTCCTTTTTGCAATAATTGTGCAGGTTTACCCTTTTCCTGATAATAGCCCCGTCCGTCTGTAATAAGGAGTATTTGTCCTGCCGGATGTTTGTGCCAGTTGGTTCTTGCACGGGGTTCAAAGGTTACGTTTCCAATTGAGGTATTGTAAGTACTGTCATTGTTTACAAGCATCTGAAGCCATGCAGTACCTGTAAAGTTATTACTGGTGATTATATCTCCTTTTGGAAAAACATTTTCAGTGTTCTTTTCACCAGCCGTCTCAGGCTGTTTATTATTGCAGGCAACAAATAAAATCGCCAGAAACAATAAGCTGAATTTAATAATACTATTCATCGTTATAATTTTTTGAGTTCAATTACTGCTGGTTATTCAGTACCTCATTTAGAACTGCCTGTGCATCTTCAGCTTCTTTTTCTCCCAAAGTTGATTTTATAATGCCTACAAATTCGTTCAACTGTGCGGGAGTTAAACCCATATTCAGCGAAATTGACAAATGACTTCTGAGCATGGGCTCCACACCTCCGATGGCACTGAGTACCGATATTGTGACCAGTTCACGTTCAGTATAGGTTAAAACATCCCGTTCAAAAATATCGGCAAACAAATGCTCTTTCAGAAAAGTATCAATTACCGGGGCAAAAGCAGCGTAACCGGTCAGGGTGCCCTCTTGAGGCGCTTTTGTGAGTTCGTCCAAAACCTTTTTACCACGTTCATATTTGGGTTGTTCCCATGGAATGGGTGATGCATCAGCGCCCATTTTATCATTGATTCCCCTGGCTTTGCGTACCTCAAGCACTTCCATAAAAGTTTGCAATCCGCGAATACTTCTCGGAAACCCGCAATACGCATAAAGGTGTACAATTACTTCTTTAATTTCATTGATGCTCAGTCCGGCATCCAATCCTTTATTCAGTGCCGGTTTTAAGTAAGACAGGTCCCCTTTGGCAGTATAGGCCGCAATCGAAATAATGCTTTTAAGTCTGGCAGTCAATGCCTGATTAGATTCAACCTTGCTTTGAGAATAAAGGTTTCCGGACAAAAAACTAATAACGATTAATCCCATGAGTATTCTGACTGTCAATCTTTTCATGATATTGCTTTTTGTTGTTTTATCCTTTGTATTCCTGCAATTGTATAAATTTTCCTGAGATTAGCTTTTCTTCATTGCACAACATTGCCGGTTAAATGCCATTTGGTTGTAGTTTATCCCCCATGTTCACTGCCTTTTCAATCACGTCCAGTCTCGCTTTTCTTGGATCAGGTTTACCAACTGGTTTACCATCGGATTGTATCTCGAGTATCCCATTCTTTTTAGGATTGTATACAGGCCATTTCGGCAACCCCTTACCATTCGGATCGCCGGTTTTGGCAAAGTTCACCCAATAGGTGTTCATCATCCTGGCGACCTCTTTATCCTCAGGTGCCACTGTTGCTCCATTTGGAGCCCTGAGATTGTCGAACGCATATGAAACATCGGTTCCATGTCCTGGGCCAAAGCGCATCCGCTCCTTCATCGAAGCGGGTACATAAGAGAAAAGAAAGATGTAGGCCGGATCGCCCTTTGCGGCAAACATACCTGCGGTAAAGCGGGCAGGCTCTGCCCATACCTTGTCGGTGTTAAACATTGTTATTACCTCAGCTAATTCCTTATTACCATCTGGATCATAGGCAGCCTTAGCCTCATCTTTCAGTTTCCCGAATAGTGAAAACAGTTCTTCCTTTGTACTACTGGCATTAACAAATGGTCCGCCTATTTCTGCACTACAATTCCCGATCATTAGCGGAACGCTTGCCTGCCTGCCTGCCTTGTATGCACCCCCGGCAGACTCTACAACAAACTTACCGTCGAGAATCGGACCTGAATATATACGAGGACCTCCTTGTCCGTCATTTTCCTGTCCTCCATCCACAATCTCTTCAACTTTGAGTGCCCGTAGTTTGTCAAGTGCGTCCTCATCTGTGCCCTCGATTCCATGTTTACGGGCAAAATTTATTCCGATCGTCTCAGCTGAAACCGGATAGTATTGACTTACATTTTCTTTGTTGATCGGTCTGCCGGTCAAAACACCATCCCGGCCACCGCCGGAATGACTGATTGCCTTGTGGAAAAGACCTCTTGCTGCTGGTATAGTAAGGAGTGAATGTATCGAAACGCCACCTGCAGAGAAACCGAAAATAGCAACATTTTCAGGATCGCCCCCGAATGCTGCAATGTTTTGCTGTACCCACCTGAGGGCCGCTATTTGGTCCATGAATGCGTAACTGCCTTTGGGTTCTTCCGGATGCTCCTCGCTCAACGCAGGGAATGCAAAATGGCCGAGCCGTCCCAGACGATAGTTGAAGGTCACCAGGATGACACCCTGTTTTGCAAATTGATTTCCTGCATCAGGATCGGAGCCGCTTCCTCCCACGAATGCGCCACCATGTATCCACACCATAACTGGTAGCTTTGCTCCCGGCCTGGCACTGACAGAGCGCCATACATTGAGAAACAGGCAATCTTCCGAGGAACCTTCCGCAATTTTTCCGGAACTGCGTGGCCAACCTGCCTGTGCACAATTTGCGCCAAACCTCGTTGCATCAAGTTCTCCCTGCCAGGCGGCAATGGGTTGAGGAGGTCGCCAGCGATATTCACCAACCGGTGCGGCAGCATAGGGAATCCCCCTGAAGATTGAGACATCCCCTTCCGTCACACCACGCACGACTCCGGAGGAGGTACGAACCGTCGGCGATGTGCCCGGGGCACTATTGACAACTGTTTGTTGAGCATGCAACGAACAACTCATGATGATTATAAATAGTCCGGGAATTGTTGCTTTCATAGTGTTGGTTTTTATTTGATAATCATAAATAATATTTTTGCTTGATCCTTGACCTGCTGCTAAAATCTGCTCAATAGAGTTGCATCTTCTTTACAAAAATTTACCGAAGAATCCGTTGAGTTTGTTCATAGCCTGAGCAACATATTCAGGAACATAATAGGTTTGAATGTGGGTTGCTCCCGGAATCAGGAATAATTCCTTCTCTTTTGTGCCTGTGGCAAGATTGAATGCATTGTCAGTCATGTAATAAGTGTCGGCTTTGCTTCCGGCAATCATCAAAAGCGGCTGATTGATTAAATCCATGTTGGTGGCTGCATCAAATTCCATCAGGTCGAGCAGACTGCTCAAGGTGTATCTGAAAGTGGAATTTGGGTGAGCATGGGTTTTATTGTAATAGTAATAGCCTTCGCGATACAAATCAAACGGCATTTTGTCTGCCCTTTCATCGGTCACTTTCGTATCGGCAGCATAACGTATTTCCCCACCCGCCGCCTCTAAGGCACGTGCTTCAGAAGCCTCTTTTAAACGTTGCTGAATGGTGGTCAGGCCTGTATTCATGAATCCGTTGCGCCTTACCAGGCCGGAATTAAACATGCTCAGGGTGGCCACGACTTTAAAACGTTTATCGGTCTGAGCTGCCTTTAACGAATAGCCGCCTCCTCCGCAGATACCCAATAAGCCAAGGTGGCTGGCATCTACTCCTTCATATTGGGTGATAAAATCTGCCATCCCGCGAATGTCTTCAATACGAAAGGCCGGCTTATCCACATTACGAGGATATCCGCCGCTGGCCCCCTGGTACGACGCATCGGCAGCAATGGTTATATAACCCGATTCGGCCAAACACTGTGCGTATAATCCGGCAACCTGCTCTTTAACACCTCTGTTGGGGTGAGCCACCACCACTGCCGGATATTTCTTTGACGGATCATAGTTGGCAGGAGTGTAAATATTGGCAGAAATATCAATGCCATTCAGTTTATAGGTTACAGTATGGATATTCACTTCACCCGACACACTTTTTGTAATCGCATCCTGATAAACCAGACCAAAAGGATTTACAGGCTTGGTTTGACCTGATACAATAATGTTTGTTGACATAACCACAGCTATTAAAAAATAGTTTTTAGTTTTTCTTTTCATCTATAATTTCCCCTCTGCATGTTTCAATTTTTCACATTATTACTTGTTTCAACTCAGCCTGAATCCGGATCACTTATCCAACCCTTTTTTCTTTAACCATTCCGACATCAGGTCGGCTATTTCCAGATTGTTTAGGTCGGAAAAGGGAAAATGCGTATTGCCTCTGATACCTATTTCGGGCAGATGCACCACTGTTACATCACCACCATGCCTGTTTACTGCATCCCTCCATAACCTTGCCATCTCAAGACGCGCCCGCCATCCATCCTGACCAGGGTTAGGATTTGGTTTATCAGGAATATTATCACCATAATAAACAATGATTGGGATTTTAATAAGCTGCATAAACTCTGACAGCGGGACTGCAACAGCTCCGAGTGTACCGCCTGAACTTGGTATGGGTGCAGGCACTTCTCCTTCCGGGAAAAGGAACCCGCTTCCCGGCTCATAGGAAACTATCGCTTTTACATTTTGATTTTTAATTGCTGTGCGCCAGCCCATTCCACCTGAATGTGAATGTGTGACAAGAATTGCCGGTCCAATTTTCTTGAACAGTTCCGAGATTGCTTCGACATTGAGATTGATATCGATAGGTCCGATGTTGGGTGTCATTGCACGGAAATACTGATTAAGGGTTTCGGGGTCACGGGCGAACTGCACTCCTTCAAAATAGTCTGGCCATATACCGATGCGGAAAGTGCCAAACCATCCTTGTTCGTCCGGGGTTGGTGCAATGGTGCCGGCGACCGTACTGCGGCCGGCTTTGCCTCTTCTCGGTTGATCAATGAGGTAAACAGGAAAACCTCTGCGTAAAAATATATTCTGAAATCCTTCCCTCCCGTCTGGTGTGGTTTCCCATGTTTTTGAAAACTGTCCTATGCCATGCCACATAACCAATGGAAATTTGCGGGCTTTAACCGGGATTTGATAAAATACATAAGCATGGTCGCCATGATAGGTTTGTCCTGCAGGGGTTTGATTATACGGATCGAATGTGCCTGGGCTGGTAATAACTGTTCCACCTACAGGAAAGCTGCCCTGTATTTCAATCAGAATGGGTTTTTGTTTTTCGGATTTTTGAGCAGAAGCCGGTATAACTACAAGTAATAGAGTAACTAAGAATAGAAAATTTCTGTTACCTCGTAATTGCATCCATTTTAATACAGGTGATGACTTTGTACTTTTTTGGTCTATAAACTGAAATACTCCGGAAACCGACCGAGGAAATTCACCACACTGATTTAAGACGACTTTCTCCATAATTGTTAATTTCTATTAGTATTCATTGAGGGGAATAGAATTTACAATGCAAAGTTGAGATAAAAAAGCCAACAGGATTGTATATAGATTACTGTATTACCTACCAGAATTACTGATATTTGATTTTACCTGTAACCAGTTAAGAAATAAGCAGTAAATTTGCTTCAAAATAACAATAATTTTATGGATGAAATATTAAAACTGGAGCATATAAATCAATACAATACCCTCAGAGGGATAGAAACTTGTCACCCGCTGGTAAACGTATTTGAGTTCTCAAAAATGAAGCTTATTCCGGAAGCAAGGGCACATTATGGCTTTTATTGTGTTTTCCTGAAAGAAGCTGTGTGCGGCGATTTAAAATATGGGTGTAATTATTACGATTACCAGGAAGGCACGCTCGTTTTTATCGCTCCGGGCCAGGTTGTTGGAATAGGAAGCAAAACCGGAATCATAATGCCGAAAGGATGGGGACTGCTTTTCCATCCTGATCTGATCAGGGGCACTTCACTTGGCCGGAATATAAAAGAGTATACATATTTCTCATACGAGGCAAATGAAGCCCTGCATTTGTCTGAAAAAGAACGACAAATCATTTTAGACTGCCTGAATAAAATCGATCACGAACTTCATCAATCCATTGACAAACACAGTAAAAAGCTAATTGCAAATAACATCGAGCTACTACTCAACTATTGCATGAGATTCTATGACAGGCAATTTATTACACGGAACCATATTAATAAAGACATTCTGGTAAGGTTCGAAAATTTGCTTGATAATTATATAGATTCTGAAATAACAAAAACCTTAGGCTTGCCAACGGTAAAACATTGTGCCGACCAGTTGCATCTTTCAGCAAACTACTTTGGTGATTTAATTAAAAAGGAAACTGGAAAATCGGCCCAGGAACATATCCAGTTAAAGCTGATAAATATTGCCAAAGAGCGGATATTCGACACAAGTAAATCGGTCAGTGAAATAGCTTATGAATTAGGTTTTAAGCACCCACAGCATTTCAGTCGCATGTTTAAGAACGAAACAGGCTATTCTCCTAATGAATATCGGTCATTAAATTAAGCACAAACCTATCAACGAAGCAGGTGCGGTGGCAAAAAAGCAAGTGATATATAGCAGAACAGAGCTCCTTACCTGGCAGGTCTTACTTTGAAAGTATACTCATATTTCTGAGGCATGACCTGGTATTCAGGAAATACCGACAGAGCAGTACATCCCACACCACTGGTGGCATAATCGAAATTAAAAGTAATTCCGTCAGATGGAGTAAGCTGGTAAGTGTATAGTGCCCTTGTAAGGTTCTCTTTAGAATATGGATGTGCACTGAAGTTGAATAGCTTATCGCTTCTGAACTCCAGTCCGATGCCATCCTGTGAAGTCATTCTTACCCACCTGTTATCACATCTTAATCCGTAATCCTGAGGTATCAGATAAGGTTCATACATCTCTGAAACAGTCGATTTGTAAATATCTGTTTTATAACCGGACTTTCTGTCGGGATAATTCTCCTGAGGGCCGCGTCCATACCATTGTACATTCTCCAGCGATTTGTCGAGTATCCACTCCGTTCCTGCTCTGGGCAGCCATGAAGGCATGTCGCCGTCAGGTATAATTGTATGAGATATTATCATTTCTCCATCGCCTTTAATATTATACCGGTAGAAGTTCCGGAATACTCCGTTCCCTGTTGCCAGCACGTCAATACTGCTTACCTCAACTGTTATGCTTCTATCGTTATTATGTTCGAATGAGAACTTCTCAGTTATACATTTCATCCTGTCAAGCCCTGCTGAATACCATTCTGTTGCTGCAAATCTTCCGTAACCTTCTGTTCTGTGCTTCTTATTTGAACGCCAGTATGCCCATTCATCGGTTTCATTTGCAAGGGGAGCACGCCAGACATTCAATTCGGGACCCTGCTGTATCATCTCCTTATTCTGGTACAGGATTGAGATGAGATTGCCTGAAGTTTTATCAAAACTATAACTGAAATCACTACCTTTGACTATCAGCCTTTTATCTTCATCCTGCACAACAGGAGGCAGCATAGAAGGATCAGGCAATTTAACAAGCGGGGTAAACCAAGGAAGATCCAGTTCATCCCATGCAATTTCAAACCCCTTTTCAGCCCATATTGTCTTTTCCTTCTGTCTGAAACTCAAATAAAGCCTGTACTCCTTTCCTTCTTTTATCAATGGTTTCTTATAAGGGACAGTAATAACATTTTTATTCTGCGGTTTAAGGTCAATTACCAGCTCACCTTTTTCAACAACTTCATTATCAGCCTTAAGCACCCATACTGTCTGAAGATCCCTCAGATTGGTAAAGAGATACCTGTTGGTTACTTCAACTTTTCCTCCCGTTACCGATACCATTTTAGCAGTAACCGGCTGAGCAGATTTCTTAATCTGCCACATCTCGGGTTGCGGACGGCGGTCGGGCCAGATTGATCCGTAAGTCCTGGCACCTATGCCATAACTGAAGAACTCACCTTCAGTTGTAAGAGACTCAAAATCAAGCCATAATGAAGATCTCTTTTTCAGATCAGCTGTTGGATTCTGCAGCTGGTTAAGCGGAACCTCAGTTGTGAATATGGCTGCCTGATCAATAATTGCATCACATATATATACGTCAGTCTCCTGTCCGTGAATCTCAGCATTTCTACCGAAATTTACCTGGAACGGTGTATTCCTGATATTCCCGGTAACAGGAACTGCAACACTCTTGATCCCATCGACTGATACCACAATTTCACTGTTATTGTACCATGCTGCTATATGATGCCATTTATTTTCCCAGTCACCGGGAAGAGCAAGCTGAACTCTATATTTGTTGTCTGTTGTTATATAGAATTCAAGCGAATCGCTTCTGACCTGAATTATACCGAATTGCCAGTTGCCTTTTGTAATGTATGTTCCGGCTGAACTGCTTAGTGAACGGGGGAAAACCTTAAGTGATAAAGTAAGGCTGTTCCCGCTTATTTCAAGCGCTTCATCCCTGTAAACCTCCACCCACTGATCGTGTCCGTTAAGGTCGATTCCTTTGCCATCAGCAGCGGGTACAAGCTTTGCACGTCCCATAACATTTACCTGCACTTTGTTCTCAGAAGAATCTGTAAGTGCAGTGATCTTTTCAGTAATCCCGGTGCTTACAAAATCCCAGATTGCACCGCCCATGCTTCGGGGGTGATTATAAAATATCTCCCAATAGTCATCCAGAGCTCCTGCCCCGTTCCCTGTTACTGCCAGGTATTCATCAAGAAATGATGGCCGGGGATCGATGCCGGCAGGCACCAGCATTACATCTGTTATCAGGTTATGTAGTTTAGGGTAACGCGGACCAATTATATCCTCGCACTTATGGGCAAAGGCATTGCCGCCATACATCCAGTAACGCGTTTTATCGTACTTTTTACCTTCATCAATTACTGCACAGATGTTATCACCTTCCCCGCTTTCATTGCCTGCGCTCCAGAAAAGCACCGAAGGATGATTCCTGTCGCGTAATACCATTTTCCTGGCCCTTTCACGGTACATCTCCTCCCACTCTTTTTTTTCTGATACATATTCTGTTGCGTGCGCTTCATCACCTGTTTCATCAACGATATATAATCCATATTCATCCGCCAGTTCGAGGTAACGGATTACCGGCGGATAATGCGATGTCCTTACGCAATTGATATTGAACTGCTTCAGGAGGGTCATATCTTTTCTGATAGTCTCCTCATTCATTGTATGCCCCAGCAGGGGATGCTGCATATGAGTATTGGTACCGTTAAGCTTAACCGGAACTCCGTTCAGATAAAAAACCTGATTCCTGATTTCTGTCTCCTTGAATCCAATCCTGCCGGATACTACCTCCAAAGAGACTCCCTGAGAGGTTTTAAGTTCAAATGTCAGATAATAAAGGTTAGGAAATTCCGCCGACCATTTGGCCGGATTATTAATATTATCAGATAGTTGCAGTGATGTATTACCTGAAGGTTCGATGGATATCCTGTCTGAGGAGATTGACGTAATTTTATTTTTTTGCTGATCGTACAGAGAAGCAGTTACTGTTAAATCATTAACAGAAGATGATGAATAGTTTTTTACATCAACACTTATATCAAGCCTCGCATCAATGTAGTTTTCATCAAGGTCAGTTGTGGCATGCCAGTCGAAAATGTGTGTTTTGGGTGCCGCAAAAAGCCATACATCATCAAATATGCCTGCAAGACGCCAGTAATCCTGGTCTTCGAGATAATAACCATCAGAATACTTGTATACATTGACAGCAATTATATTCTTTCCTTTCTTCAGATACCTGGTGATATTATATTCAGCAGGCTCCTGACCGCCTTCGTTGTAACCAACTTCCTTCCCGTTTATCCATATAAAGGAAGCCGAGGCTGTCTTCTCCATTCTCAGGAATATCTCCTTTTCCTTCCACGAACCGGGAATATTAAAGCTTCTCCTGTAAGAGCCTGTTGGATTATATTCCCTTGGTACAAAGGGAGGATTAGGCTTGAAGGGTGTACTGACATTACGGAAGAGAGGATCACCATAACCCTGCATCTCCCAGTTTGATGGTACATGGATTGTATCCCAGTTCTTATCATTATAATCATCCCTGAAGAATTCTGAAGGAGTTCCCTCAGGAATATCTGAGTAATAAAATTTCCATCGGCCATTCAGGGAAAGAAAGGATGATGACTTTGTACGGTTATTGATAAGCGCCTCATCCACTGAAATATATGGCACCAGAGGAACATGTCCCTCTTCCTGGTTAAGCTCGAAAACCGTTGTATTTTCAATGTAATGATAAACATCTGAAAGGAATGGCTTATCCTGTGCTGATGCTACCAGAGAGGCAGACAGGAACATAAGAAATGAAATTGTATACTTCATAGCATATATATTATAAAAGAGTGGTGAATTTATGATAATTACCAGAAAAATCCTTCAAAAGTTTAAATTTTACTACTTTTGAAGACTTAATTAATTAACATTCACATAAACCAAATGAATCTTAAACGAAGGGAATTCATCAGGTTAGGTGGTATAACAGTTGCAGGCTCTATGGTAATTCCAACACTATTCAATTCTTGCAAAAGCATTCCGGTTTCGGATAGTGCTGCGGGTTACATGGATCATTTTGAAGTATCACCTGAACAACTACAAAAATTGCTGGCTACGGCTCTTGGAAAAGGGGCAGACTATGCGGACCTTTATTTTGAGCATACTGTAACCAATGCTACCTCTTTGCAGGATAAAAAAGTAAACAGTGCATATTCCGATATCATATTTGGTGTTGGAATAAGAGTACTTAAAGGCGACCAGACTGGTTTCGCCTACTCTGAGAACACATCGATGGATGCTATGCTTAAAGCTGCCCGGACAGCGGCCAGTATTGCAGACAGCAATTCATCATGGCAGCCTGCCGGATTAAATGAGCTTATTCCGGCCTCCTACTATAAAATCTCAACTCCCTGGGAAGAGATACAGATAAAGGATAAGATTCCTTTCATAACCAGCCTTAATGACAAGATATTTGCCGGTGATACAAGAGTTACAAAAGTGAATATTTCTCTTTCTGATTCATCATCGTATATTCTCTTCTGCAATTCAGAGGGAGTACTATCATGGGATTACAGGCCGCTTACCTATTTATCAGCCAGGACGGTTATGGAAGAGAATGGCCGTATTGAAAACGGTAGTGTATCTCAGTCGTTCAGAAGAGGATTCGAATTCCTGACAACTGAAATCGTGGATAAGCTCTCTTCCGATGCTATTCAAAAAACATCCCGGCTGTTCAAAGCTTCCAAACCAAAAGCAGGTGAGATGGAAGTGGTTATGGCTGCCGGCAGTTCAGGCATACTGCTCCATGAAGCTATGGGTCATTCTTTTGAAGCAGATTTCAATCGAAAGAACACTTCTATCTTTTCTGACAAGATGGGCCGGAAGATAGCCGAGAACTTTGTAACAGTAGTTGATGATGGCACACTGCCAAATGACAGAGGAGCTCTTAACATTGATGATGAAGGTGTTACAACTGAAAAAACAATTCTTGTAAACAATGGTGTTCTTACCAGCTATATTCACGACAGAATAAGCGCGAAGCACTATAATGTAAACCCGACAGGCAATGGCAGGCGCCAGGACTTCAGAAATGTTCCCATTCCAAGAATGCGTTCGACATATATGGAAAATGGTCCCCACAAAAGAGAGGAAATCATTGATAGTGTTAAGAAAGGAATATTTGTAGAAGATTTCAGCAATGGACAGGTTAACATCGGACCAGGTGATTTCACCTTCTTTGTAAAATTCGGATATATAGTTGAAAACGGTAAGATCACAAAGCCGATAAAAGACATAAATATTATCGGGAACGGTCCTCAGGCCCTGGCTGATATAACAATGGTGGCTGATGATATGGAGATTGACCATGGTACCTGGACCTGTGGCAAAGACGGACAGGGTGTTCCTGTTTCGATGGGGCTGCCAACAGTTAAAATCAAAAAGCTCACTGTTGGCGGATTGAATGCTTAATCACTAATAATCTGAATTTCACAATGAATATAAGCGAAAAATATGAAATTGCCGGCCTTGTAATAAAGCATGCGCTGAAATGCGGTGCCGACGAGGTAGCTGTTGCAATAAGCGACAGTGCCAGCAGTCACATCGAAATACGTGAACAAAAGATCGACAGACTACAGGAATCAATAAGCAATGGTTTATCTCTCACATTGTATGTTGAAAAGAAATACTCATCCCACTCCACAAATCACCTGAAGAAAACCGAATTGCTGAAGTTTGTTGAAGGAGCTGTGGCTGCAACAAAATTTCTCTCGGAGGATGAATTCAGGTACCTCCCTGATCCTGAACGCTATTACAAGGGAGGCGGAGAAGATCTCAAAACACTGGATTCAAGCATTAATACGCTGGATGCTAAAACCAAGATCGATCTTGCCCGTCAGGCTGAGAATGAGATTTACGGTTCAGATGACAGGATCGTCTCAATCACTGCGAGTTATGACGATAGTATCAGCAGAGATGTATTTGTAACCAGTAACGGTTTTAAAGGTGAAAGCGATGGCAGCTTTGCCGGTATTTCAGCTTCAGTCTCTGTGAAGGGAGAGACAGGCCGGCCTTCGGATTACTGGGGAGAATACAGTTTACATTTTGCTGACCTGATAAAAACAGGCATCGGAAAAACAGCTCTTGAAAGAACCCTTAAAAAGCTTGACCCAAAAAAGATATCATCAGGAAAATACACCATGATTGTTGACAATATGGTCGTAGGAAACCTTCTCGGGCCGTTTATTGCCGCACTTTACGGATCATCTATGTATCAGAAAAACTCATTCCTGATCGGAAAAACCAACACAAAAGTTTCAGCTGAAGTGCTGTCCATCACAGATGATCCTCTTATGGTTCGGGGTTTTGGCTCAAGGCACTTCGATCAGGAAGGCATCAGGGCGGAAAAGAGGGAGGTAATTGAAAATGGCATTTTGCGTAACTATTTTATCGGTACATATTATGGCAGGAAGCTTAACCTTCCGCCTACCACTATAAGCCCGTCAAACCTGGTATTCAGGACAGGGGCAAAAGATCAGCAGGCTTTGATAAAATCGGTCAGCAAGGGAGTTCTTGTAACAGGTTTTAATGGAGGCAACTGCAACGGATCAACAGGCGATTTCTCATACGGAATTGAGGGGTTCCTTATTGAAAAGGGAGAGATTGTTCACCCTGTAAATGAAATGAATATCTCAGGTAACATGATTGATTTCTGGAATACACTTGCAGAGATTGGAAATGATCCATATAAGTACGGATCATATCTTACCCCTTCGATGCTATTTGATAATACGGATTTTAGCGGACTTTAAGACAAGGAGTGAGGAGTGAGGAGTGAGGAAGGAGCTTGAACTTAGCTTGGCGAAGTCTGTGACTTCGCCATATTTACAATATAATCTGAGACTATTATGATGAAGCGAAGTTACAAACTTCGCTTAGCGGGGCGAAGTTACAAACTTCGCTTAGCGGGGCCATTTTGCCGTTGTGCCGTTGCGCCGTCGCGCCATTGCGCCGTTACTTCCCTATCATATTAAGGACTCCTACATAATATCCCGGATCCACCTTTATTTCAGCATTCTCTGTTTCAATCTTTATTGTGCTGAACATCTGTTTTGGATTGATATTCAAAGCTTTACCTGATACAAATATTTTCAGGGGCATGTCAAATCCTCTTACGCAGTTATTCCATCTGTATGTCAGCTCTTCACCTTTCACATAATACTCGAATACAGGGATCCTGACATCTCTCAGATACTGGTCAAAGAAACGCTGCAGGTTTATTCCGGTTTTCTCAGACAGAAAATTTTCGATCTGCTCTCCGGTTACCACCTCATGGTAGAACTCACTGTTCAGACCCCGCAATATGCTCCTCCACTTTTCATCATCATCAACAATCTGTCGGAGAGTATGCAGCACATTGCCTCCCTTGTAATACATATCACCTGAGCCTTCGTAGTTAACATTATAAATACCGACAATGGGCCTGTCATTCCTGATATTATGACGGCAACCCACAACATAATCATGCCCGGCCTCCTTTCCGAAGTAATACTCAACATACAGGTTCTCAGAATAATTGGTGAAGCTCTCATGAATCCACATATCTGCCACATCCTTGTAGGTTATGCTGTTGGCAAACCATTCATGACCTGATTCATGTATTATGATAAAATCAAATTTAAGGCCCCACCCGCTGATGCTGAGATCAGTACCTCTGTACCCGTTTTGATACCCGTTGCCATAGGTTACAGAGCTCTGGTGTTCCATTCCAAGGTATGGAGCCTCAACCAGCTTGTACCCATCTTTGTAAAAGGGATACTTTCCAAACCAGTGTTCAAATGCTTCAAGCATCATAGGTACCTGTTTGAACTGAATCCTTGCTTTGTCAAGGTTTTCCTTAAGTACATAATAATCGCATTGGAGAGGCCCTGCTTCACCCTGATATACTTCAGCGAAATGTGCATAGTTGGCAATATTTATATTTACACCATAGTTATTTATGGGACTGCCCACAAACCAGTTATAAGTTCTGGTTTTATTCTTATGTTTTACAACACTTCTAAGCTTTCCATTCGATACATTTATAAGCTTTTCCGGCACATTAACGCTAATCAGCATACTGTCGGGTTCATCATACATATGGTCTTTGCATGGCCACCATAAACTTGCTCCATCACCCTGATTGGCAGTGGCAATGAATGGCACTACTTCAGAATCACTGTTCCATGTGATTCCTCCTGTCCATGGGGGTCTTTTTGAT
>Ga0209319_1001724_pt1 | contig 16196 bp, 15 predicted proteins | sample RifGroE2_FD_184000 | JGI IMG/M metagenome (GOLD analysis project Ga0209319, IMG submission 184000) | Groundwater microbial communities from Rifle, Colorado - Groundwater E2 (SPAdes) (version 2) | ecosystem: Environmental > Aquatic > Deep subsurface > Groundwater | place: Rifle, Colorado, United...
TCGACCGGATGGTTTCTGTCGAAGCGGGGGTGGAGACGGCCCTTGCCAACGGGATTTCTACCGCTCCTTTTGACGAGAATGATACCTACATCGTCGGTGCTTTGGTTTCCTATGACAACTCAATCTATAAGTGCATTCTTGAAATCAACTCGACCCCTGCTCCGATTCCGACGAACGAGACGTATTGGGTTCTGATTGGAAACTACGCGACTCTAGCAGACATGGTTTCGGCTAATGCGGCGAGTCTTGTGTCTCTGGACAGCGAAGTAGACGGCATCGGAAGCACCGTTGCCGCGCATTCAGGGTACATCACGGCGCTGGAAACGACCGTCAATGATCCAGCTACCGGAGTAACGGCGACATCAGGAGCCTTGACTACGCTGACTTCAAGAGTGACGAATACCGAAAACACGAACATCTCTCAGGGTTCAGCTATTACGGCGCTTGAGTCCACGGTAAACAATGGGACGACTGGCGTGACGGCGACTGCCTCTGCTCTCTCGACTTTAACGACGAGAGTGACGAATGTCGAAGGGGTGAACACTTCTCAGGCGTCAAGTATCTCGACACTGCAAACGACTGTCGGGGGGCATACGACTTCGATTCAGACCAATGCTTCATCAATCGACGGTATCCAGGGAAAGTACACCGTCAAGATAGACAATAACGGGTACGTCACAGGGTACGGGCTTATCTCTTCCGCAAACAACGGAACGCCTACTTCAGAGTTCATGGTTGTAGCGGATAAGTTCTCAATCGCTCCTGTAGCAACGAACGGAGACGCGGTTGACGGTTCCCCCTTCTTCCATCTGACGACGACGACAACGGTTGACGGGGTAAGCCTGCCTGCCGGGACGTACATGAAGAAGGCGTTTATAACTGACCTGACTTCAACCAATATAAGGGCGGCAAGTATCACTGCCGACCGACTTAACGTGACGCTGCTTTCCGCAATCTCAGCGAATCTTGGTACGGTGACGGCGGGGGATATTATCTCTGCGACCTACCGAACGTCATCAACCAACGTCAAGCGCATCGACATCAACTATACGACGCAAGGTGAGATGACTTTTTACGGTGACAGGGGCGATGGTTCCGTAGTCCCACTTGCCACTATAGGCATCGGTCAGGTCGAAACGGATTACTACATAGGCATTTTTGGTAACACCAATGCCGGCAATTCCCGTGTTGGTCTGTTTGCTGGAAGCAGTAGTAGTTATGGGCTTGTCGTAAAATCAGAAACAGGCAGCGCGTCATATTTCTCTACGAATGGTAGTGCTGCGACTGGCGTATATGTTACCGTCACTGGTGCCAATGCTTATGGAGCCAAATTCTATTCTAACGGTACGGGTGGAGTAGGGCTACAAGCTACGGGAGTCAGTACCGGAGTTGTCGGCAGCAGTTCAGGAAGTTATGGCGTTTCTGGTTTGGGAGTGACGGGAGTGCATGGCAGCGGGAGTAATTACGGTGGTGAATTTAACGGTAATGTTTATGGGGCAGTTTTTAATACAGGGTCGTATGGTTCTATTAAGATAGGTTCGAGGACCAGCGACCCGCCAGGTGCCGAAGGCGGGGGGATGTACTTCAATAGTTCCAGCAATAGATTGAAGGCGTATTCAGTGTATATATCCGGCTATAACGAGGGCAACCCGATTCTCGCCGGGCCTTCCTGGGTATTTGCCGATTTCACAACAACATAGGAGCGCAAATGGCACTGCAAACTAACTACACAACACAGCACGGGCTTTCCATCCAGTCTGCTTACATAAGAGTTTCCTATGTTCACGGTGACAAAAACAATCTCTGTATCGAATTCGCCGTGTATCCAAGCAAACTACTCAGGGACGCAGGCAAACCGTGCGTGGAAGCGTTTAATTTTACCGTGTCCCACGACTTGGAATTTAGGGGTAACAGTATCCAGCTTGCCTATTCTGAAATGAAGAAGCGCAATGAATTTAAGGAGGCTACAGACGTATGAGTGAGATTACCTACAACGTGAATAAACTGGCAAGACAGAATGCAATTTTGGCTGAACTAATGGAAGCGAACGAGATCATCGTTGGTCTGACGAACGAGAAAGCAGCGTTGCTCGAAGAGAACGCGAACCTCAAAAGAACCATCGACAAGCTGGCGACCGTCAATGTTTGAGTTGTACATGGAAATTTTCAGTTTCCTCAAGTCTCACGAAGGGGTATACGTGGTGACGAACAAGACCTGTTTTGAATTGATCGATTCTTTGGTCAACAACAGGTTTTTTCTCGAAAGAGATGAGGACGGCAAGATAGCGACCTTCTGCAACTACTGGAAAATCGATGATGTTGAGACAGCAAGAAACGGTGGCAGACCTGAGAACGTGGAAAACGGTTCAGTCCTCTTCGTCGTAGATTGCGCCAGTACAAAAGGTCTGAGACTGAAAGACTTCAAAAGATACTGCAAGGGGATGAAAGGGGCGGCGTGGTTCCACAAGACGATAGCGCCGTCGAACTTCAGGTTTTACCAGTTAAAAGGAGCTGCGCTATGATGACGCACAATGTTTTCCTTGCCTTCACGTTTCACGAAAGACTGATGTCGAGGGGCATCTGTTTCAAAGGCGGTTCCAACGAGATCCCCGAAACTGCGGCACAGGTCGAAGCGTCGAAAGTCGCCATTGACCAGTACAATACCTACATGGAACAGTACCGGCCCTTTGAGAGAAAGTTCATTGCTGACGTGATGAAGCCGACCGCAGTTAAAGAAGCGAAAGCGGCGGGTCAGGTCAACGCCGACATAGCGCAGAAGGCCGCGATTCCGGCAGGGATGGACCCGAACCGACTGATAAAGAATCCGACCATCGCTTCCAACATGGCTGAAGTCTCCGGCAGGGCAAGAAACGAAGCAGTCCAGAACGTCCAAGACCAGCGAGTTCAGGGGATGCAGGCTATTTCCGACATCGGTATGGGGAAAGCGACTGACGCGAAGTTGGGCTTTGAAGGCTTAGCGACTGAATCTCTGAGGAAGGCCGTTGGCGAGAAAGCCGCTGACATCCAGGTGAGCAACGCGATAAGCAGCGGCGTCATGGGAGCGGTAGGAGCGGGAGCGGCGGGATATTCGAACTGGAAGAAGCAACCTGAAAACATCGAGGGGAACACGTACTTCCCGAACGTAGGTTATCAGAAGGGGTAAAACATGGCGCAACCTATTATAAATCTGTATTCTGGCGCTGCTGATTATTCTGCCACCGATTTCTACAACGGGAATCCTCAAGTTGCGAAACCGGGAGAGTTCGGTGCTTTGTCTACGGGTGGGTCAGGGTACAACCCTCTAGTCTATGGTGGCAAAGCAGCAGATATGGCCGCGCAAGTTACCAGGGCAACCTATGAGGATTGGAAAAACACCTATCTTCCGGTCGCGCTGCAAATGATGAACGAAGAAACCGCCTATAACAATCCCGGCCTCGTCTCGAAAGGTGTGACGCAGGCTGTGACCAACGTCAACAAGTCCTTCGACAACGCGGCGGCACAACAGCAGCGCATGGCTTCTCGCTACGGAGTGGGGATTTCCTCCGAACAACAGGCGGTAAACGACAGGGTGAACAGCGTCAATCGATCTACCTCAGTCGTGGACGCGGCGAATAGAATCAGACAAAGACTTGCCGACCGAGACAGGGCAATCGCGTTAGGCGGCGTGCCGAATCTTTCGGGTAAGAACATGGGAGGCCAATAATGGGCGGGATACTTGGCACTGGTCAACAGATGCAGGGGCAGGCGATTTCAGGCTTGAGACGGGCGTCTGAAGTCGAGTCGCAGCGAGACGCGGCGAATGAACAGATTGTAGCCGGCGAAAAAGCACAAAAAGTAGGAGCCATGTCTTCCGGTATAGGTACAGGTGCAATGATAGGCGGCGTAGCCGGTGCTAGTGGAGCGGCTGCCGGTACAGGCGCGGGAGTAGCGGCAGGAACGGCGGTTGGTGCAGGAGGTGCGGCATCTGGTGCGGCATCCGGCGCGGCTGCAACTTCTTGGTCTGGTCCTGGAATGCTTATCGGGGCAGCGGTCGGTGCGATTGCTGGCTACTTACTCAGCGAGGTATTCTAAAATGTTCGAGCGAGTCAATCCTGTAACCGAAAGCATCAACGCATATAAAGCAGTCAACGACATCTTCCGTGGTGATAGGGAAGAACAGAGGGCGATTGCCGAAACCGAATACAACCGCAACCGTCAGGCAAGACTTGACGAGATGAGCGCGGAGAGTCATAAGGCGGTGTTGGAATCGAACGCTCTGGCACAGGAAACGTCACGGCTCCAACTAGAAAAGGCAAGAAAAGCAGACGAGATTGCAAAAGCCAAAGAACTTGAGTTCACCATCCGTAAAAATCCTCAAGGCTGGTTTAATGATTTAGGCTTATCAGATCAGGAAGAAGTCATTGCGGCGACCAAAGGCAATCCTAAGTTTGCGTTTCTGCACACGCCTGAAATGAGACGGCAACAGCTTGCAAAAATTCAACAGATTTACGCGGCGATGCCAAATCCCAACAAGCCTCAGTTTGACATGCCGAGTCTTCTTGATGGTTTGAATCACGTCTTTGCGTCTCAGTTGGATAAAGGGACCGATGATAGAGGTGAACCGGCGAAGAAAGAAATAGCAAGTTTCACGATGGACCCGCGAGACAAATCCTTTATTCCGGAACTGAAGGTCACAAGGAAGGACGGCAGTTCATATACTGCGCCGATGACCGTTGACCCTTTGACTGGCGAGAGAAGTTCTGCCCCTGACAGCATCGTAAAGAAGATTACCATTCCACAGATAGCTGACTATTTGGGAACTGCGAAAGGGTTGATTAACTTGTTTGAAGCAAAACGAGTCGGCTTGGGTGATGATGAACCGTTGAAGGCGGCGCTTGCTGAGATCAAAGGGAAGAAGGAATCGAAGCAGTTGGCCGGCGCAGTGACGGCAATCGACAAGGCGTGGGACCCGACGAAGAGTGCCAAGGAAAACACCCTGACTGGTTTAGCGGCGGCTCTTGAAACTGCCCCTGACTCAGCGAGTGCAATCAAGGCGCTGGAAGTCGTGTTGAAGGCAAAAGAAGAAAAGCCTGACGAATATGAGGATTGGGGCTATGGACAGAAGAAAAACAAACGTACCGGGAAGATAGAAAAAGTCCCGGTCAAGCCCGAAAAGGATGGTTCCGGTGCTGGTTCAAAGATGGGTGACGCGGAAAAGACCCTTTACAACCAGATGATAAAGGCATGGCAGGACGTGAAGAAGATCGAAAGCCTGCCGGCTGGTTCCAAGACAACTGTCGAAGAGTACGACCCGATCATGCAGACGACTCGCACGAAGGAAGTCACGGTGCAGAAGAACACGATTGATGCGGCGAGAGCAATCTACTACGGCCTTGAGAAGCGCGGCATGGAGACGTATGGCTGGAAGCCGGATGCGACGAGTATCAATGCAAAGCAGCCGCAGAAGAAAGCACCGGAAGCAAGAAAGGCAAGCGCGAAAGATGTTGCCGCTGCGATCAAAGGCGCGACGACAAGACAACAGGCTATCTCTCGACTCAAGGCAAAGGGTTTCACTCACGACGAAATGGGAAGGGAAATCTAAATGGGACTGCTCGACTCGTTACCGGATGAAAAGGGCGGGATGCTGGACTCGTTGCCTGATGAACCTGTCGCCAGGGTCGAAAAGCCGAAACGCTCTCTTGTCGGTGAGTTTGGTGCCGGCCTTGCTCAAGGGGCGCTGCAACTGCCGCAGATGGTGGGGGGTGTTACCAAACTGGCCGGCGATGCGATCGGCAGCGAGACAGTCAGTGCCTTGGGGAAAGACGCTATCAACTATTGGGGCAACAAACTTAAGCCTTATGAAGCGGAAGCCCCCTCATTCACCGATATTGAAGACGCGGGAGACGCTGCGAAATACGTCGCTCACGGCATCGGTGCGCTCGTCCCTACTGTCGCCGCGTCAGTCGTTTCAGGTGGTATCGGTGCCGGCCTTGCCAAAGAAGGCGGCAAACGCGCCATTGCCAAGGAGATCGTCAAGCGCGAACTCAAGCACGAAGCCGTTGACCTCATGGCGAAAGGTGCCGTCAAGGAAACGGTGAAGAAAGCCGTTACCAGGGGGGCGATTGCGGGGGCTGGCGCTGCGAGTTACGGCATGGAAGCAGGAAGCATTTACGCCGATCAGGCCGAACAGGGCATTGAGAAACCTTTTAAGGCGGCTCTAACGGCGGTTCCTGCGGCGGCACTCGATGTCATCCCTGAACTGAGAATCCTGTCAAAGATTCCGGCGTTCAAAGTCTTACAGGAAATCCCCTTCTTCAAGACTGCCGAAGGGCGCAATGCCCTTGTCAGAGGGGGCAAGGAAGCTCTCAAGCAAGGCGGGGCGGAAGGCGTTACGGAATTTGCTCAGACGCTTATCGAGCGGTACGGAGCCGACAAGGAAGCGTTTTCAAAAGAAGGTCTGTTGGAAGCGGCGAATGCTGGCATTCTTGGAGGAATTGGCGGCGGTATGATGGGTGGCGTTGCTGGTTCAGTACAGAAACCGGCAACTGATACTAATCTGCTCAAAGAGGATACTGAAGAGTCGAGTGATATTGCTAAAGAACTTCTGAGGGTGCGAAATCAACCTGCTCAAACCGCGTCCGTTCCTCAACCTGAAACTGTCGCACAGCCTGAAGCCTACGAAGGTCCGGTCATGGATGCCGAAGCCCCGACTCCCGAAGACCTGGAACTTCAGTCGATGCAACGGGAGAATGAGAACTACCGCCAGCAGCAGTTGATGGATAGACAAGACATCCCGACTGTCGAAGAGAAGCCCGTCCCACAAGTACCTTCCTCATTCAAGACGGCAGACGGGAAAGTGACGGTAAAGACTAAGGCTGTCGGCGAAGGCGTCTTTCAGGTCGAGACGACGAACATTGACGAGTACGGTCACAAGAAGACGTTTGTTCAAGAGATGAACGCGGAAGATGCGGTCAAGCATATCGACAACGTAACTCCCCCGGTGACGCGGGACCAATATCTTCAGGTCAAAGGAGCCAATGATGAAGCAATGTCCGAAGTGCAAACATCAAATGCTGAAGGCAACCAAAGTCTGCCCGAACTGCAAAATGCAGGTAGCGTAAATGATAGTTCAGAAACCGGAGGGGTGGTACGTCCAGTCGGAGAAGGGGAGAAACCTGGGGGGGCCGTATCAGACACAGCAGCAAGCGCACTCCCGACAGGCGAAAGTGGAGGAATGCTGTCTGAGGGATCGACCGTCGAAACCACGAGTCAAAAAGAAAGTAAAGCAAGTGATGAAGCGTCCAAAACGGCTCCCAAAGTAGTCATCAAGTCTCTCTCCGACCTTCCCCCTGGCCAACATGAGATAAAGGGCGCAGGGACGTTCCTCGTTGACGACAAGGGAAGAGTGAAGATTCTTCGCGGGACGAAACTTGAGTCAGTCGATCCGATGAGAAGGAAGCTGGCAATCGACAAGTACAATGGGATGGTTCTTGCGGAGAAGCAGAAGGCGAATCGTGAAGCCCTGAAAGTCGGCAAGACGAAACAGAAAGAACTGGCCGAAGAAGCGCGGGGCATTGCGGAAGACGACGCTCCTTATCTCCGTGCCGCTTTACAGAACGTCAAGGATGCCGACTTTGGCAAAATTAGCGTCGATGGCAACCAAGCTGAAGCCACTTGGTCAACCTTTGGCGCGTTGATTCCGTATATCAGAGGGACGGGTTTCAGCAAGGCCGATGCAGTGAAGATCATGGCGGAAGCGGTCGAGACGGGTAAACTCCCTCCTGAGAAGAATAAAGCAGAGAGAAGTCTGGTAGAGTCTGCCCTGAAGCATGAAAAGAAACGCATTGAGGAAGCGGAGAATCGCGTTGAGACTGAGGATGAGCGGCTTTTAAAAGCAGAGAGGGAAGCGATAGAGAACGAGGGCGGGGATACGAGTTTTGAGTTCTCTCAACTGGATGGCATTACTATTTCTGGTGGAATGACCGATAGTGGTGACATAAAATTAGTCGCAAAAAATGAAAAAGGCGAAGTCGTAGGCGATGCGATGGCGGGGCAGTATTGGAAGGGAGTCTTTGTTCCTGACTCGGTTGGGGTTGAAGAGCCATACCGCAGAAAAGGGTTGGCGTCAAAACTATACGACTCCTTTAAAGATTACCTGCCTGAAGGCGCAGCATTGGATTTCAGGCGAGCCGATGTCTTGACCCAGGATGGTAAGTCGTTCCGTGATTCCTACGATGAGAAGAGGGGTTATTCAAAGTCACTTATCACTCACGATATGACGGCAGAGGCATATCAGTCAGAACCCAAGCCCTTGATGGAAGGCGACCAATCCAAACTCTTCCCCACTCCCCCGACCTTTGGTAAGAAACCACAAGGGACAGGAGCCGTCGCTGAAACGCCGATGCTCACGGAAATGAAGGAGCGGGAAGCGGAGTCGAAGCAGACTTCAATGACGCTTGACATGCTTGGGATGCAGCAGATTTACGAATCTTTGACCGATGGCGTCATGAAGGAACACGCGACAACCGCTTTGGATAAAGTCCGTAACACGCTCGACAATCCCGGTGGCCTTGGGACTCTTGGGAATTGGAAGCAATACCTGGCGAAGCGGTACAAGACTCTCGGGACGTTATCGAGCATCAAGGACTTCACGCATCAGATAACGAAGACCTTTGGTAAAGCCTCTGAGAATGACCGCAAGGCTATTTTTGAGTTTCTGACCGACAAACAGGGCGATGCGTCAACCATCTCTCCCGCTCTCCGAGAAGAGTCTATCAAGATGAAGCAGATGATCGAGGACATCGGGGATAAGCTTGTTGCCTATGGGCTTATTCCTCAAGACGTGATGGACGCAAACAGGGGTGCGTACCTCCCGACCGTCTACCTGAAACACATCCTTGGTAAAGAGGGCTTTCAGGCAATGGGTTCCGGCAAGAAACTCGACCTGACCTACACAAAGAAGAAGTACCTCCGAAAGTCTCTCAAGGAACAAGGTCTGACGGAAGAAGAGATCGACCTGTTTATGAGGACGCAGATGGGGGAGATCAAAGACCCGGCCTATCTCTTGGCGAGAGCGTTCTCCATCCCCTCACGAGACATGGCAATCATCGACTGGCTGGCGGAAATCGCCACGCATAGCGAATGGGTGCTACCGAAGTCTTTGATCGAGTGGACACATTCCGAAAATCCCGTAAGGAGATCAGGTCGTGTCGAGTACAAGAAGAACGCTGACGGTTCCTTTGACCTGAAGATTCACAAGACAAAGATGGTCGAGACGAAACACACTGTCACGTCTTCTGCCCTTGGGAAACTCCTCGGTAGCGACAAGATTGCCGACTACATCAAGGCCGGGAAGGGAAAGCAGCAGACTCGCAAAGATGAGGTAAAGGGAAAGGTCGTTTACAAAGCGACTCCCTGGAAGAAGGTCGGGCATATCCAGTACAAGCTCAATCCTGACGGGACGTTTACCCTGAAGATCAAGGAGAAGGTCACGTCCGTCGATGAATTGAGCGGCGTGAAGGACCTCAAGGGTCTGGTAGGTGAGAAGAAAGCCGACCAGATTCTTAACGACGAAGGGAAGGCATTGGGAGGGAGGAAGGTCACTCCGTTCTGGCTGGCGGCGGAAGCAAAGAGAATCAGAGAGATGATACCGCATCTTCCCGAAGCAGATAGGGCCGAAGCGAAAGAAGTTGCAGACCGGATGCAAAGACTCTCCGACGAAGCAGACGTTTCCGGCAAACTCCCTGACGACTATCGGCAGATGCCTGACTCTGCAAAGTACGGCGCTCTGAGAGGTCTGGTAGTTCGGAAGGAGATTTACAGTGACCTGGTAGGCAATATCAACATCTCCATCGGTGAAAAGTCTCTGCCCGAAGAATGGCTTGGGACGGGCGGAAAGATTACGAAACTTACCGGCATGTGGAAATGGCCGCTTGCTCTTGACACTCCACTTCCGACACCTTCTGGCTGGACGACAATGGGAGAGGTTAAGATTGGGGATAAACTGTTTGACGAGCAAGGAGAGGCTTGTGAAGTGCTTGCGGTCAAAGAGGTACTGTATGAGGAAGAGTGCTTTGAGGTAGTGTTCTCGGACGGCACAAAGATAACCGCTGACAAGGATCATCGGTGGATGGTTTTCAACAGTGTCCGTGCTCAAAAGATACTGACTACCGAACAAATAAAAAACACTTTGGTTACTGGACCTCGTGGAGATCGCAGACATTCAATACCAGTTACGGAAGCATTGGACCTTCCTGCTGTAAATTTACCAATTCCTCCATACGTTCTTGGCGCTTGGCTTGGTGATGGCGATGCTGCTTCAGCTCGTATATGTGCCGGAAAAGATGACGCTGATGAGATGATTAGACATTTAGAAAATTCAGGTGTCAGATGCAGCGGCGGGACGGTTAGAAAAGATGGGCTGCGCGTTTTTTCGCTTCTTAAAGCATCTACTAGGTGCCTCCGTGGTCATGATCCAAAAGAGGTGCGGCCAAAGAACAAGGGTTGTAAAGCCTGCGAACAGGAACGGAAAAGAAACAACCTGTCACCAATCATCAACCCTGGTTTGCCAGTGATAATGCAAAATTTGGGTGTTCTGAATAACAAGCATATACCTATCATTTATTTACGCGCTTCAAAAGAGCAACGCCTTGAATTGTTGAGAGGCTTGATGGACACAGATGGATATACTGTTCGTAACAATTGTTCGATTAGTACATCAATACCTCGGTTACGCGATGATGTGGTGGAGTTGCTTCGTACTCTTGGTTACAAGCCTCTTGCTAGGGCGTACCAGCCAATCAACCGTGCTACTGGTAAGACTGGTAAAACAGCTTGGAAAATTCAGTTTTCGGCATACTCTGACCAACCGGTTTTCCATCTGAAACGTAAGCAGGATCGTCTTACTCCACCACACGGAACACGCCAACGCTCACAAACTCGCCAGATAATTGCGGTGAATCCGGTAACATCTGTGCCGGTGCGGTGCATCAGTGTGTCATCGCCGTCTGAGCTGTTCCTTGCTGGGTCAGGTTTTATACCTACGCACAACAGTAAGGTAGCGGCCAACCCTCCGGCACAGGTGCGGAACTTTGTCTCCAACCTTGTCCTGCTCAATCTGTCGGGAATCCCGGTGTATCGAGTGCCGATCAGGATGGCACAAGCCGTTAAGGAAATCAGGTCAAACGGCAAGCACTGGCAGGTTGCAAAGAAGTACGGCGTCAAAGAAGCGACCTTCTCGAATACTGAGTTGGCGCGGATTGAAACGGCTTTGATTGATCTGGAAGCGCGAAGCAACGGCAAGATGAGTTGGGCGCAGATAAAGTCCTTTGGGGCGAAGCTGGTCAACCTGACTGGCGATGCCTACCAATTTATGGAGGCGATGGGTAAGACGGCAAAGATCATTGACGAGATGGAGAACGGTAAGTCGGGGCAAGAAGCGGCGATGGAGGCGCATAAGTGGCTCTTTGACTATTCGCTCGTCTCCCCTGGTGTCAAATATCTCCGTAATGCACCGATAGGAATCCCTTTTATCACGTTTATGACGAAAGTACTGCCTAGGCTCACTGAGGTTGCCGTCACAAAGCCCTGGCGTTTTACTCCATACGTCGCTATAGCTTACGGAATGCAAGCGGCTGTAGCGGGAATGCTGGACGTTGACGACGATGATCTTGACAAGCTGAGAGAAGCGTTGCCGGAATGGATCAGAGAGAAGCAGCATGTCTATTTCCTCCCCTATAAAGACGACGCCGGCAGATGGCAGGTAGTGGACTTAGGTTACTTCTTTCCGTGGACGCAATGGACTACGTTTGTTGAAGATGTTGGGGAAGGCGACTTATGGAAAGCGATGCGGGGGTCCGGCATCCTTGGTGGGCCTCTCCCTGATTTGATCGTCGCGCTCAAGACCAATGTCGATCCCTTTACCCAACGGCCTATCATCGACAAGTACGCCGACCCTTCCGAAAAGGCTGCTCAGATGTTTGGCTACCTCTATCAGATGGCAATGCCTCCTTGGTTGACGCAACGAGGAACGGCGGGGAAGCTCTACTCTGCCCTGTCTGAGAACGTGGATAAGTTTGGACTGCCGAAAGCAACCGTCAAACAGGCGGGTCTTTCAATGGCCGGCATCAACCTTTCCGGCTTTGACCCTGCCTTGACAAGAGGGCAGAACCTCAAGAGGATGGACTTTGAAATCAGCGAAGTCCAGAGACAGGCGAAGAGTGAATTGCAGAACAAGAATCTCTCCGACTCCGAAATTGAAGAAATAAGAGAGAAGTTCAAGAAACGCATCCAGAAAATGAACCTCAAGAAGATGAAGTATGCTGCCAACTCGATGCCGAAGAACGAATCATTACTACAAAGGAGATGAGCCATGAAAATGTTTCTTGTTGCACTGATTCTGTTGATCGCCGCGCCGCTTCACGCAACGTCACTGTCAAAGATCAGCTTTTCACCGTATTCGACCGAAAGTTCCGTAACCTGTAACGTCTTTGGCTATGATAAGCTGGTCTTCACCGATGCCAACGGGACGCATCCGATGCAGGGGGCAACGCTTGACCCTGATTTTGCACGGACGCTGATTCTCGGGACGAAGACGATGAAGAATTATTCGACGACTTTAGGTGGAAAGAAAGTCAGGGGAGCTACGTTTACCTGTACGGTGACGGGAACGAATACGATGGTCAAGGTGAAGGTCGGGACGAATGGTTCAGTGGCGATTCCGTTGACGCTGGACTCGTACAACTTCATCTTGAAAGAGTCTCTATAGTTACTGGCGTTCCCTCCTTCGCCGGGATTGGCCGCTCTGAAAAGGGCGGCTCTTTTTTTGGAGACAAAAATTCTGTTTCTCCCCTGCCTGATACCCTAGGCTATTGCTGAGTTTAGGGACTGATAACTCCCCTCGTCAGTAGAGGATACTCCATGATAACAACCTGTTTTCCCAAGTGGCGATCCTGGGGGCATCAAAACAGTGATGCTCGGTTGCCTTCTCCCCGCCAGCGTTTCCGCTGAACCTCCGTCAAGGTATCAGTCGCCTTCCTTAACGGCCAACAAAGCCTTTCGGCTTCTTCTCAGTATAGGGGTGTCACAAAGGTTATTTACGCGCTGTATCGCGTCCCATTCTCTATTGTTTGCCAAGGCCCGAAAATGGCGGGGCCGTAATTCCTATACCAAAACAAAACGGCCCTATGAATAATTTCACGAGGGCCGTTCCTTTGTAATCTTCACTTGTGGTGATTGTAATGCCTAGAGGGTAATAGACGCGAAAGTTTTGACCATTTTTGGTTATCTGATTCCACCAAATGTGGTCTTTGTTATCGGAAGCGAATTTGAAAAAAGGGACTATTTTCACGCAAAAACCCCGGCTTCCTTAGATTTTGCGAAGATCATCGGGCCGGGGTTCTTGGTACTGCACTGATTGTATGAAATGATACCGTGTCGGTGGGTTAAGTCAATTCACTTCCGTTTACCGATGATCTTCGCGGAAACAGATATACCACCGATAATGAGAACACTGCAAGCAAAAAGTTTACTTCGCCTTCAGCGCCGTCACTTCATTCCGCGCTTCCTGGGCAAGCGTCTTGACTTTCATCAGGGCGAGTCTTAGCCTGGTTCCTGCTGCCTTGATTCCCTTGTCGTAAAACTTTACAGCGTCATCATCTGCGGCGGCGATTGCTTCCTTGAGTTCCTGGAACTTGTTCATGTGCTTCCTCCTGTTAGGTTGTTAAGTTTGGTTAAATCCTTGTGTACCCATCTTCAAACGCTTTGGCGGGAGAAAACGACTTGTAGCCGTCAGCGTAAACGACGTAATACCCGCCGACTTCCGGCTTGTGTTTGTGCATGTAATTGGCATCGACCTTAAATGGAGCATAGCGGCTGTCTTCAGGCGTAACCATCGCGGAGCCGTCCGTTTCTCTGTCTTCACCTTCACCGTCCCGCACGATCTCCGCTATCTTCAGCGCCCAAACCTCCTTGTGACAACTGTATTTTGGCATTTCCATTGATGCTGACATTGTGCTTCCTCCTTGGTTGGTGTACTGCTATTTTTTCTTCTGACTCTGCTGCATTCCTTTTGCAAAGGCGCTCCACTGGTCAAGCGTCATCAAGATCGCTTCTTCTCTGGTGAAGCCGTGCTGCTCGACGTATCGCTTGACGCACATGGCTTTGAGATCCACGTTGGATTGACAGAACCTTTCCATGAAGCCGTAGATTTCAGGGCCGTAGCTCTGGACAGCTTTGATGGTCTGTGAAACTGCCGGCTTAAATTCCTCGACTGACTGTGCGATTTCAAGTAATGCTTCGATGTACTCTTTCATCTACTTCCTCCTTTTAGGTGTGCTGCTAACTCCCGTTGCAGTTAAATACTTTCTCTCAGTTGTTGCACCCATTCTGTACGCTTGTTGGTGCATTCTACTTCTTTGGCGTACCCTTCTGTGTGATATTTGATGCTGCCTGCGGCGTTAGATACGGCAGCAACGTAATATGCCATTGCTGGCTTATTGGTGGCCTCGTCCAAAGATGTTTTGATATACTGCACATCGTTTTTGCTGACGCCGAGTTGCTGCAACATAAAATCTTTTAGCTCTTGATGGTCATTGGTAGGGGGGTTCCATGCCTGAACCTGTGCGATCATGTCGTCAAGCCGTTTGTTCTGCATCGTATCCTTTTCAAACCACTGTCTAATGTGTTCTACATCGGCTTTTTTCTCGGCTTGGCCAAATGATTCTCTGTCTTCAAAAGACATGGCTTTGAGGGTTGCAAGTTTTTCGCGTGCCTTGGTGAGTTGTATTGTATGGTAGTCCGATGGTTCAAATTTATCCGGTATTGGTGCATCAAACGGACTATCGCGCATTTCAACAAGAGCACCGAAGGCTCTGGCGCATCCCATGATGAACTCCTGAAACGTCTGCCCTTTTTCCATTAATGCTGCTGTGTATCCTGTTGGCATATTACCCCCTTTATTTTTTCTTCTTCCCCTTTTCGAGAGACGCAAGACGTATTGCGTCAATGACTTCTCTTTGTGGCACGATCAGGTTGGTGTCAATCTCTTCGAGGGCAAGGGCGATTCGTGCAAGTCCATAACTGTCTGCCTGATTATTGTCTCCCGGTGTCCATCCCCAACGCTTGTAGACGTGCATCATAACTTCGTCCTTCATGCCAACGCCCTTGCCGGTGACGAACTTCTTGACCTGAGTAGGGGCAATAGTCTGGTAGCGAAAGTTATTGCGGTAAAGAAGCAGTTTGATGACTCCCCCAAGCTCCCCGATGGAAGCGAGTTGACCGGCGCGACTTCCCATGCTGTAGCCCTCGATGCAGGTTAACATGGGATTATACGTGGATAGGATTGTACCGACCACCGAACGGATGTAGGCAAGCCTTTCCATGTCGCGCAACTTGGAAGAAACGGTCATGTGCGCTGCTACCGTCCCGTTATAGTTCAAGACGACGATTCCGGTTCCGGTCAAGGACAAGTCAAGCCCCATGACTTTCACAGCGCGTCCTCTTGCTCTGCGATTTCAGGCGGGTCAGGCCACTCTTTGTCATCTTCCTGTGGTGCAAAAAGATCCCTAACATTACTGACCGACTGTTCAGCGGCAAAATTGAAATCGGTCTGCAACTCTTCAGCGGTCAAAGTGACGGTTTCGACTTCCTCGTAAGTGTCGCAACGGATGATCCTTTTGACACCGTGCGGTACGTCGAACTCAGCGTAGCACTGCACGTCGCGTTCTTCGCAGCCGGCCTGGACGATTTCGGCAATCTCGACGTATTTTTCTTCAGTGGTGTCGATCAACGATTTTGCTGCCTTGTCATACGCTTTCTTGTCGAGTTTCGCCTTTGTCCAGATGCTGATGAGGCGCGACATCTCTTCGCCATTCTCCGACAACTCTTCCTGGGACAGCTTGACGGGAAGTTTACGGGTGAACGGTTTGGACGTGTTGCCGGTCGAGACGGCTTCCGTCGTTACAGGAATCGAGTCGGAATGATCGGCAAGACCATTGACTTCGTTTGTCTCTTCGCCTGCGGTAAAGCTGATGGGGCCGAAACAGTCGAACTCCCTGCTTTCGCCGCCTTCCTGGGTGCAATCGGACCCCGCTTCTTTGCATGTTTCCAGTCTTTCACATTGCATTTGCTACCTCCTTTTTGTCTTACAAAGTAATTATAGCGACCCCGACCGCGACCACGACCCCGACCGCGACCCCGACCACGACCGCGACCCCGACC
>Ga0209319_1001726_pt1 | contig 16167 bp, 13 predicted proteins | sample RifGroE2_FD_184000 | JGI IMG/M metagenome (GOLD analysis project Ga0209319, IMG submission 184000) | Groundwater microbial communities from Rifle, Colorado - Groundwater E2 (SPAdes) (version 2) | ecosystem: Environmental > Aquatic > Deep subsurface > Groundwater | place: Rifle, Colorado, United...
CTTTTTGGCCAGTATTGTTCTGGGATTGTATTTCTACTTTAGCGCCCGCCATAAAGAACGGATGGCTTTAATTGAAAAAAATGCCGACTTAACTGAAATTTTCAAAGTGCGTGAATTTCGATTCCAATTTCCCTGGCTAAAATTAGGCATGATCATTTTGGGTATGGGATTTGGTCTCATTGCTATAGTAATAATAGTCAACCAGCCGGAAATACAAAATTTAACCCAAGATTTACTACAGATGTTGGCGGTAGGTATTTTATTGATTTCCGGTGGACTTGGATTAGTTATTGGCTATTTTATTGAGAAACCGAAAGTTCATTAATAAATAAATGGATTCGGTATATATCAAAAAAGTTACAGAAGGCAGCACGGACGATTTCAGGTATTTTATACAGAGGTATAAAGACCTGGCATTTTCTGTAGCTGTTTCCGTAGTTAAAAATGAATTTGATGCCGAAGAAGTGGTTCAGGAATCGTTTATCAAAGCATTTAAAAACCTGAAATCGTTCAGGGGAAAGTCGGCCTTTAAGACCTGGTTTTACCGAATTGTGATCAATGAAGCATTCAAGCGGGTCCAGAAAACAAAAAATGAGGTAGTTCTTTCATCCGGACAAGACTTACCGGAAGTGGAAGACTTTACAGATACATTCAGGGGAATGAACGCGGAAGAACAACACGTTTTGGTTGCCGAATCGTTAAAAAAAATTCCACCCAAAGAAAGCCTGACGCTGCAACTGTTTTATCTGGAAGGAAATAGCATTGACGAAATAACCAACCTAACCGGCTGGTCGGACTCAAATGTGAAAGTCATTTTACACCGCGCCCGTAAACATTTACTGACCGCAGTGAACGCCATAATTGAAAAAGAATATTTAATTGGAACAAAATGAACGCTGAAAAGGAAGAAAAATTGATCCGTGAATTGATGGAAAAATCAGGAAGGGAAATGCCTTTTGTCGATTTCGAAAATAAGCTGATGGAACAAATACACATGGAAGCTGACCGCTCGCGTTCGTTTCTAAAGGATGTTAAATTATCCTGGTTTTTCTTTATTATCGGCTCTTGCTTTGGCCTGTTCCTAAGTGTTATTGCCGGGCAAACCAAAGAGATCATTCTCGGATTTCCGGCGCAGCAAATCATTTTGGTGGCCCAGGTGGTATTTGTTGTCCTGCTGCTCAGCCAGTTCGACAAGCTCATCGAACTTACCCGAAGAAGAAATTAAAATCCAATGTCGTTTAACAGAGATGAATAAAACGCAAAAATAATCCTGAAGCAAGCCTGCCCCAGGATTATATGTTTCAAAGTTAAAAGGCTCTTCCTTATTCCTCTTTCCCTTATTACTATTTGGTCTTAATATCCAAATCGAGTGAACCGGTTATTTTACCAATATCATCCGGATCGATTACACCGCGAATGCTGATTAGCGTATTGTCATCACCTCCAACTACAAGCAGCAATTCCGAGAGTTTTCCCTTTTCACCACTGCGGCCGTAAAACCGGACCACCGAATTTTTGTCGGTCACTTCCATTAAAACCTCGTAGTTATTGTTCTTGAAAAACCCATCGGCTTCCAGTTCCTTGTAAAAATTCAGGCCTTTATTCAAATCTTTATCTTCAACCGCTAAAATCCTGATTCCTGATAATTTGGCCAGCATTTCGGTCTCATCGCTTTTCGAATCGTCGAGTTGACTGGCAAAACTCAGTAGTTTACCGCTGATATTCACCGTAGTAAATCCGTCTCTATTGGCATACTTATTAAAAAGTTTGTCAATCGGACTGTTGTCCTGTGCCATCACCAATAGTGGGATAAGCAACACCAAAGTCAATAAAATTCGTTTCATGACTATTCTTTTTTTAGTTTTTTATTTAATTCATTCATCTGATCAAATCCTTTATTCAGCTTTTTCATTCCTGAATTTAAGGGATTTACTGCACTTTCGATTTTCCCGATTGGCCTCAGTTGAGCCAAACCCTTGTTGTATTTGCCGGCAACAAAATCAAGGGTTTTAGTGGCTTCCGCATAAGCCTTTTGGGGGTCGGTAAACGTATCCTTCCACTGCGTCCTGCTGTTGTAGTAATTCACCGACAACATCACGACAATCACAGAAGCAGCAATTCCGGTTACCATTTTCCACATCCAGCGGTATTTTACTTTTTCCTTATGTTCCGATTCGAGGATATAATCCATCAATTCGTCGTTCAGGTTGGCATTCTCTTCAACCGAAATATCCCTAATTCCTGAAAACATGGGAACATACATTTTCAGTTCTTCATCCACCTCTCCTGAAGTAAAATAAGTGATCAGTTCATTTTCCTCCTCAAGTGTGGTTTCGGCCTCAAAGTACCTTTGCAGCAGTATATGTATTCGCTGTGATTCCATAGTTTTGAATTTTTAAGATTTCATCCCGTACTTTTTTCCGGGCACGCGATAAATTTACCCTGATTGCATTCACATTCAACTCAGTTGCTTCAGCAATTTCATCATATTCCAATTGCTCAATGTCGCGCAAATGAATGATTGTTCGTTGGATATCGGGCAACTCAGTAATGATTCGTTTAATAAGCCCGGTTGTTTCAGCAATTTCCAGATGATCAGAATCCGATCGTTCTTCTTCAGGCAGATGGTGCTTTTTCACCACCTCCAGAGAAACAGTCCTTCTCGAACGAATGACATCCAGGCAGCGGTTTTGGATCATTCGCATGGCAAATGCATCCAGATTTTCTACGTTTCCGAGTTCATCTCTTTTTTGCCAGAGTTTCAGAAAAGTATCCTGAAGCACATCCCTGGCTTCTTCCTCGTTTTGGAGGATCTGAAGCGCAAACCGCAACAACTTGTTGCTCATCGGAAGTACATCGGTTTTAAATTCTCTGGCTAACATTCGAACCTATTTGCTTGTTTTCAAAGTTAAGACGAAGTCGGCAGGATTTCATTACATGAGGGGAGTAAAATTTTTAACCACATAGGCACAAGCACAAATAGTTTTATTTGAAATACAAATAAATCAATTGATATGTGCCTTTCAACAGGCATGCAATCTGTGGCAACTTATTGGAAATGAGCGAACAGCCGCAAAGGAATTTTTTAATCGCGAGCCTACTCCGAAAAGTAAAAAAGATCGTCATTGAGAGGCACGAAGCAATCTCATATTATTGGTATACTGAATGTTAAGATTGCTTCACTTCGTTCGCAATGACGAAAACCACTTTTCGGAACCGACTCAATCGGTGATCTTTCCGGCTACTTTTCCGAAATACAGTACAAATATTTAGCTCCCCTTAAAAACAGATCATTTCCGACGATTACGGGTGAGGCTTCAAACGTATCGTCCAGTGTATTTTTTGCCAGCAGGGAGAATTCGTTTCCGGCTTTAACCACATCAACAACACTGGTAGCAGCCACATAAATTCTGTCCTTATTTCCGGTAGGCGACGAAAAAATGTTGGTAATCCCGTCAAGTTTCTGATTGCTGTATATCACTTTTCCATCTTTGGCATTCAGACAAGTCATTATACCAGAGTTGCCTTTCAGGAAATACAATTTTCCATCCATTAATACAGCACTCGGAGTGTACGGTGTATCCTGGTTGTATTCCCAAAGAATAGCCGAAGTGCCTGTAATATTGCCTTTCGCATTGGCCAGATCAACCGCTTTGAGTGCGGTTCCACGGAATCCACTCATCAGATACAAAATTCCATCGGCGTACATGGGGTTCGGAATAACATTGCGGGTCATCCCGGTGCATTCCCAAATAATTTCTCCGGTTTCAGCATCATAACTTCTCACTTTATTAGTTGCACTGGTTATCACCTGAGCTTTCCCGTTCACTTCAACCACCAGCGGAGTTGCCCATGAGGTGATTTCGTCCCTTTCTGCGGTCCAGGCTTCTTTGCCGGTTTTTTTATCCAAAGCATACAAATACGATTTTTGCTGATGATCCCACTGTATAAAAATCTTGTCCTTATAAATAGCAGGAGAGCTACCTTCACCAAAACTGGCCACAATCTCCATTTGTCCGAAATCGCGTTCCCATTTCACATTCCCCTTAAAATCCAAACAGTACAAACCACGAGAACCAAAGTAGGCGAAAATGTTTTCACCATCGGTAACCGGTGAATTGGATGCCCAGCTTCCAAGTTCATGAGTACGTTCGGCAGGTAATTCTTCCCGAACAACTTTTTGCCAGTTTATTTTTCCTAAAGTTTTATCTACCGAAATCACTGTAAACTGGTGAATCAGATCGGTCTGGTTAGGTGCCATTGGGCTTGCTGGTGCTGCAGCAGTTTTTTCTACCTTTTTATCGGAAGCTACAGCAGTTTGAATAATGATTTGATTGCCCCAGATGATGGGAGTCGCATGACCTTTTCCGGGAATTTCAATTTTCCACTTTACATTTTCGGTTTCGCTAAATTCTATTGGAGTGTTTCCGCCGGCAACAGCGCCAGTGTTATACAATCCACGCCATTCGGGCCAATTGGCTGTAAAATCGGAAACCTTGGCTTGAGCCTGAGTCGATAAAGAAAAAAGAAATAAGGAAAAAGATAAAAAGATTGCCTGAAGGATCGGTTTTTTCATAGTTGGTTGATTTAGTTTGTTTGATTCCTGAATCTTATCTGACTCCAATTTGATCAAATCGTTTAATATTAGCAATTACAATCCTGATTTTTTTTGAAATATTTTAAACAGTACTGTTTGTGATATGAAGAAGTCGTGTCAGTTAGCAATTATTTAAAATGCCAATTTGTCAAATGTAATTGCAATGGCAGTATATTTGCAGTTTCGAATACGAAATTTTTAAATTCAGGTACAATGACAGAAGACAATGCTAAAGTTAACGCACAGGAAGAAACCGAAACACCGGAATTAAAAGAACAAAAAGAAGAATCAGCTGAGCCTAAAAAGGAAGTAAAAAAAGATAGATGGCACAAAAAACCAAAGGCAGAAGAGCAATTGGAAAAAACTGAAGCAGAACTACTTGAGCTGAAAGATAAACATATTCGGCTACAGGCTGAGTTCGACAATTACCGGAAACGTACCCTAAAGGAACGGATGGAATTGCTGAAAACGGCCAGCGAAAGCCTTTTGATGAGTTTACTTCCTGTGATAGACGATTTCGACCGGGCCATGCAAATGCTGGATATTGTGGAGGAAGAAGGTCATGTTAAAGAAGGTGTTAAACTTATTTTCAACAAGTTTCAGGAATTTCTAAAACAAAACGGAGTAAAAGAAATTGAAGCAAAAGGTCAGGAATTTAATACTGATTTGCACGAAGCAATCACCAAAATACCGGCGCCATCCGAAGAATTAAAAGGCAAAAATGTGGATGTAATTCAGAAAGGATATTATCTGAACGACAAAGTGATTCGATTTCCGAAAGTAGTTATTGGCGAATAAGCCTGATATATTTGATTAAAATGACAAAACGCGATTTTTATGAGATTCTTGGTGTCAGCAAAACTGCGACGGCCGATGAAATAAAAAAGGCCTACCGGCAAAAAGCTATTCAGTTCCATCCTGATAAAAATCCCGGCAATAAAGAAGCCGAGGAAAAATTCAAAGAAGCTGCTGAAGCATACGAGATTTTGAGTAGTCCGGAAAAACGTCAGAAATACGACCAGTTTGGCCATGCCGGAATGAGTGGAAATGCTGGTTTCGGTGGCCACGATATGTCGATGGACGATATCTTCTCGATGTTTGGCGACATTTTTGGAGGTGGTGGTTTTGGCGGATTCGGCGGTTTTGGTGGTGGTTCACGCAGCCGTGGCCCTCGCCAGCACAGAGGATCTGATCTGCGTGTAAAAGTCTCCCTTAATTTGTTGGAAGTTCTAAACGGAGTTGAGAAAAAACTCAAAGTAAAAAAATATGTTCCCTGTACACATTGCCATGGAACTGGCGCGCAGGGCGGATCGGCCTATTCAAACTGTTCAACCTGTAAAGGATCGGGACATGTAACCCGCATCCAGAATACCATGCTCGGACAAATGCAGACTACTTCGACCTGCCCCACCTGCAACGGCGAAGGACAAATTATAACCAATAAGTGCGTTCATTGCCAGGGTGAAGGAGTTGTTCGCGACGAAGAAGTAATCAGCATCAAGATACCCGCCGGAGTGGGTGAAGGAATGCAATTGAATGTAGCCGGAAAAGGAAATTCCGGACGGCGTGGCGGAATCAATGGCGACTTATTTGTGGTCATTCAGGAAGATGAACATCAGGAATTAATCCGTGATGGAAATAATCTGATTTATAATCTTTTCGTGACTTTCCCCGAAATCACTTTGGGCACCACCAAAGAAATTCCGACAGTTGACAGCAAAGTGAAAGTAAAAATAGAACCCGGAACGCAACCTGAAAAAATTCTTCGTTTACGCGGAAAAGGATTACCCGATGTAAATGGTTATGGAAAAGGCGATTTATTGGTGCGCGTTCATGTCTGGATTCCCCGGAAACTCACTTCAGATGAACGAAAATTACTTGAAAAATTACAATCGTCAACCAATTTTGTTGATGGCCCCGATCAGGCCGACCGCAATTTCTTCGAGAAAATGAGAGATATATTTGATTAGTATCAGTAGATCAGTTAAACAAAGAGGCTGCATCAAAAGTCATAGACACGTCATCCTGAGTGAAAATCCATTTTGAATAGTCACCATGTGAAAATGACAGAGATTGAACTGCGTTTAGCGGTTCGAAACCACTTAGCGCATGTAGGAGAATTTGTTATTTAACTTTATTTCTCTTTGTTTTTAACCTTAGTAGTCTGTTATAAAGCATTCACTTCTTCACCTTATCTACCTTATTTTTTTGTTTATCCCGATAATATATTGGTGTATAAATTTTCATCTCCGATCATTATGAAGATAAGGTAAATAAGGTTTGTATGTTTATCTAAACTCCTTGCTACTAAGGTTAAAGGAAGAAAAATAAGGTTTATAAAAACATTTACGCCTATTTTCTTTACAAGAATTTAAACTGATCCCTGGTCGATGCGTTATTGGAATACCTGCATTGAATCCAGTGCAGCTTTGTATTTCCGGGCATTCTCATTATGTGCAGAAAGGTTTTTGGCAAAATTATGGTAGCCCGAAAAATCCTGCCTGGCGCACATGTAGATGTATGGTGTTTTTGCTGCATTCAATACGGCTTCAATACTCGATATTTCCGGAAAATTAATTGGCCCGGGAGGTAAACCAGGATATTTATAGGTATTGTAAGGCGAGTCTATTTCCAAATGACTGTTCAATACACGTTTGATGTGAAAATTACCAAGAGCAAATTTTACAGTAGGATCGGCCTGTAAGGGCATTCCCCTTTTAATACGGTTAAGGTACAACCCAGCCACAATCGGCTTTTCATCCTTTTTATTGGTTTCTTCCTGAACAATTGACGCAACAGTCATCACCTCTTCAGGAGTAAGACCCAACTCAGTGGCCTTATTTCTGCGCGTTTCATTCCAAAATCTGGCATACTCCATCGCCATTCGTTCAAGAAACTGATCGGCGGTTGTTGTCCAGTAAAACTCGTAGGTATTTGGAATAAACAAGCAATGAAAGGTACTTTCGGTAAAACCATATTTTTCGTGTATGGCCGGGTCTCTAAATTTCGTCAGTAATTCCAAAGAATCGGGCTGGATATATTTTGAAATATCGCCGGCAAGTTCTTCTATGAAACGCAAATTATTGAAAGTTACGTTGACGGGTTGCTGATTGCCGGATTTCAACATGTTTAAGATTTCATTCGTATTCAGCCCTTTATCCAGCAAATATTTACCTGGTTTTATGGCAGTTGCATAATTTTTACGATCAGCGACCCAATTAAAAGCCTTATAATTCAGGATGATATTGTGTTTTTTCAAACTATCGATCACCATTTCATAAGTAGCATTAAGCGGAATAATGATACTCCCCGGAGTTTGAATGTTAGGTTCAAAAATATACCGATAGAGTTGATAGCCACGTATTCCACCTGCGGCAAGTGCAATTATGAAAAACATAACAATCCATTTATTCAATCTGGGAAACAACATAAGCTTGCAAGTTTTGATTAGATCCATACTTATTCTGGGTTTTTTGCATAAAAATAATCATTTCATTCAAAGAACCTAAAACGAACAGAAAGGCAAAATTCTATTACCGCTTTAAATACCTGAATGAATGTTTGTAATCTTTATCTTTTTTTTCGGAAGGAATGAAATGAAGCCGCATTTGGTTTGACCGAATTTGCGTATTTTCGCAGCGCAATATACATACCTTCAAAATAGATTAATATGCATAAGGTTAATTTAGCTGAAAACATTTACTATGTGGGTTTTAATGATCGTAAAACCCACCTTTTCGAAAATATTTGGCCAATTCCAAAAGGAGTTTCATACAATTCGTATCTCATTGTTGATGAAAAAATAGCGTTGATTGATACCGTTGAACGTTCTTATATTGATGATTATCTCGATCAGATTGCAATCCTGACCGACGGACGTCCTGTGGATTACCTCGTCATTAATCACATGGAGCCAGATCATTCCGGAGCGCTCAAAGCTGTTATTTCACGTTATCCCAACATCACGTTGGTGGGTAATAAAAAGACTTTTGAAATGGCAGACAATTTTTATCAGGTCAAACAACAATCAATTGAAGTATATGACGATTCGGAACTATTGCTTGGGAAAACCAACTTGCAGTTTACGACCATTCCCATGGTGCACTGGCCCGAAACAATGGTTACCTTTGAATCGACCAACAAGATTCTCTTTACTGGCGATGCTTGCGGAAGCTATGGAACATTGGATGGTGGAATTTTTGACGATGAATTGGACTATACGCTTTATGACGAAGAAATTGTACGTTATTTCTCGAACATTGTAGGTAAATATTGCCCGCATACCCAACGTGCTTTGAAGAAAATTGCCAAATACGATATTAAAATGATCGCCTCCACTCATGGAATGATCTGGCGATCGCACATTGATTTCATTCTGGATAAATACCAGAAATTAAGCACCTACCAAACCGAGCCGGGAGCTGTAATCGTTTATGGCTCGATGTATGGAAACACCGCTAAGATGGCCGAAATTATTGCCCGCCAACTGGCTGTCAGAGGCATAAAAAATATCAGGGTTTATGATTCATCCAAAACCCATCCATCATTCATTATCAGCGATATATTTAAATATAAAGCCCTTATTTTAGGTAGCGCAGCCTATAACAATGCCATGTTTCCAACCGTCGAAACACTGTTGACAACCATCAAGCACATGGGAATTAAGAACCATTTACTTGGAATTTTTGGTTCGTACAGTTGGAACGGCGGAGGGGTTAAAAACCTGCTGAAATTTGCTGAAGAAATTCAATGGGAAATGGTTGGGGAACCCTTGGAAGAAAAAGGCGCCATGAAACCTGATCATTTTGATCGGTATGTGAACCTTGCCAATGCAATTGCTGACAAACTGCTGAATGACTGATGGATGGTGAAGTGATTAATTGATAGAATTGCCAGATGGTTTAATGGTCAAATTGATGAATTGTTAAATTCATATCATCTGACAGATCAAATTAATTACAACGAACATTTATTAAGTAATTCATTCTATCATTTATTCAGTAATTCAATCCTTCAGTTTGTGAATAACTATTTCCGCTTTTCCCCTGAATTACCATTCAGGAAAATATCTTTGCAATTCAAAAAAAATAAGGACATATGCAAACTTGGTTCGAATGTAAAGTAAAATATGTAAAAATTGACGATGACGGACGTGAGCGCAAAGTCAGTGAAGTATATCTGGTTGATGCAGTAACGTTTACCGATGCTGAAACACGCATCATTCAAAACGTGCAAACCATGGTGCGTGGTGAGTTTACGGTTGACAACATTAAAAAATCAAATATCATCGAGATTTTTCCTCACGAAGTTGGAGAATGGTGGTATAAGGCAAAGATTGGTATTGTTACCATTGATGAAAATGCCGGAAAAGAAAAGAAAATAAACAATTATTTTCTGGTTGCTGCCGATGATATTAAACAAGCTCTTCAGCGGCTGGAAGACGGCCTCTCTTATATATTGGTACCCTACCAAACGACTTCAATTGCTGTTTGCAACATCGTAGATGTTTTTCCATACTTTGGTAACGATGCCAATCAGTCTGTTCCTTCAAATCTGAAGCCATTGTCACAGGTTACAAAATCACAGGTATTCGAGGATGAAGATCTTGATGTAGTTTATTCGGCTGGTGAGGATGAAGTTGAAGACGATCAGGAGTAAGCAAAAATAAAAAATCATTGTTTGTTTAGCGTACCGTCATTGCGAACGAAGTAAAGCAATCCATTGATTTACAGATTGCTTCGTTCCTCGCAATGACGGCATGTGTTGTACAGTTCGTCATTGCGAACGCGAGTACTCGGGGCCGCAATGACGAACTTTATTAAACTTGGCTAAACTGATTTTAATGCAGATTTCTTCAGTTTAATCATTACTTTATAAAAATTGAACTTGTCCCGAACAGCAGGATCAAATTCATAATAAGCATTTGCGATTCGGCAAATGTCTTTCACTTCAGTATAAATTGCATTAATTTCATGCTTTAATTCAGCACCTAATTGGTCGTTACCGTGGGAAATATCAAAGCAATTCTTTAATTCTGCAAGTTTTGCTTTGTACGAAATTAACCGGTTGACCAGATTTTCATCAATGCCACGGGCAGAGATCATTTGCTGCAATTCGGGAGTCATGTTTCGCTTGAAAGTAGCCATCATTTTATACAAACTGAAATGATCGCCATTTTTAGCATCGCTGTAATAATCTACATATCCCAGATTATCAAAGGTTTGATTTAAAAATGTTTTGTCGTGATGAAAATCAACTTTCATTTCAGCCCTAAATACACTGATGTCTTTTAAAGCTGCAATCATTAATTCATAGAACTGGCCATTTTTTTCCAAATGGTCAACAAGCGATTCGTAGGTAAAATACTGGTTCATTATCTTTTCAATTCTTTCTTTCAGGTTACCAGCATAATCGGGCGACCAATTTCGCCTGATGGAAGAGAGTTCGTAGATGTTCTCGCTAAATGATTGAGCGATTTTTCTGCATGTTAAAATTGTTGCAGTTCCTGTAAGGCAAGTTGATATGACATTCATAATAACATGATTTGAATTATTGGATTTTTCAATTAAAATATACGAAAATTAAATCTTAAAAGATATGTTTGATGTTCTGATTTTTAGCATTATGTTGTAGAAAACAATGTCAGCCACACCACACTTTTCAAACATAACCATTCCAATTTTTAAGCTCTTCGTGCCAAATCCCTTAAAAAGAAAACCCCGATCAGCATATTATCTGACCGGGGTTTCTATATTCTTATCAATTTTCCAGCAATTAATTAGTACTGTTTTTCGCTAATCTTTTTCGTTCATGCTCTTTCAGATAAATCTTTCGCATCCTGATCGACAATGGAGTTACCTCGACCAATTCATCACTTTTGATGTATTCGAGTGCCTCTTCCAAACTGAACTTGACGGGCGTAATCAATCTCAATTTTTCATCTGTTCCTGATGCACGCATGTTGGTCAGTTTCTTTGGTTTGGTCACATTTATCGCTAAATCGTCGCCACGGGTACTTTCTCCAATAACTTGACCTTCATAAACATCCTGACCCGGATCAATAAAAAACGAGCCTCGATCCTGAAGTTTTCCGATAGAATAAGCAAAAGCATTTCCCGTTTCAAAAGCTACCAGAGAACCATTATTCCTGGTATCAATTGGCCCTTTATAAGGTTGATACTCGATAAAACGATGATTCATTACGGCTTCTCCGGCTGTGGCAGTCAACATATTGGTACGCATGCCAATAATTCCACGTGAAGGAATCAAAAATTCAAGATGAATACGATCGCCTTTACGCTCCATATTTTGCATTTCACCTTTTCGCTGCGAGACCATTTCAACCACTTTTCCCGAATACTCATCAGGAACATCCACATGCATTTCCTCGATTGGTTCACATTTTTCGCCTGCAATTTCTTTGAACAAAACCTGCGGTTGGCCAACCTGAAGTTCGTATCCTTCGCGGCGCATCGTTTCAATAAGAACTGATAAATGCAGAACGCCTCGACCATAAACAGTATATGAATCGGCTGAATCAGTAGGGAGAACGCGCAACGCCAGATTCTTCTCCAATTCTTTTTCCAGACGATCTTTCAGGTGTCGGGATGTTACAAATTTTCCCTCTTTACCGTAGAATGGCGAATTATTGATCATGAAGGTCATGCTCATGGTTGGCTCATCCACTGCAATCGGATCGAGTGGTTCGGGATTTTCCCAGTCACAAACGGTATCGCCGATGTCGAATCCATCAATTCCAACCATGGCACAAATGTCTCCTGAAATCATGCTTTCCACTTTCTGGCGGCCAAGACCGGTAAAGGTATGAAGCTCCTTAATTTTGGTACGTTTAACCGAACCATCACGCTTAACGAGTGAAACATTCATTCCTTCTTTGATCTCGCCACGATGGATGCGGCCAATTGCAATACGGCCAACATAGGAGGAATAATCCAATGAAGTAATCAAAACCTGAGGTGTGCCCGGATTTGGAACCGGACCTGGAATATATTTCACAATTGCTTCGAGCAAAGCTGTAATGTTATCAGTTGGAACTTTCACATCATCAGACATCCAGCCTTGTTTGGCTGAGCCGTAAATGGTTGGAAAACTCAACTGATCTTCAGTAGCATTTAGACTGTACATCAGGTCGAAAACCTGTTCATGAACTTCTTCAGGACGGCAATTTGGTTTGTCAACTTTATTCACCACCACAATGGGTTTCAGGCCTAAAGCCAAAGCTTTCGACAAAACAAAACGGGTTTGAGGCATTGTACCTTCAAAAGCATCAACCAATAGCAATACACCATCGGCCATATTCAGGACACGTTCAACTTCACCGCCAAAATCAGCATGACCGGGAGTATCAATAATATTGATTTTAATATCCTTATAAATAACTGAAACGTTTTTAGCCAGAATGGTAATTCCTCTTTCGCGCTCCAAATCGTTACTGTCGAGAATCAACTCTTGTTTCTTCTCGTGCTCCTTCATGATGTTACAATAGTAAATCAACTTGTCAACCAATGTTGTCTTTCCGTGGTCGACGTGAGCAATAATTGCGATGTTTCTAATCTTCTGCATAGGATCCAAAAATGAAGGCGCAAAGATAGCCGATTAATCCATTCAAAATTGGTATTACGGTAAGCTGGAAGTTAAGTTTGTGTAAATACTACTCTTTTAACAATTTAGTCGCATTATAATGCAAAACGGAGGACTCTTTTGTCTGAATTCGCTGTTATAATTAAGGCTAAAAACCGTTTAAGCTTCCTGAAAATGGATATTTGGCAGCAAAATTTGTCTGATTGTCTGCTTTTATTTTTTACCTTAAAGGCTTATCCCAAATTACGCGATAGATAATACAAAAACAGGAACCAACTGGCTCCTGTTTTTGTATTTGCTTTTTAAGTACTCTCTATTTCTTGTCGAGAATCAATTTTTTAACGATAAGGTTCCCGTCAATTTCTAAAGTTACCATGTAGGTTCCACTTACCAGTTTCGAAAGGTCGAGCCGGATTTGTTCCGCAGCTTTGTATTCTTTTCGGAACACTTCACTGCCGGTAATGCTCCGAACAAAAACTTTTGAATTCCTTATTTCTGAACCACTGATATCCAACACTACTTCACCTTTACTTGGATTTGGATACATTTCGACCTCAAAAGTATTCGGTAACTGCAAAACTCCTGTTGCAATTTCAATGGATTTCAGACCAAATCCTGATTGAACAACTAAATTTCCGCCGGACAATAACAGTGGGGCAGTATTTAGACCTGTCCAATTGCTGGAATACAGAAGTATTTTTCCATCCCAAAGAGTAATGGCAATATCATCATTTGCACCCGGCTCCCCACGATCAGTAATTTTTACCTGAAGTTGAAGATTTCCACCTAAACTTTCGCCAGTAGTGAGATTCTTCAGGTTTACTTTGGAAGTAAATACACCAGTTTTTGCTCTCGGATTTGAGATATTCACACCCAAAGTTGACATTGAATTGGTCTTAATTTGGAACAACTGTGTTTCACCACCTACTTGCCGACGGAAGATAATGTTCATTCCTCCCTGAAGACTGGTGCCTTTTTTATTGAATTTCACGTGGAAACCAAAATTGGCTTTCAGACCTGGGGTTGAGGCATAAACTCCCGAAGAAAGTGCTGGTTTTATATTACCTCCTCCGGTAATAAAGTCACCAACTGGTTTATACACGGTTATTACCGTTTGATCTTCGCCGATAAAATAACAATTGGCTTTTACTTTTAGATCGAATGTTGAATAATCCGCGGTTCCAATATTAGTGGTCCAATTATAAACGACAACACCAGTAGTTATATCGGCAGGATTAATTAACTGTGGAGTTAATGGTCCAAACGTTACACCTCCGATTTCGAAAGTTACACAAGCATTTCGTATATCGCCACTTGAACCGGGTGCGTCAGCAACAGATTTTAAAACTGCCCGTAATACAACTGTTGCAACAGAAGATGTTGAACTTTGGGTTGCCTGGAATTCACTTCCAACATATTCAACAAGGGCATTTTCAGGAGTAATTGCAAGATTTGTTGTTTTATCCTGAACATCGAATGCCGGGTCAGTATTGTTAAAATCAGCTAAAACCACATGATTTCCAGGTGCCATTTGACCGTTGGATGGTTGCGTTGGAATTTCAACTAACGGATAAACCGCCGTTGCAGTTCCATCCGATCCTATCGTAACTGGTGCTCCCATAACCTGGGTTCCAACATAGAAGGTGACATCACCACCCGCATTACCTCCACCAACGCAGTTCCACGGCGAAATAGTAGCTTTAAACTCTACCAAATCACTGTACTGCTGTGAATTCGGCGTTACAGTAACGGTGGTGTTAGTGGTGATCTTATCAATTGTAATGGTCTGGTTACATGAAGCTGTAAGCCCGGTCGGGTCTGTAGCGGTCCAGGTGATCGTGGTGACCCCAAACAGGAATGGATCAATGAGATTCGGCGCAGCATCACTTCTTGACCAGCTTATGGTATAAGAACAATTGTCTGATGCCGATGGCAATCCGATTTGGGCCGCTGTAAACGTTTTGGTACATAAACCCGCATCGCTGGCTGCAGTTTTATCTGCAGGACAAGTTATTGAAGGAGAAGTATTGTCAACTACAGTAACAGTTGCATCACATGTATTGGTATTTCCATGCCCGTCATTTACAGTCAGCGTTACAGTATTACTTCCTAAGTTGTCGCAGGTAAATGAATTTGGCAATACCGAAACCAGGTTTACTGTTCCGCAATTATCACGTCCGGTTAAGTAAACATCAGCAGGAACAATAGAGGCCGTTCCGGCTGAATTCAAATACACTGTTGCAGATTTGCAAGTTACAGAAGGAGGTATATTGTCTACTACAGTAACAGTTGCATCGCATGTATTGGTATTTCCATGCCCGTCATTTACAGTCAGCGTTACGGTATTACTTCCTAAGTTGGCGCAGGTAAATGAACTTGGCAATACTGAAACCAGATTTACTGTTCCGCAATTATCACTTCCGGTTAAGTAAACATCATCAGGAACAATCGAAGCCGTTCCGGCTGAATTCAAATACACTGTTGCAGATTTGCAGGTTACAGAGGGTGGTGTATTGTCAACCACCGATACAGTAAATGAACAGGTAGGATTACCGCATAGATTTGTTGCAGTAATCGTAACTGTTGTTTCACCAACATTGAACGTTGAACCACTTCCTGTTCCACTTCCCGAACCTGTTGTTGCGCCGGCAAATGTATAGGTGATTTCTGGCGCAGGCGTTCCCGTGGCAGTAGCGTTATAATTGACAACCGCACTGCATGAACCCACAGAGCTGTTGACATTTTGGTCACCCGGGCAGTTGGTAAAAGTTGGCGCTTCACATCCAAACTCATAAGCACCGATATCAGTGTTTCCAAGCCTTGCCACACCTAATATATCTGTTGCAGGTGCACCGGCTGCAGTACCCGTATTAATAGCAGGTGAGCCACTCTGCAAACGCAAACCATCATCACCGGTAATCCACGAATTATCAGGGCCATCAGCATCAGCAGCATTAACGAATAATGGG
>Ga0209319_1001727_pt1 | contig 16167 bp, 23 predicted proteins | sample RifGroE2_FD_184000 | JGI IMG/M metagenome (GOLD analysis project Ga0209319, IMG submission 184000) | Groundwater microbial communities from Rifle, Colorado - Groundwater E2 (SPAdes) (version 2) | ecosystem: Environmental > Aquatic > Deep subsurface > Groundwater | place: Rifle, Colorado, United...
TTGTCAAGATTTATTTTCCACCATTCTTTCTTTTCTACTTGCTTGTCCTTTCCCAATTACAATACTTCTCCATGTTCAGGCTGTCAAGAGTTATTTTGCATCACCGTTTGTATGATGCTCGCCAGTCTGCCTGGACCATCATGTTGAAATGTTTCCCATGTTGGATTGTTCCACAGTTTGCCAGGATTATCTACTCATAATCTATATCTGCTTACCGTTTGTCCTCGTAGCGGAGGGAACAATTCTTCTCGCGTGTAACCTGCCCGTGTGTGGATGCCTCGATCCTCCTGTAGTGGATTAGGGTTTCTCATATAATTTGCGGATACAAGCACCTTCACATTGCCGTCAAAAGTCACTACTTCAAACTTGCAAACATTTCACCAGTTAATCAGTCAAGTAATTTCATAATGCCGTCAATCGTCACCATTCCCTTCAGTGTTCATTTGTGAACATCCAGTCGGCATAGCAACTAATCGGGAACAATTATAACTTAGCAGCCTTTCAACTTGGATACTTAGAAACTTGATTGCTTTATTAAAACAGGCAGCCATCATATATTAGAGAGGTCGCCATATGATTGCCGGCATTATGGAAAAAGCAGGAAAATTAAGTCCTTATGCATTTTAATGTTGCACTTTCCACCATAATATGTCACATTATTATAGGACAATTCCAAAAGGGTCACAACTTCCATTTAATCTATTTCACCTGTAAAGCTGCCAACCATGCTCAAAGAGTTAAAATCTCAGCATCGCAACATTATCCAGATGGCCTTTAACGGCTACAAAAATCAGGAAATTGCTGAGCGTCTTGGCATGGCACAATCATCCGTATCTACAATCCTTCGCTCACCTCTAGGGCAAGCCTACTTAAATGGCCTTCAAGACAGGGCTCACGAAGCAACTTTGGATGTTCGCAAAAAGTTAGTAAGTCTCAACAAAGAAGCACTCGCAACATTTGAGCACTTGCTCGACAAGAATTCCCGCAAAGCTGTACCAGCCGCAGTCCAGTTCAATGCCGCCAAAGATGTTCTCGATCGCAATGGTTATAAGGCTCCAGATCGCTTGAACATTGACATGACGCTGCAAACCAAAACTGATGAAGAACTCGATGCTGAAATAGCAGCAATCGAAGAAGCAATCAACCGAACTGGTGGTAAAAATCTTCCAGAGATTAAAAAGTCCTTACGACAAAACTTATCATTTACGACCATTCCTCTTGCTTCAGATCATGCTGTTGTCACGATGCCCGCTAACGAGGATGATTTATCTCTGGAAGATTTATTCTGTACTGAAGAACAAGCTGGCCTATTTATTCCTGACGAAGATTTTGAAGAACCCCTCCTGATGGAAGACACCTCAATTTTAGAAGACCTATCATTTGATCCCTTTCATAATATTAAAAGGTCATAATGATGGATCTTTCCCACCTTGATAGAGACCGCAAAGAGCAATATTTAAAACTATTGCAAGCCAAGAACATCCGGATCAAGCAAAATAAGATTACCCAGTACTATCCAGATGATGGTCCGCTAAGTCGAGATTGCTATCCTAAGCACATGCAATTCTTCGCAGCCGGCGCAGACTTTTCTGAGCGTTGCATTATGGCTGCAAACCGCATAGGCAAAGCCCTCAAACATGGAACTAAAGTAGCTACTCCTTATGGCTGGAAAAAGATTGAAGACATTACTCTTGGTGATTCTTTAATTGTTAATAATTCTGATATAGCTCCAGTTAAAGCCATTTATCCTCAAGGAATTAAACCAACATTTGAAATTAAATTTTCTATTGGAAAGTCAATTATTTGCTGTGCTGACCATCTCTGGAAATATAAGAAAACTCCTACAGATCATTGGCAAATAGATAATACACAAAAATTAATATCGTTAATCCAAGAAGGCTTTCAAATAATAATTCCTTATTGGCCGTTAGATAATGAGGGGATGCATTTACCATTAGCGCATATACTTACGGGCACTAAAATATCTGAAAATTGTTCTATTCTTGATATTGTTCCGAGTGAAGATTTTGAGTGTACTTGTATTGAAGTTGATCATCCAGAACATTTATTTGTTATTGAGCATGGAATTGTTACTCATAACTCTGAAGGCATAGGAGCGTATGAAACAACTCTTCACGCAACAGGCAGGTATCCTGCTTGGTGGACTGGCAAGCGTTTCACCAAACCAGTTTCTATTTGGGCATGCGGGACTACCAGTACAACTGCCAGAGATATCGTTCAGTATAAACTGATCGGTAATCCCGAAGAGTATGGTACTGGACTCATACCAGAAAAGTACATCATTAAAACTAGCCCGAAGGCTGGCGGAGTTGCTAATGCCATCGACATGATCTTGGTCAAGCATATCTCTGGTGGCATATCTCGGATTAAGATCAAGTCTTATGCTGAAGGTCGTAAGTCTTTTGAAGGTACCGAGCAAGACTTAATCTGGCTGGATGAAGAATGTCCACTTCCTATCTATACTGAATGTATTACCAGGACCATGACGACAAATGGTCTGATTATGCTAACCTTTACTCCACTTGAAGGCCTAACTGATACTGTTCTTCAGTTCATGCCAAACGGCAAAATAGAAGACAATCAAGAAGGTAGTAAGTTTCTAATCCAGGCAACATGGGATGATGCACCACATCTCACCAAAGAACAGAAAGACAAACTCTGGGCAGCTCTTCCACCTCATCAACGAGATGCCAGATCGAAGGGTGTTCCGCAGTTAGGATCTGGTGCAATTTATCCAATCCTCGAATCTAACATTACTGTAGCTGACTTTGCTATTCCCGACCATTGGCTCCGTTGCTATGCGTTGGATGTTGGCTGGAAGAAGACTGCAACTGTTTGGGCAGCTACAGACCCGACCAGCAACATAACTTATCTCTATAGCGAATATTATCAGGGCCAACAGTTGCCACTCATCCATGCGGATGCCATCAAGGCTCGGGGAAATTGGATTCCAGGCGTAGTTGATTCAGCTGCACATGGACGTTCGCAAGATGACGGTAAGCAACTTTTTGAACAATACTTTGGTTTAGGCTTAGACCTTGAGAACGCCAACAAATCAGTAGAGGCCGGCTTATATGCTGTATGGCAAATGCTTAGTACTAACAGGCTGAAAGTATTTGGTTCGCTGGTTAATTGGTTTAGTGAGTTTCGGATTTATCGCCGGGATGAAAACGGCCAGATTGTTAAAGACCGCGATCACCTCATGGACTGTACTCGATATCTGATTATGTCTGGACTTAAGCGAGCAATCGCGAAACCTTACTGGGAATTTCAGGCATGGGAAGAATCAGAACTTTACAATCACCAGGAAGCAAGTCTAGTCACTGGTTATTAATAACTTAAGTAGTTAAGGTACTGCAAGCGACGAAGTCGCCTACACTTGACACCATTACACTTTACATTCTTTTACTTGATATCTTTATATACAAACCTACGGGAAATTAATAATGGCTAATAATGGTTTTGAATTTCCTGTAGAGGAACTTGTTGATCCAGGCAATCCAGCGACTCCGATGGCGAATGCAATTATAGCTGGCCAAGCAGCGAAGCTGCCTACACGCACCAACTCAACCTTGAACACCGGCACAAATCTTCCGGATACTGAACAGGCAAGCCTAAGTGGTCAAGTTCCATTTTGGGCAACTGAAGAACCCATTGAAGACATTATTGCTCCAATCCAAGTTGATCCTGTCACGACTGCTCTTGTCGAGAAAGAAGCCCTTCGTGCTGAAGCAGTTGTTCTCATCACTAACCTTGCTGATAAACAAAATAAGGAAATCTTAGCAGATATAACTACCAAAGTCCTGGAAGGATATAAGCTCGATCTGGCTAGCCGCACTGAATGGGAAGCTCTCAATGTGCAAATCATCGACCTGGCAAAGCTGCTCGTAAAGAAGAAAGTCTACGCTGGCGAAGTTGTAGCGAATGTTAAGTACCCATTAATCATTAATGCCTGCATACAGTTTGCTGCCAGAGCATATCCAGAACTCATTAAAGGAAATGAAGTTGTCAAAGGTAAGGTAATAGGAACTGATCCTGACAACGTTAAGTTTGACAAAGCGCAGCGAATTTCTCAGTTTATGTCTTTCCAGCTTCTGTCCCTAATGGAAGATTGGGAAGAAGGAGTTGATCAACTACTTTTTACATTGCCTGCAATCGGTTGTGTATTCAAAAAGAGTTACTTTGATGCAATTGAACGAAAGTCTGTATCTCAGATAGTCTTCGCTGATGATTTGGTTGTAAATTACTTTGCAGAGTCGCTTGAACGGGCTCCACGAGTTACGCACAGAATTTATTTGTACCATAACGAAATTGTTGAACGCATCAACTCTGGGATTTTTATCAAGTTTGATGTAGCAGAGCTTGGGCAGGCAACCAGTGATAAGACTGCCGATGTAGATGAAGATACTCCACATTTGTTTCTTGAGCAACATCGTTGGTACGACCTAGATGGTGATGGTTATCAAGAGCCGTATGTAGTAACTGTCCATGATCAATCACAGAAGTTAGTTCGCATCTCGCCTCGGTTTGCCACAGATGGAATTATTCGCAAGTCTGATGAGAGCGGAGTAGTTGATCCGAATGGACCGATTGTTAAGATCATTCCAGAGCAATACTTTACTCGCTTTATTTTCATGCCTGCGATTGACGGCGGGTTCTATGGTATGGGTTTTGGCTCACTTTTGATGAGCAGCAACTCAGCCATAAACACAGTTATTAATCAGCTTCTCGATGCTGGGACATTATCAAATCGTCAAAGTGGTTTCCTGGGGAGAGGACTTAAACTCGGTAGGGGCAAATCAATCCAGGTCAAGTCTGGCGAGTGGAAACCTGTCGATGCTACTGGCGACGATCTGCGAAAGAACATCTTCCCCATGCCAGTACGTGAACCAAGTAATGTTCTCTTCCAGTTGCTTGGATTGCTAATCGAGAGTGGTAAAGAACTTGCCGGCATGACAGAGATTCTTGCAGGTAATTCTCCAGGCGCGAATGTTCCGGCTGAATCTGTTCTTGCATTGATCGAACAAGGCTTGCAAGTCTACAGTGCCATCCATAAGAGACTTTATCGTAGCCAGTATAAAGAGTTCATAAAGTTACGGAGGCTGAATGCTCTTTATCTAGATCAGATGACTTATAAGGCTGTTCTTGATGATAGTAACGCAATTGTTCAGGCTGACTTCTCTAGTGCAGACTTTGATGTTGTGCCGGTTAGTGATCCGAACAGCACCACAATGATGCAGCGGCTTCTCAAGGCAAAGGCCATGCTAGAGTTGAGAGGGCAAGGACTTAATGATCAGGAAATCTTGCGGCAATACTTACTTGCTCTTGATATCGAAGATGTTGAGAGATTCTTTCCGGCTGAAGATCAGCCTGATCCGACTGAACAACTAGCGATGCAGAAACTCCAGGCTGAGATTGCAGAGCTGAGTGCAAAAGTTGCAAAGTTGAATGCAGAAACTCAGCAGATCATGACAGAAATTCCAGGCAAACAACTCGAGCAAGAAAAGACAATTGCAGACATGGACAATGATGCTATAGATTTAGCTCTTAAGGATAAGCAAATATCGGGGCAGCTTGAGCTTGGAAGAAGTCAGCAAAGTTTAGGCAAAGCACCTGATGGATTAAAAGAAAGTACTGTGAAACGTGAATATAGTTAAGGAGATAATATGGATGAATTAGAAAAAAAGAAGAAAGGCACATTTTCTTTTTTACGTGCACTTGGTTTGGGTAAAAATAAGAATGATAATTCAGACAAGAATGTTTTTTATGCTGGGAATGTAACAACTGCAGCGAATAAGCGAAAGAAAGAATTGGAGAAAGCTAATCAGAATTGAGGATATTACGATGCTAACTAGTGAACAATTCCAAGAGTGGAAAAACCATCCAGTAACAAAAGAGCTCTTTGCTGAGATTAAAAAGACTAGACAATCCATAGTTGATCAGCTTGCTAATGGAAATAGTATAGGTCCAGATGCACAGGCAACACATGGATTTACTAACAGAGCAGTTGGCCAAATAAACGGTCTGGATCAGCTTCTCAATATTTCTTTTGAAGGTGGTTTTGTAGATAACGAAGTTGATGAGATAAGCGGTTACTAAGAAGAGTAACTTAAAAGGAGAGTCGTATGAATGAAGTAATAGAAAATAATTTTAAGTATCATGCGCCAAAAAATGGTCAAAATGATAAGTATCTAGCGTTGAGAGCTAAGGGAAAAGAACTTGCATATTTAATTGATGAGTTATGTCCTAATTCAAGAGATAAGTCTTTAGCAATGACAAAACTTGAAGAAGCTATAATGTGGGCTAATGCTTCTATAGCAAGATCTTGAGAAAGAATAACAATTATTTAAAAGGGTAATAATTATGAGCACAGAACACATTAGTGATATTAATCAATCTGGCATCTTACCGACTGGCGGACATTTGTTGGTACTTCCTGAGAAGGTTGAAGAAAAGACTAAGGGCGGAATCTATTTGCCACAAACAACTCTGGAAAAAGAACAGCAAGCAGCAACAGTCGGAACCTTGATTGCCATTGGACCTACTGCCTGGAAAGACCTTGATGACGGAGTTGCCTGGGCAGAAGTTGGCGATAAGATTAGTTACTCTCGATATGCTGGTGTCTCTATGAGCGGGAAGGATGACGACTCTTATGTATTGATTAATGATAATGATGTTTTGGCTCGGTTACTCTTTTAAATAGGTGTTATTATGGCAGAAGAATTTGTGCAAGACATTATTATGGCAGCCGAAGCAACTGATGGTTCTTCTACAGAAGCAACAGAAACTACTGATGATATCAGCAAGTCTGTTGTGGCAACTAACTCTGGTGATGATCGATCTTCCAATCAAACTAAAACCCCTAATGGTAATGCTGATTCTGATCAAACCAAGATTGCTCCGTCTGTAGAAGAACTTGCTGCACAACTTGGCTGGCGTGCTGATCATGTAGGTGAAGACGCAGTTGATGCAGTCACCTACATTCTGAGATCAAAAGACATTCAGAAGGCAATGAGTAAGCATAATAAAGACTTAAAGGAGAATCTTAGCATTGTTCAGGCATCTGTAAATGCTTTGAAAGAGCACAATGAGAAAGTTTATCAGACTGAAGTTAAGAAGTTAACTGCTGAAATAGAAACTCTTAAGAAGGAACGCAAGTCTGCAATTGAGCTTGCTGATGTTGACAAGGTCGAAGAGTTGGATGCACAGATCGAAGCAAAGAAAAACGATCTTGCTGCACCAAAAATTAATGATAGTAGCAAGTCTGGTGCTGTTGAAAATCCTGTATATGATGAATGGATTCAGGATAATCAATGGTACTTGGAAGATAATGAAATGGCACAGTTCGCTGATAATGTGGCTCAGAATTATGTTGGTGCTCCACTGTCGAGGATTTATGCATTAGTAAGGCAGAAAGTTCAAGAGGTTTTTCCAGAGAAGTTTGCATCTGCCAAGCCTGGAACAGTTACTACTGAAGTAAAAAAGCCAGTTGGGCCGGTTTCTCCAGTTGATAAGGGCTCCAACAATAAGGGTGCTTCAACTTCTTTCAGTAAAGCCGATCTTACGCCTGATCAAATTAGTATCATGAATCAATTTGTTCGCGGTGGCATTATGAGTGAAGAACAATATATTAAAGATATTGCAAGTATGCAAGAATAATAAGAGGATTATGTTATGACAGAGCAGGCAAATAAAATAGAGAGTGTTAAAAGCGAGCAACCGCGAAAAAGAATACCTCTTGGATCGAGGAATATTTTGACTGCACCGAAGAAGGTCGGTTTCGTGCGCCGATTTGTTAATGATATTGGAGACCGCATTCAGATGTTTAAAGATGCTGGATGGAACACTGTTGATGATGGTTCACCTGTTGGGGATTCAAAGATTGGCAGACCGACTAATATTGGTAGTGCCACCAACCCTAGTGTGGGTAACAATCAGCGAGCTGTTCTAATGGAGATCCCAGAAGAGATTTATGAGGCAGACCGAGCCGAATCACAAGCCAAGATTAGTGAGGTAGAAAACCAAATTAAGCGGAACTCTCGTGGCGAGGGTAGAGATGGCTTGTCTGGAAGTGTGACTATTTCGTAATAATTAAACTTTGTTGAGGTAAAAAATATGGCTAATCTTGATACTCCTTTCGGCTTTAAGCCGGTCAAACATTTGAACGGTTCTCCTTGGAACGGTCAGGCAAATGTTTATTACATTCCGTCTACAGATAATACAGCAACTTTTAAGGGTGATGCAGTTAAGAGTGCTGGATCTGCAGATGCAACCGGCAAGTATCCTACTGTCGCCCAAGCTACTGCTGGTGCTGCAGTAAGAGGTGTTGTAATTGGTTTTGGTGATAATCCTTATGTGATGATTCAGGCTGATACTCCGCTGCGTGCATATCGGCCGGCTGCTACTGCAATGTATTGCCTGGTAGTTGATGATCCTCAGGTTATTTTTGAGGTCCAAGAAGATAGTACTGGCAACACTATTACTGCTGATATGGTTGGCCTCTCTACTAACTTTGTAGTTGGCTCTGGATCGACTGCTACTGGCAAGTCTGCTATGGAACTCGACTCTAGTGATACGGGTACTGACACCAGTGGTAATTGTAGAATTTTGCGGCTTGTAAATCGTGACGATAATGAGCTTGGAGATTATGCTAAGTGGGAAATTCTTTTCGGAGAGCATGAGCTGGGCCTGACTATTTCAACTGATGTTTAATTAGTTGCTTATTAACTTCTGCTATTTAATCATCATTTAAAGGAGCTTACAAATGGGTATTATTACTACTAGTAATTTTGCAAAAGATCTGGTGCCTGGAGTAAAGACTTGGTTCGGGCAGAAATATAAAGAGTATCCGATTGAGTATTTGGATATTTTTGAGAAGGGTAACTCTACAAAGGCTTTCGAAGAAGAAGCTGGCGTAACTGGGTTCGGTCTTGCTGCGGTTAAGACTGAAGGTGCTGGGATTGCTTATGATGAGCAGGAGCAGGGCTTTGTTAGTCGCTACACTCATGTAACGTACGGCCTTGGGTTTATTATTACTCGGGAAATGTATGAAGATGGTATAGCTGTTACTGTAGCGCTGCGTCGTGCAAATGCGCTGGCCTTTTCCATCCGGCAGACCAAAGAGATCATTGGGGCAAACATTCTCAATCGGGCATTTACTGCTGCTTATACTATGGGAACTAATTCTGATGGCAAGGAGCTTTGTGCTACTGATCATCCGAACAAGTCTGGTGGAACGTGGCGGAATGAACTCTCGACTGCGGCAGATCTGAGTGAAGCTGCTCTTGAGCAGGCTTGCATTGACATCGCTGCATTTACTACTGATCGTGGACTCAAGATTGCGATTATGCCCCAGAAGTTGATCATTCCCACAGCTCTTGAGTTTGACGCTATGCGGATTCTCGAATCCATTGGGCAGTCCGGCAGTGCGAATAATGATATCAATGCTATTCGTGCCTCAAAAAAGTTCCCACAGGGCATTGCTGTGAATCATTATCTTACTGATAGTGATGCATGGTTTATTAAGACCAACTGCCCTGATGGCTTGAAGTATATGGAAAGGCGTCCGGATGCGTTTGGAACTGAGAATGACTTCGATACTGAGAATGCAAAGTTCAAAGCGACATTCAGGGGTTCATTTGGTTGGTCAGATCCGCGAGGTATTTTTGGTTCACCTGGTGCTGCATGATAACTTGGTGTTCATAAGTGAACAATCAAGACTAACAGGTCCAACTGACCGTTCTTTGTGACGAGCTTAGAACGGTCTTAATAATGTGGGTAAATGAAAGTTAAAATCTTTCAGGCAGTTCTTTGAGATAAGAAGAATTGTTCCAGTGGAGAAAATTATGGGTGTAACAAACTTTCCAAACGGTATTACACTTGATACTACAAGATATAAGTCAATAGCTTCAGGATCTACGGTTCCTGCATCTGGTTCTGCTGGATATAATCCTGGATGTACATTTACTAAAACTGACGTAGCTCTTGGGCAGGCAGCTCAATGGATAAATATGGGCACTGCTGCATCGTGCTTGTTTGTTCCTGTTGGTCCGACTTATGGTTATGGCATCAAGTTAGCTGAAGGTCCAGTTACTTCTGCTGGAGGTGATACGACTGAGGTCATTACTCGAAGTGGTCAGATTCTTTCCACTGACATAGCTATTGTTAATCATGAAGTTTCTGATGATAATGATCAGATAGTCTCTGCTATAGCTACTGATAGTACAATTACTATTGTTGGTAGTGCAGATCCTAGTACAGCACATGGATATGATTATGCACTGTTAAGGAATAGATGTATTCCTGAATGGGACATTGTAGCTGCAGGAACGCATACTACTGCGGGTGGTGCTGCTGCAGAAGCTATTACAGTTGCTGGTGTTTTGGCTACTGATATGGCTTTTGTTAATTATGGTGCAACAAATGACACTGATACTATTAGTGATATAGTTTGTACTAATAATACTATAACGGTAACTTGTTCTGCAGACCCTAGTACTGTACATAGTTTGCATTATGTTGTTATCAGGCCTCGTGGTACGTTTAAGCCAAGTCATTATATTGCTTATGCTGGAACACATCAAACTGTTGGTGGGGCTGCGGCTGAGGCAATTACGGTAACTGGTGCTCTTGCTACAGATATTCCGATTGTTATTTATAATACTACGAATGACACAGATAGTATTTTGAAGGCTGTAGTAACTGCGAATACTTTGACAGTAACTTGTTCTGCTGATCCATCTAGTGTTCATGCATTCAGTTATATGCTGCTTCGGGCATATTAAAAAAGAACTTGTAATAATAAGGGAAACTTTATTATTACAGGTTTTGTGTTAATATAAAAGTTAATCCAATAACAATTATTATATCGGAGAATATTATGAGTATGATCATTCCTAAGCAAACTGCGGCTTTGACTGCCAGGAAATATTTTCCTGCACATTCGCTGCCAAAAACTGTCGCGGTTGCTGGCATTCTTGTGGCAGAAACGATTGCTGTAAATGTACTTGATGAAGCTGGAGTAGCTTTGGCTCTGTATGATGAGTTTGGAGTAGCAGTAACAATGACTGCGACTTCGCCGCCGCTGAAGATCGACAGTCCAATCACTCTGCAATTCGTCAAGGGCGTAACCGCTAACGCAGTCGGTGTGCAACTGGTGGATTGATGGCTGTCGCAAAGAGCATATTTAAGTCGATCTTCAAGGGTTATTCGCGGGGGATTGCTGGTAGTGAAGGGGGTATTCCAGGACTCCTCTCCCTGTGGAACGCCAAGGCTCCCACCGTCTGCCCAGTAGGCCCCCAAATCCAGACCTCAGCAGCAGGCAACCAGCCCGACGCTGACGGCAACATGGGTGCGTGGCCTGTCAATCATCCTGGCAAGGGGGTGATGGTGCAGCCTGCGTTTACCCAGATGTTGCAGAACTCCAAGTTTGAGGGGGCTGTGAGTGGGTCGCCGGGGACTGCTCCGACGAATTGGCCCCTCATAGTAGCCACAGGCTCACTCGTAGCAAATGGGCGGATATTGACATACTCGGCTGGAGCGGGGGCGAGACACATTTCAGATCAAACCGTCTCTGTCCTGGCGAACACGAAATATTATTTTACGGCGAGAATAAATTTTAAAAGTTCTGGAACTTACGCTAATATTTCGCTTAGGTTGCTATCTAATCCTGCTGGATCTACGATAACTGTGGAGATAGATGGGACAGTAGTTGATCCCGCAACATTCACAGTTACAGCAGGTTGGCATACGGTTACGTCAGTGCTATCTGTTGGTGCCACAGCCGGTACGGTGATATGTAGAATAGGCGCGGGGGCAGGAGCAAATCTTTCGTCCCCGCTGGAAGTTGACATTACTACACCTCAGTTCACAGCCAACTACATCTTCCCCTACGCAGCCAGCGGAGCCGGGGCAACCACCTCAGTAACCTCCACAGCAGCGACCAGCGGCGGCAACGGACTGGAGATAGCGCTGAATGCAGCTATGATTGCTGCTTTGAGCGGGGGTGCGTTTACGGCTGCTGCATTGTGCTGGATGGGTGTGGGGAGTGGGGAGATTCCTGCAGCGAACTATAATGTGCTAACAGGCAAAGATGCCGCAACAGACTTCCTAGTGTTTTTCAATACTCGTGTAGCCAGATCATACGATGGAACTGCATATGCCACTGATATTGCTTCTGTGGCCTGGCCTCGTGGAGAAATTCACCTCCGAGCAGTTCGGACCAATGCAGCACGGACCCATTTCCAGGTAGGCTATCGCCGCTACACTTCAGCGATGGTGCCGATAGATGCGGGTGTTGTCTGGGGTGCTCTGGCAGCCTATGACGGCAGCATGAACCCCTTGACGCACCTGCGATTCGGGTACAATCTCACAGTGCCTATAGGATTCCTCCAAGTTCAAATGTGGAACAAGTCCGCGAGTGATGCGGAGATACTCAAGGTTATGGGGTATGCGATATGACCAGACACGAAGCCTATTACCTGAAAGCGAAAATCAAGGACATCCTTGCAGGGATTGACGGCACCGAAGATACCGCCGAAAGCTGGTGGGAAACTTCCACTGGTGAAGAATTTGGGGCAAAGAAGCTGGCTGAAGTGCTGAAGGCGATTGATGGTGAGGTGATGGAATGATACTCGACAGGGGTGAATCATTCGGTGCATACTACGAGGTGCCAGACCCAGCAGATCCCAGGCGACTCTTTGGTATAGTCTGGGAGAATGCCTTCCCTTGTGGGACATATACCAGGGGTGGCAAGACCTATGGCCTGACTTTCATTATACTCCTCAAGGAACTTTCTCAGGCAGATGATCATCCCGGCCATGGAGAATCCTTTGATACCTGCCCGTTGACAATGGACCGGCTAACCCCTGACATCTGCTTCAACCCGATGCTGAAGGGTGGCAAGCCTCCGAAGGTCAGGCTAAAGCCGAAGATCAAGCAGCTTGTTGAGTACGACGAGTCACTTGGGCTGACCGGCTATGAGTTGATCGAGAAGCGGGCAGCGGTGATGGTGCCTGAGTTTATGGGGTTCACATTGGCTGACGTTATCGCTGATACTCCTGAAGTTTGGCAGCCGACGATTGATGAAGAGGGGAATGAGGTTCCTAATGTGACGAAGTGTTCTGAGGAAAAGGTGACATGAAAAAACTGATCTGCTTTTTAAGTATTGCATTGTTTATCCCAATCGTTGCTCAGGCGGCAACAAAAGTCCAGTCGTTCACATGGACGTATGATATTGCAGATGAAGCGAATATTACAGGATTTGAAATTTTAAATAAGGACAATGTTGTGGTTGTTCCCAGTATTCCTAAAACTTCTCGAATTGCTTCTGTTACAATTACTTATACGAATCAAGACCCACAGCCTTTTTATATAAGGGCAGTAGATGCTACTAATCCATCAATGGTAGAAAAATCAGATCCATCTAATATTGCAACTTTTGTACCACCAAAAAAGATAGTTAAGACCCCTGAAGGGTTCAGGAATTGATATGTTTCGGCTTATTGTAGTTGCCCTTTTGTTGACTGCTGCTTTTGCTGACAATACGGAGAGTCCTCACAGTGCACCCTATGCATTCACTCCTCCGATGCTTGAAAGTATACAACCTCCACAGATTTTTAAAATAGTGGAGATTGCGAAGTGATACGAGTTTTTTCTACAGCTCTGTTCATATTCATGCTTTCATCATGTGCGCCACTTCCAGGAGGAAAATTCTTATCAGGAATTACTCATGAGACAGCCTTACAAGATATTCCTGATCTTGAAGTGCATGAAGTCCTTCTGCCAGTTTCGATAGCAAAATGCCACTGGGAGATGTTCAAGGAACGACCGATCTTCACAATGATTTTCTTCGGCGGAATATGGGCCTGTGCTGATGTGATCCCTGATGGCAGCGGAGGAGTTAAGAGGTGCGAGGTCTGGGCACCAAGTTTTCTGCTTCATCACGAGCTTGAGCATTGTAAGGGATGGGCGGACAAATGGTATTGAAAAACCAACTTAATATGGGGGAAGAGATGAAGAGACTTTTGGGAGTAGCCTTGGCTGTTGGCCTGTTGACAAGTTGCTCGGTGAATTACAGCCCGACCGATATCGCGTTCGATCAGACGCTCAGCGGCAGCGCCACTGGTGAGATGCAGACCGACGCACAGGGCCTGACCACAGCCAATACTCCAACCCAGGACGCTAGTGGGTCGGCAGCGGCGGACGGCGGGCTTGCTTCTCTCGGTGGAATCAGGGACGCAGTCGGCAAGCTTGTGCCGGATATGTCACAGAAAACCACTACCGCAACAACTACTACCGAGATTAAGGAAGAGGTCAAGCCAGTTGAGCCTGTACCTGTGGCTCCTGTCTTCCCAGACGTTACTCCGCCGGCTACACCTGCTGAGGAAATCGCTGAGCCTGAAGGTCAGATCGAGGAGGTAGACTGATGTTCAGGTTAGTTCTGGCTATAGTTTTGTTCTGGGTTTTACCGGTTAATGCTGTAACTGTTCCACAGTCTTTGGATGAATGTACAGCACTCTGTGTTCAGTATTTCCTAGGAGGCTCGCCAGTTATACCGCCTGTTACTCCTCCATCAGGTAATAAAATATTTCCACATGCAATTACTTTTGAGCGATCAACTGATCAAGGGAATGGTTCAGCAGGAATTTTATTCAGGACTTTACAGGCCGGATCAATTACTTATGTTTCAGTTAATGGTGAGGTTGCAAGACTGGGAGTTCCATATAAAGGTGCTCCGGTTTTCCTGTTGACTAAGTCTGGTGATCAGTATGTGAGGCCACTGAACTTTGTAATTAAGATGGCTGATGGTGTGACTTATACTGCCAAAAGTGGAACTACTTCTGCTCCAACAAATCCTTCAGGAAACTATACTAACAGCGCTGAGTATGATTCGTATGGGGTTCGTAATGGAGGACGCCAAGCCTGGAGAATTAATAAACGAGGAGACTCTCTTGGATCAGGTCCAGTAAAATTCACTTTCTCTGATGGCCTGACTTTTATTGTAAAAGATCCTAATAAGAATTGTCGAGATCGAGAAGATACTTGTAATAGAGATTCTCGTGCAGAGAAAGATGGATTTTTGTATAAACCAGGCAATGGATTACCAAATGGTACAGGTGATGCAGATCGAGGAACTGCTCATGGTGGTATTTATCTACACGCCCCTTATGGAAACAATAGTAAGAAAGTGTTGATGCAATGGTAGTTTGTAAACAGTGTGGATATAAATATACTGGCCCAAGATGCCCAATATGTAATTATCCAAACGAAGACTGTGATTGAACCTTACCTCAACTTTCAGGAGAAAGTTATGCGGGTGATTTCGGAAGACAGTTTGCAGTTGTTCAAGAAAAATGACGATGGTTTGCATTTTGTCAAGGATCGGTACTGCAAGGAGCCAGGACCATGTTTTTCATTCGATGATCATGGCAGGGCCGGCGTGAGTTGTGATCGGTTTCGTTATCAGCCTACAGGTGTAAAGTTATGTATCAAATTATAATCTTATTCTTCTTACTTGTTGCTTCGGTCGCTCAAGCTAAGCTAGCTACAGTAGTCAGTGTTATTGATGGAGATACAATTAAGGTTGTTGATGAGACTGGAATAACTACTGTTCGCCTTTATGGAATTGATTCTCCTGAAAAGAAACAGGCCTTTGGTCTTGCTGCTAAAGATTTTGTCGAAGTGATGATTAAAGGCAAGGTTGTAGATGTTGCACATGTTGATACTAAGTATTATGATCGTTATGGTCGGACTGTAGCTGTTGTAATGCTTGGAACACAATGTGTGCAAGAGCAACTTTTACTTGCCGGCTATGCTTGGGTTTATCCTCAGTATTGCAAGAAGTCATTTTGTCAAGCATGGGAAAAGTTGCAAGGTATTTCAGCTGGTAATAGAGTAGGCTTGTGGTCTGGTCCTGCTCCAGTGCAGCCGTGGGTTTGGAGGAAGAAATGAATTTTGTTAAGATTTCTTATTGGGGGGCTGATCTTACTATTCCTGATTTTCTTGAACCTCTATGGCCTCATGATTTGCCTCCCGAGAAGTGGCCTTCATTTCTTGGTGCTGGGCAAGGATGGGGAGATAAGATAGTTCCTGATCATTTCGGTAAGGCTAGGCTTAATCCTGCAGGACTTTGTCATGATGTAGAAT
>Ga0209319_1001728_pt1 | contig 16137 bp, 37 predicted proteins | sample RifGroE2_FD_184000 | JGI IMG/M metagenome (GOLD analysis project Ga0209319, IMG submission 184000) | Groundwater microbial communities from Rifle, Colorado - Groundwater E2 (SPAdes) (version 2) | ecosystem: Environmental > Aquatic > Deep subsurface > Groundwater | place: Rifle, Colorado, United...
CTACTTCCCTTTGATAATATAAGCCTGTAGATAACAATTCGGCGGCTTTACGGCGTTGCGGAGTCCATTTAAAAACTTTAAGATCTTTAGCCGTTTTCTTTTTTGGTTTCTTATGGACTGCCATGCTCTAACCCGTTTAAAAAAAAGATGTTAATTATAAAATGCGTTAACTGTATTTATTTTTTCCGCATACAGGATTTACACCATGATCCCAATTTTCCCTCAATGAGAGGAAATCTCTCATTAGGTAACCATTGTCTATGAGAAGGACACTTGCATATCTTCCCGGTTCTCAGTTGGCAGGGCATAATAAAGCTCCCTGCTCGGTGAGTTTGACTCTGAGATACTTCCCTTGCATCTCGACTGAGACAAGCCCGTTGGATTCCATTTCTCTTATGTAGTTTCTCACCGTAGATCGTGGCTTTTCAAAATGTATAGAAATCCTTGTGACATATACGCTTTTTTGAGAGCGAATGTATCTAAGAAGATCAGGAATTGAAAGAGATCTATACGGCTCCACAGGAATAAGCCTGAAGCCTCCTCGTCTGCCTGCTCTCGTGTCACTGAGTGTCTTTTGTATTTTGTAGGGTTGCCTGCATTCTGGGCATGTTCCATCTGGAGAATCACGTGATAAACTGATAATGGTATTACAGGAGGGACACCGTTTTGAAGTCATTCTTCCACCGCGAAGACCTTTTCAAACTGAGCCAGGATACACTTTAGGAGGGCCTGTTCTTTACGGGTTACTTCTTGATCCTGGATGCTTTGCGAGATTTCCATTATTGAATTCTTCGGGAAGAGTACTTTCTCTCTGAAGTCGATGCCATCTTGGAGGAGTGTTCTGAATTTAGTTATTGGTTCGTTTGACATGGTTTATTGCTCCGTTCTTTTTTATGAGGATTAATCAAAAATATGATAATGACATTTGGGGCAGTACCAACCTGCTCCTTTGTATGCTCTTGATCCGGCTTCTTCTCTTGTGTAGAATCTTTTCATGATCTTGCTGCATTTCGGGCAGGTTGGTTTTGGAATAGCTGTTGTTCCATCGGGTTTTTTTTGTGCTTGACGTGGTTTAGGCATTTTAAACTTTTGTCCTTCGATTTCAATTGTTACAGTTTCCATTTGTATTATCCTCTTTTACTACAATATACTATATGGCATACCATGTATATATACTTTACTATTTGGTATGCCATACACACATATCAATTCTAAGCCATCCTAACACAAAAAAAGTATTCTCTAATACATTTACACTATTTCACAGAGAAGATTGATTCTGCGCGTTCTCAATGGCTTTTCTTGAGCCATTCAGAGCACTTCCACAGAGGGCCAATTTCACTATAATAGTGTTCAGAACATTCTTGAGTTTTCCATTTTTGGCAGTTTTCACATCTTTTTGGATGGAAGATTATTACGGAGAGTGCTTTTAGGAGAGCTTTAAAAAAGTTAATGAGAGAGTTAATCATCTGATTCCTCCGGTTTTTCCTCGAAATCAATTTCATCTCGCTTTAAACCCTGTCTTATCGGTTGTTTTCTCCAATATTTAGACATACATGGAGATAGAGGACATTGCCCTGCTGGAATGACATAGTGATCCAGGGAAGGATAGGACATCTGGAAACCTGCTGTCATTCTGAATCCTCCGGGATTGGCCCATCTGCATTTCGGAAAATCACAAATGCCGGGATGTAATGATTTCTTCTCAGGAGAGGTTGAGGTTTTGGTTGTGTTTGAGTGTTCATTCTTTTTTGCTCCGTTCTATTTTGTTTGTTTTACTCAAATAAACAAAAAACAAACACGAAAATAAACATTTTCCCTATTAAATATCAGTAACGGGAGACATTTGAAAAGTTGAAAACAAACAAAACAAACAATTCCAGAATAACATATAATTTCCGTATGTACAATTCCAGAATTTAATTTTAATCATGCGTATATTAAATCACATTTGTTTGTTTTGTGTGTTTTTAAAGTAATATTATGTCATCTGTCATCGAAAAAACGTTTTTTAGTTTTGTTTATTTTGTGTTTATTTAATGTTTGTTTTATGTTTGTTTTACCGTACAGATTTATAAGCAGTTTGACTGTTCATAAATATTTTTCCAGATCTCACCATAATATCTAACAGTTCATCGAGTTCAGGGAAAGTTAATATCTGTCTCATGATTCCAATATCCGCCTCTCCCTTGATGCCTGCCAAAAAATGAATCGTATCATAAATCATTCTGACCTTGTGTTGCAAATCCCTATCATTTGCAAATTCAGTTTTCGGGATTTGTTCGTTAAATCCTGCAGTCTCATAAGCTATGGATTTTATAATTCTAACACACGCATACGAACCATACCCCTTCCTAGAAGTTCTATATGTTCCCGGTCTCTTCGGATCGTTGGATAGTGATATTCCTTGCCGGTAACAGTCCTCTTTTATTTTTGTAGGTGAAAAACCACCGTCTTTCATTTTTTTAGAGAATTCAGATCCAAAAATATCTATAAAATCGTCATCCACGAAGCCATATGATTTATTTTTATCACTTGTAGTAAATGTATCAGTTTCCCCGTCCCATCTCATGAATCTCCCGGATTCAGATTGAGCCCAGTCGAGTATCTCTCGAAGTGCCCTTATATATTCAAGTTCAACGGGTTTTTCTAACACACACTTTGTAAAGTATTTATTGACAATTTCACACGGATTTTTGGTAGGGATTTTTATTTTTTTGAATATATCTTCGAGAATTGTGCCAGCTGTCATAATCCCTGCAAAAATAGATCTTGATCTACCTTCTATATTTGAGTCTGTCTTCGGGAGAGATTCAAAACAATCGTCATATAAGTCTTGTAAAGAGCCATCTGCTATTTTTTTCATAACTTCCTGCACATACATCTCTATTACATGCCCATGATTACTCCGAATAGCTCTTGTTACCTTCGTGATAGTTTTAGTATCCAACGGCGGGATAGTATCATCAAGTTCATTTACCCTATATTGCTGTCCTGAATTTTTCAGGCAGTCTCTTATAGGTCTTTCCCCTGTAAACAATATTGTAGTGTGATATTCTTCACCGCCGTCCCTTTCTTTTGTAACCGTGCTTGTTACGCGCCCTTTGTTACTTGTCAATGGGTACACTAATTCTGCTAAATGATCCCCTGCGTCTGAACTCTCGTCCACAAGGAGAGGTAAATCTGAAAAATCTCTTACTGTAACAAGAATCCCTTTGATAGATCCTTTAGCGCCAACTGTCAGCCCTTCTGCGTCTCCTATCATGGATAACCCCATCCAAGCAGAGAACGTTTTTCCTACAGATGTGTTTCCATAATGGTCTGTAATATGAGACTCTATCCCGAGTGGTCTATTGAGTATAGCTGTCATCATATCGTAACATTTGAACCTCACAACGTCATAGTTCATCATGTCCGATACACCTGCTACCCATCCTTGCAATGTGCCGGTTTTTTCTAACTCCGGGAATCCCTTCTTTGAATCTACAGAAAGAACAGGATCTACACCTTTACTTGTTACACACCTGTCCCCTATAACAAAAAGTGTATTATCTTCGTTCCAGCCACACTGTTTTGTTGTGAATTCTGTTTTGTATCTTTCCCCAAATTCAGCTATACTCCTACTAATATATTCCATTGTTTCAAGCAGTAGGGTATTCTCTGGGCAATTTATCCCCTTCGACAAAAACAGTGTTTTGAGTTCTTTCCTCGATAATAAACTACTCTGGCTAGCCCAAAACTCTTTCATTACATTTGATTTTGGATATCTAACTTTTAAATATACTTCTTCATCAGAATAAGATTCGCTAAGCCCACATATTACAAAAGGAGTCCTGCAAACTTCTTTCTTTACAAACTGTGGTTTCCCATCTTCTTTTATTATTTCTACGTTCCTGAAAACTCCAGCATTGTTTATATAATATTCACCCTGGTCTGCTTTTGGCACATCGTAATTTTTCCAATCTCTCACAATATTATTAACATAAGCTCTTTCTTTCTCTTCATACTCACGCACTTCTTTTATTTTCTGAGTAATTCTTTTTTCTCTTCTTTCTTTTAGTTTATCGGGCGCGTCCTGTACCCACGAACTCCCAGCGTACCCATTGAGTACTTCTATAATCTGGTCTTCCGGGAACACATATTCAATATGAGAACTCTTTTTATCTTCAGATAATACATCTTCGTGGAGTTTGGCTAGTTCCTCGGCTTTCCATTCAAAACAAGCCTGCTCCCCTCCATTAAACGTAAGGGGGTCTTCTTCGAGTATCTTCTTAATTGATGGAAATACCGTAGCCCATGCCTTCAGCTCATTATCTAATTTAGGGCAGCGATTAAACTCTAACTCCATTCGCCCCACCCTCTCGATATCCCAAAGTAACCCATGAATCAAAAACGCGCTGAGCCAATTGCTCTAATTCTTCATATTCTCCGGGGTCAACCTGGGAAAGTTGATTCTCGAGAACTTGATATGTATTGTATAAAACAGTACTTGTATATACAACAAGAGCGTAAGGAATTGTCATATAAGATGATTCACTTGAAGAACTGTTATCTTGCGCAGGAGAGTAACAGCTATGTTTTTTGATGGAATCCTCTATCATGGTTTTGCTCCGTTCTATTTTTTATATTAATTATGCTTCAATGCAAAAATACTTTGGATATGTACACTTTAGTGCTTTTTCAACGATTTCATAGATTTTCTGATCCTCGCATGCAGCAATTATCCCGGCTTTCTTAACAGTCTCTTCCTTCGCGCTAATCGTTGAGAACTTAATAGGGTTTTTATCTGGTTTACGTCCCATATGATATCTCCAATGGTTTAATTAATTTATTAAATAATGGAAGTATTAGTATATATAACTTCCTGACTATCAAAAAAATAATATAAAAAAGTAAAAATAACTCTCTCAAAGTCCCACAAAGAAAACTGCCCCCCACAAGAGAAGTAGTTAAGACGACTGAATCATCCTAACATACCCTTCAAATGCTTCATAAAAATCAGAATAATAATCCCTAACAGCTTCACTTATGCCATGCTCCGCGCATCTGTGCAGTGTATAATGACACGTCGGACATAATTGAACTTTGTTACTCTGCTTGTTACTTCCGCCGCGCGACTTCGGAATAACATGGTGCACCTGTAACAGTTCACTAACCGGGAACCCGCATATTTCGCATACCCCACATTTAGCCTTTGCAGGAGTAAATGAAGGAATTTGACATCCAGGCAACATCTTCTTAAGATTCGCTTGGAGATTCAAATATATTTCATGTGTTCGCTGGGCTTTCGGGTCGTTCAGGTTCTTACACGTAGACATATTCTCTATAAGTGTCTGATTATGGATCAGCATATTTTTTAGTTTTGAGTTTTTTATCTGTAGTAATTCTTGCATTCAAATCGCTCCGTTCTATTTTCTCAATCCGCTTATTCTTCTTCGACGCCACCTTCTGCCAACCACTGTTCATATAAATCCGCACATTCCATTTGCCCTTGAAGCCCATACGGGCAGTTCTCACAGTCATATTCACAGTCAGTCATTTTATCAGTCCCTCACATTCAATACAAACGGCTTTGCCATTGACAATGTGACACGGCATAAATCTTTCACACTTTGAACATTCTATTACGTTGATTGTGGAATATGGCCCACATCTTGAAGGGATGTACATTCTCATCGCTTCCACGTTCGGCTATTAATCTCGGACACTTTTTTATATATCTCGTTCAGTTTCTCCAATTCATTCAACTTTTCTTTTATCGTATCTACTTCTCCCGTGACACATACATGGATAAATTCCTCTTCGCATGTTTCGATTATTTGAGAGATACGCTCTTCTGCGCGGGCAGTATCCGATATATTCAGCATTTTTAAGCCTCCATCATACTCTCGAATTCTTTCCTGTAGTCATACTTTACCATACTTCTCATAATCTCTGCTCTTTCCTCTTCTGTCGCAAGTTCAAACATTCCTCTGATTATTGCCCTGCAATCGTCAATGCAAGCAGATTCATTATTAAAACTGTGATAAACAACATTTGCGCTTTTCTGAGTGATCATCTGTGCTAGTTTATGAGTGTCCATCTTTTCTCAACCTCTTTGTATTACCTTACTACAATTACTATATACAACGCCATACTATTTATAGTTAACTGATAAACTTAAAACAAAAAAATAATTACTTCTTCACGACAAGCACGATATACTCAAACTCTCCGTCTTCCCATGTTCTCACCCCCGTCACGGTCATTCTATTATCTGTTCCTGCCCCTAACCGCCCGGTTAAAGCGTCACATATGGGCAGATCAGGAAGACTATCAATAAATGCTTCAACTCTCTTACGGCCTGCTTCTTCTTTTGTAGCACGTCTTCCGAGAACTGAACACTCCCGGCAGCAGTATTTTTTCTTAGGCTGTGTCGGTGGGATTTGAAAGATTTTCCTGCATACAGGACAGGTTTTTTCTTTTTTCATTTGTTAAACTCCTTAAAAAAATGTTTAGCCGGGATTACTGCCCGATTTTACTCTCAAATTTTATACATTGGCAATCATACGGATGTGCCAAAGTGTGTTTTTTCGGATCGACAACACATTGACCGTGATATCCATTATCAAGCAACTTATAGAATTTACAGTGTCTACATTCCATCTTTTACCAACTCCAAAAGAAATTAAGGGGTTATGCTCCCCCGTACTTTTTCAGGATTCTCTCTGAAGCATACTTTTCTCTTTCATTGTATTCAGGTGTATATGGTTCAAGTCCTTCAAGCTCTGCTTCGAGTTCTGCGTTCATTTCATCAAGCTGTTCTTTTGAAAATCCTTCTGTGTTATCATCTGTAAACATTTCTTTTCTCTCCTGTTAGGCTCTTATGCCTTGTACATTTACTATATACAACGGCATAGTATAAATAATTAACTGATAACCAACAAACAAAAAAATTAAACCGGACTAACCCCGTCACAAACCAAATGCAAATAAACAGCTACCAACCCGCCCAAAGAACACCATCCGAACACTAGATACAAAGGAACGAACAAAACACCCCAAAAGAAGTAACTGTGTAGCCATCCGCGATGATTAAAGAGCTTGTCGATTATCCATCCTGCAAAACCTAAACGCTTCCTTGATCTCGATTTTGTATCTAAATCAGGTGTAAAATAATATGTAAATAAGAATACAAATGCTGACCATATCAATACCTCACAAAGAGGGTGATTTATAATTAAAAAAAGAAAAGAAAAAAAGAGGAGGATTTTACCGGCTCTTTCGTGGTTCTTGCCTTTCATGCTAAAACCTCAGAAACAAAAAAGCCCTTTCTGTATTGGTGTTGAATTGTTCACAACCCCCTCTATAATTTCACATCCCTTTTTCTTATAGATGGTTTTTCTTTTCTTCCACGCGCCCGTACAAAATCCGATATCATCCACAAAATCATAACAGATAGCTGAGTCTTTACCTTCTGCCGTCCTGCATATCCTGCCTATTGATTGAGTTACTACAGCAAAATCTTTCTTAGGCAATGCTAAATACAACCTATTTAAATTTGGTATATCAAGCCCTTCTTTAGCTAGGTTATAACTCGCAAATAAAAACCTAGCTTTCCCTGTTTTCATATCTTCGATGGCCTGTTGCCTGTACTCTTTCTCTTTTTTTGAGGTCATTGTCCCGGTAATCATCCTTATTTCTGATGCCGAAACCCCCTCTAAAACAAGAGCTTCTAATATAGTCCTTAAATGCTGAATCCTGTCAGACATAATCAGGTTGCTATTTCCTCGATTCTCGGCTATTTTAGAGGCTATTAGCTTAGTTCTTTCTTCATTCGTAGCAAGATAATTAACTAATTCCATGTAATCTAGCGTTCCGTCTGTATCAAGGCAACAATCTGATATTTTCACTCCCGTTTTAATTTCCTGAACAGTAACTCCTATCGTTTTATCAGCTACGGCTTCTTCGGGAACGACATACACAACCTCTCCCAAGAGCGCAAATGTACTTTTTATCAGCCCGTCGCCTCTGTGGACTGTCGCAGATAATCCATATTTCCACTTTGCAGCGAGACTGTTAACAACTTTAGAAAACATCATTAAACTCGTTGGAGTGCCCGCGCACCGGTGACACTCATCAACGATTACAACATCCCAAACATATTTATATTGAGTAAGATCTAACTTAGAAAGCGTCTGAACAGTGGCAAATGTAATACCCTCTGAGATATCGACTTTCCCGGCGGTTATTGTCCCGATCAGTGATTTATCTTTAATATAATCCGATGCTCTTTTTTTAGACTGATTCAATAAATCTGTAGTATGAGTTAACCAAAGTGTTTTCCTTCCAATCGATGCAGCCATACTAATTCCTACTTGCGTCTTTCCTGAGCCACACGGAGCCTGTAGAATCCCATAATTTGTAGTAAGCATACTTTTCAATGCTGTTTTTTGATACTCATAAAGAGGGACTTTACAATCATACTCTATAATGGGATTATCTGCCAAATCATAGTTTATCTGAGTATCAGGTATAATTTTTAATAGTTCGTTAATGCATCCGGCAGGCAGGTATATTTTATTTCCGTTTCGCCTGAATAGGTAAAGTTGAGCTGGCGTTTTCCCGATCCAAAGCCCCAACCTCTGTTTTTTATAATAATCGGGATTAGAAATAACTAGGTTATCCCCACAAAATTTAATTACTTCGGTTGTAGGGTCCGTTATAACTAATTCATTACTGAGAGTTATATGCATCAAAATCACCTGCCCATTCAGAAAACTCTTTGCCACAGAATTTAATCTGACTGTAATTTAACTGTTTATACTTCAACTGTTTAAATGTCATGAGTATTGAAAAAGAAATCATAAATACTTCTTCGTTAACTTTCAGCGCGAACAATGCATATTTATTCCCTCGTTCAAGCCATTTCGTCATGGCGTACTCTTGATTTTCTTCAATTCTTGATAACTTGAATATGTTAGTTTCACAGTCTTTACAGTCTACCAAAACAGGAATATTATTTTTACACATAATGACGTCTGCGGGCTGCCCGTTTTTATTCGTGTTCATCCTGTGCGCCCAAAACCCATAATTGCATGCAAGTCTGCAAAAATCGTTTTCAAAATCATCACCCTCTTTTTTATTACTCATTGCTCGACCTCCAAGCAACCCTTACAAACTCTTCTCACATGCCTTTGCAATCCCTCTACAAACTGCGCTTGGTATCCCCCACATAGCCTCCATTTTCCACACCGTTCGCACTTGCAGAATACTTCTGCGCCGACTTGTTTTAATCCTTCATAGTGGAGGACATGAGAATCAAGAGTGGGAATCATTTTAAGAGCCTCCTGATGTGCTTCGGGATGTTCCCGACAACGGCTTCAATCATATCAAAGTTGGAATACTCAATCTCCGCAGAAGTTGAAACACAAATCAATTCTTCAAGGACTCCGCCGGCGGGCTCTATCACTTCATCGACGAACGCTTTTATGATTGCCCCCCAATTCGCAAAGCAAGCATTGTCATAAGCATGACTTCTAAATAGAATTCTTAATGATACGTTATTCTTATCTGATTTCCTTGCCTGCCACCACTGCCAGCAGGGGGGAGATTTTAATTTTAAGTCCCCTGGCCACCAGATAACCCCGCATATCCTATTAGATTGAATCCCGGTTTCGATGGATTCTCTAAGAGCTTCTACAGCGTCTTTAAATTGATTCTTATGTTTGGCTCGTTGTCTGTAGTTATACGGCTGTCCTTCTGTATCATCATCTGAAATATTATCCGAGCTTTTAATCATGAATAAATATACTTTTTGAGCAGTCCCTCTGAATAACCATCCGTTTGGAACATCCCCTTTATACAGCCTCACGATAGCGTTACCATAAAGTTGGACTACTGCAAATATTTCTTTTGCCTGTTTAGGTTCATTTGCATCCCCGAACGTTAGTTCATTCCCGTCATAATAGATATCTCGCCATAATTTCTCATTGAGAACATCTATATTATCCGAGGAATACGTTTTGATAATCGAGAGAGTCATAGTAACCCCTGCCTTCTTGCTCTCGCTCTCACCTGTGTAACATACCCGTTGTTACTCCGTACCGCCCTGCGTATCTCTTTAAGGCTCACGTTTTCATTAGACAGTCTAATTATTTCTTGCTCTTTCTCAGGCATTGACTGTATCCTGGAACGTTTTTGTAGATGTATTAAAAATCGATCTCTCTCGGTTTCTGATATCTCTAATGACATTTTTATTGCTCCGTTCAGTTTTTCCAAAAAAATCATTCAGGCAATTTCACTTTTTCATTTCCTAAACAAGCCGTACAGTCACCATTATACCCGCTTGTGCAGATCGCTCTCCCTGGTATCCTACAAATTCTCACAAAATCAGAGTATTCCCCGGAGGGTTCAAAGAGTTTCAAGAGTTCAGTAGGTTCCATATCTACTGCTTGGAAATCTGAATATCCATTCCACGAACATCCATACGGCTGATCATGATCAGGATGCCAGGGAAGAACACACTGAGTAAAACATGCCTCATGTGAACATTTCCAGACTTTCATTTTTTCACCCTCCGAAATATCCCACAATAACACACTCCATCCCGCTTGAGATCTCTTCCAGCTTCTTTGCAGGGACATGGTGTATCAATCTTACACAGACAGTACAAACGCCCGTCTTTGCCGTTCTCGTTCATTGTGAGAACTTCTTCTTTGACGGAATCAAAATTAGGAGAGCAGTTCATTTTAAGCGCGTTTTTTCTCAGGAGGTTAAAAACATTTGTAATTATGTTTTCGATAAATGCTGCCATTTAATCACTCCAAAATTAAATCCAAATCATGTAATAGATTGCCTGATGAAACACCCCAATCTTTCATATATTTTCGGCATTCATCGAGTACTTTATCAAAATCATCTGCTTGCTTTTTAAGTTCAGGCGGAACATAATTCACCGTAGCATAGAATATTGAAATGTCAGTCATATTACACCCTCAGTTTATCTTTCTCTATTTTATCATTGAGTGCTTTCTCAGGATCAATCCCGTATCTCTTGAAAATCATAATAACTGTGTTGATAACATCCGCGCCCTCTTCTGCTACACTTCCTCTTCCTTCAACGGCTTCATAAAATTCATATACTTCCTCATCGAGTACATCCATTTTATCCGGGATCGTTTCATCTGCGAAACCGCGAATTACTTCAAGTTCTTCAACTTTGGTTGCAAGTTCAGAGAGATTCATTTATAATTCCTCCCTGTCTTCCCTGCCCGACTCCTTGCACTCTTCCACATCCTATGAATATCATCATCTGAAACGATTCCTAACCGCTTGAGACAGCCCTTTTCAACAAGCGCGTCTTTCATATGGGTCTCGCCTTCCGGCGTGCCCCTGTAGATCTCAGCGGTACAAAACAAGTCTTCGAGGTGGTTTAGCTCGGATTTTATTGTTTCTTGAGAGAGTTCCATGTTACATCCCTCCCTCAAATGGACACGAACTTATCCCACACAACTTTGATTTATTTTCTTCAATTTTACATTTTTTTCCGTTCTCGGTTAAAAAATCACATCTAAGAGGACGAATTAACCAAAAATCATCTTGTTCGGCGGGCATTTAAACCGCCTCTATTGTTTCACCGTAGTCTATCCCGGATTCCTCTTCGTAAAGTTCGGATAATTCAGCATCTCGCGCTCTTGTATACAGTGATTCAAAAGTGTAATCTAACATATTATTTGCTCCGTTCTTTTTTTATCTCAAATTACTTTATAAAATATGCACATCTACAGCCATATAATTCACGTCTTTCAACTCTCCCGGATTCTACCAGTTGAGTGGCTGCCATACTAGGGATGTCTACAGTATAATTTTTGAAATTACAAGAGATGTCTACAAGGTCACACGTCCCATTATTTTCTTTTATGAAGTTATATACATCTTCTTTTATTGCTTCGATTTTTGCATTTTTCTCTTTTTCTATTACTGATTTTACGAAGTCGTCTAATTCAGTCATTTTGCTTCCTCTTCTAATCCTTCATTAACAGCATACAACATATCAGCAAGATAATCAATTATTAGACTCGGGTCTTCTTGATATTCATCAATTCTGTCTATATAATACTGAACTACATGTTCAGCCATCGCGGCAAATTCAATATCTCCACTTTCTCGAATTCCTTTTAGTCGGTTTTTCACATTTTCAGGGAGTTCAGTCATCCTCATTTCCTCTGTTTCTTCTTGAGTCTTGAAATCTTCTTCTCTCGATCCTGTATCATTTCATACGCATCTACTTTGTTCAGGAGGTCATCAATCACAGAATTCAAAGAAGTCATTCCATTCCGTTTTTTCCGATCTTCTAATATCTCTTTGTTTTGTTCACTTATTTTAATCAATTTAGTTAATTCTGCCATGTCTATAGATACGCATTATTCATATATAAAGTTAACTATTGGTTTACATAAAGTTTACTGATAGTTAACTATTTATACTTTGAATACCTAGTATTAGTATAGCAAAAACGTAAACCAAAAAGTAACGGAGCAAACAAAGAATGTACACAAGAGAACTCGCAAGAATTAAAGCTGTACAATACAAACAGTATAAATCAAGATACGGAACAACTGCAAAGCCAACGACACCACTTTCTTTCCCTGAATGGTTTCTGGGAGCTGTCAGAAAGTACGAAGCTAACGGCGCAGACTTCTTTTTAAACAGTGAAACCGGTCAAGTGCAGATCTTCTGGAAAAACACTAATGAAATTGTGTTCAGATCAAAAGAGGATCTCTATAACGAATATCTTTCATACTGTTCAAAATTCAAAGTTTTTACTAATGTGAAATTTGAAGAAAATGCGGGGGTCTCTGCATAACCTCCTTAAAATCCTGGCTAGAATCACAAATTGCAATCTGGCAGGAGCACGCTAAACTCGAAGCCAGTGAAGGAAACTATAAAGATTATGGTATCTCGATGGCTTACGCAAAAGCTTATCATAATACTCTTGAGGAAATGAAGACAATGGGGTTTGTGGAATGATCCCTACAAATCTTCTAGGTCGTCGTCTCGCCGAAAAGAGATTTCGGGCAAGCGATATAAAAAAGAAACTGAGGGTCAGGGTGTTTTAAATGGGTTTCAAAATCAAACCTAAAGATTTTGAGAAACGCAGATCCATGTCAAAAACTTACAATGACTGGAATGATGAAAACGGCTCAAGTGTTGCATATAAAGGGACAAGAAAACGAAGGGTGACAGTCCTCGATGAAGTGGAACGATGTCCTCCAATATCATTAAATCAAAATCCTCGGATTGACGGATCTGAAACAATTGCAGAAGCGTGTATGAAACTCTCGGATGGTAACCCCGATACATTTTTCACGTTACTGGGAGCGGTTTCTGATTTAAGCCAAGCCGATGGACTTTTCCTTATACTCAATCTTGATTCTATGGGGGTTTACGGGGATCAGATCAAGATCATTCATGATGATGCGGGAAATCCTGCAAAATTCGCTGAAATTGTAAATGGTATGAGGAGAGGTGTCTAAAATGTACGACAGAAACAAGGGCGTACAAAGCATCATAGACGCTCAACAAAACGCCGACGACGAAGAAATGTACCCAAAAGGAGCAATATTCAATATCGACAATGGGAAGATTTCCCACAATATCCCTGAAGATTTTGAATATAATCCGGTTTGGTATTGGCTTACGCAGGAGTGTTATCCAATATATAACAGTGTCGGCAACTATGTTGGCATCGGGCCAGCGGGGGTCTAAAAATGCCCTCCAAGAAACAAAAAATCACCTTCCCGATTCATTCAATCAGATTGATGTTCCTCACACAGAGAACAGGGAGATGTAAAGCGAAGGTGAGAGCATGAGTTCTCGTAAAAATTCAACCGTCACTGGTTGTACGGGATGGGTTTCAGGATACCCATTCAATGGGGATTATGTAACAAGGGAATGTTCCGAATGTTCTTTCCATACAAATAATTTCAATTGTTCGGAGTTTCGCAAATCGGTAGGGTTCACGAGGACAAGGGAGGCACGAGCATGAGAATAGAGCTCCCTGTAATAGCCTCTCTAATACTCCCGGTAGGCTCATGCACTGAATTGTCATGCGATCACTGCTCTATCATGTATGACACACTCTTCGCGGTAAAAATGCCTTCGTGCTTAAGATTCTCAAAATCAGAGGCTTACCTCGGAATGGTGGTGTTATGAAATCAGAATCTATTGATTTTTTCACTCCTGAATCAAAAGAAGAATGTCAGAAAACCGAGTGTAAACAGTGCAGTTTTCTAGCGAAGTACCTCCTGTCAGATCAAACATTCAATTGTTTCTGTCCAAGAAAATCAGCGAAGTATTGGAGGGGAGTATAATGCCTACTCTCCTGCGTCTAATATCTAAGCACATCAAAGACGGGACAATCTACGTAGACGATGGTCTTCCTGTGTTATCATCGGATGCTAGAGGGAAAAACGCTAGACTTGCGACTCTCGGAGATATGAGTGTAATTGTTCCTGCATGGTCCACTCTCGTCGGACGAATCATAGAGGGGCGAGAGTAATGCACATGAGGGTAATCTCTCAAAGTGAGGCGCAGAGGTGCAAAGTCCTTGCTTTGAGGGATTATGTAAAGGGTGTAACAGATACGGATGAAAAATATTTTGTAAGAGATCAGTTTAGGAAGATTAGGAAGGAGATGTAAAATATGATTAAAACTTTTTTAGATGGTACTAATTGGTGTGCAACATTTGAAGACTTCAAGAATCTAGAAGAGAGTCCGGCAGGCTTCGGGAAAACACCAGAAGAAGCAACAGAAGAACTTATTAAGAACAGGCTTGGAGTTGCACACAAAATATTAGAGAACATCAAACCTGAACAGGAATATGCAGAAAGCCTGATACAGCAAGTCAAGGATTACATCCTAGAGACTCAATCTAGTTTTGAATGTGACTTCGCAGAGCTCCAGTATAGGAAAGGATATGTCAGGACTTCTTATGATACTAAGGCCCTTGATAAGTATGCTAAGGAGCATCCTGAAGTTTTGGATTACAGGAAGACTACTGAGAGTAAGCCGACAACTGCTTTAAAGTGGTTGTAATGATAGATTCAGATTTTCTTTCCTGGCTCAAACGAAAAAGAGCACTATATTTAAGGTATGAATCTGACGATCTAGAAGCCGGAAAAGATGAAGCAGCATATAGAGCAAAGTTAATCGCGGATACATATAAAGAAGTTATTGACGAATTTCAACGAACGGAGCTATAAACCATGGACCCAAACAAAATAAACGAACTCGCCGACGAATTCAACCGATTGCAGGAACATAGAGCTGCAGAAACAGCAGGACTTAGAAACCAAAAAGAAGAAATTCAAAATCAGATTAATAATATAAATGATAAATATACAGATCGGCTGAATGAAATAGAATCTAATCTAATGCATGTTCTGTATCTGGCTCGATATAATCAGACAGAAGTACACATACATTTTATGCTGGAGGAAGCAGCAGAACAGTATTACGCAGGAGAAGAGTTTCATAGGCAGTACGCAGACGGATTCTATGAAGGCATGAAAGAAGCATTTGCTTTGTTCCTGTCAAAAGAAAAGATCGAAGAAATTGATCAAAAAGCACAGGCTAAATATCCTAAACTGTTATTATAATTCTCAAAAAAAATAGAACGGAGCTATAAACCATGTCTAAAATAATTGAAACACTCAGAGCACAGAACTATAATATCCTCAGCACAGACAATGAAAACATTTTTCACTTTCCCGTTGGAAGCGGTCATAATCTCGTCGTAGACACTGACGCGAAGCCGGACACATGGACCCTTGAGAAAGACGGGGAGCATGTAACAGCGCCTCCTCTGGAATCTGTAATAGAAGCTGAGAAGTTCATCAAGGTCTACAATCTGGAAAAACTGGAAATCAACGAGGAAATATTCGATGCACCTCCGCAGAAATGGAAAGAAGGTGGAGCTAAGGCACTTGCAAAAAAACAGCATGTTCAGAGGATGCCTGCCGTAATCCCCTCAAACATGCGTGACATACAGATACAGGAACTCAGCATAGAAGATATCAAAAATTATATCTGTCCCACGGCAACCGATCAAGAAGCATTCATGTTTTTAAAATTGTGCCAGGCTCGGCAGCTAAA
>Ga0209319_1001729_pt1 | contig 16111 bp, 11 predicted proteins | sample RifGroE2_FD_184000 | JGI IMG/M metagenome (GOLD analysis project Ga0209319, IMG submission 184000) | Groundwater microbial communities from Rifle, Colorado - Groundwater E2 (SPAdes) (version 2) | ecosystem: Environmental > Aquatic > Deep subsurface > Groundwater | place: Rifle, Colorado, United...
AGATGTATAATAAAATGTTCCATCATGTGGTTATACAATATATTGTTCGTGTTTAGTTAATAATAATAAATAGTTTATTTAATATTTGTTTCATTAATGCTAATTTTCTTAACACACCAATATTAATTTTTTATCAATAATAATTATATTTTTATAAACATACTAACATCATAATTATAAAAAAAAATATTATAATATTTTTTTAGCTTCGGTCATGATCTTAAACATTTCGTTAATATCATAATCATTAGAAACACAACCTTCTTTTTGTAATTCTTTTAAATGTTCAACCATATAATAACCGAATGGTTTAGATTTTTCTTCTTCAATTTCCTTTTCAAGAATTATATTTCTATCAATCAATGATCTAATTAAATGCATACAAATTTCTTGATCAGCAAATTTGAACGCTAATTTATTTTGTTTAATAGCTAATAATATTATTTCATCAGTTTGATTTTTAATATATTCTAATGTTAAACCATCTAACATAACAGCTTTAATACATCTTTCATCAGTTTGATCGATATATTCAATATTATCTGGATTATTTTCTATCATCGAGTTACAAATATTTTCCGATGGATTTTTAAACAATTTAAAAATCTTAATATCATTATTAATAATATCTAATTTTTCTTGATCAGTAAATTCGTTAGTATTAACATATAATTTTATACATTCATTAATTAAATGTGATGTTTTAGTGTTATAAATTGTTTTCATATAATTAATAAATATTTGTTTATCAATTTCATTAATATAATATAAAATATTATCTTCGTTTTTACTAATAATTAGACCATATAGTTCTTGAATATTTGTGTCCCAATATAAGATTGATGATTTTTTAATAATAATTTTTAAAAGTGATATAATATTATTAACTGAATAACCTAACTCATCAATATTATTATAATCAATATTATTAATTTGTTGTTCAACATAATGTTTATGTTGTTTTCCCAAATAACAATATAATGGTGTCTTCATTTCGATTAATTTATATTTAATAACATTAACGAATTGATAAACATTGACTGAACTATATTCAAAATTATCAATAATATTTTTGAATGTATCAAAATTTAATATTTTATATAATCGTTTAAGAATATTAATATTTTTTTTACAAACGATAATAATTTTTTTTTGACTTAGTGGTTTATATAAAATATTAAATTGTTCATCTGTTAACAGGTGATTATTATTGTTTGCGAACTTTTTATTTATGCTAATATAATCATCAAATGATTTAATGTCTTGAACATTGATGAAATTAAGTAAAAATTCTTTATTATATTGAACAACATAAGATTTTTTTAATATAGCAATTTTACAAACTTTTTTTGAAAGTAAAATTTTGTTCGCATTATATGCAATATATGTTTTTTTAATTTTATTAGCACCAATATTTATTTCATTGACACCATCAATCAATTGTTCACTTGTTAATTTAATTATATTTTCATTATCAATTGATTGTTCGCCTATTGATTTAATTATAATTTTATTATCAATTAATTGTTCACCTGTTGATTTAATTATAATTTCATTATCGTCTTCATTTAAAAATATAATAAGATCACAATTTGTTTTTAATAAATCATCATTATCATCATTATCATCAAAAGGATTATTAATATCGAATTTATCAACATAACCTCGTGATTCATATTTTTCTTTTCTCAAAATTGATTTTCGTTTGTTATTTGTGTTGTTGTTATTAAAATCAAACTTTTTTTTAATAATATCAATTTCGTTACTAATAAATAATTCATCATTTTTTGCTGTAAAATAATTTTTACAAATAGAAATATCAAATGTGTCAATAATTTTATTCATATTTGTCGTCGATTTTAATTCGATAATTTGAAATTTAATTGGAAATGTTTCATTATAATAATTCGTAACGCTTTTAATATCATCAATAAATTGAAAATATTCATGTTGATGACGCTTATATATTTGTTTTTTAATTAATTTATGTCTGGAAAAAATATTTTCGAACACAATATTCACATCTTCAATTTCTTCTGAAGAAATGTGATATATATCAATATCATTAAATTCAGTACCATTTAAAATATATAATAAAAATGATCCAGAAATATGACAATCATATAATTTTAACTGATTATAAAATTCATCAATACCAAAACCAAATAATTTACTAACTTCATTGAGTTTATCTTTTAAATGACTAATTTTATTATTAAACATTATAGTTATTAATATTTAAACATTAATATGATGTAATTTTTAAAAAATCAATTTTTTATGTATGATCATAAATATAAATAGATAAATATTATTTTTATAATAAATATATACTTGCGATCATTTCAGGAGATATTCCTTGTATATTGCCTTTGATATTTTTTAATGTCAACATATTTATTAAACCTTCGTCAGTAATATTTCCATTACATGTAATATTTATCATATTTATTAAATTTTTAATTCCATTATTTGTAATTAAATCATTTTGTTGAAAATCAAAGTCTATCAAATTAGTTAAAAGATTAATGCCTTCATCACTAATATTACTTTTATTTAATTTTAATTTTTTAAGTTTCGTTAATTTTTTAATGGAAATGTCAGATATTTTAAATTTATAATTATTATAAAAATAATTATTTATTTTGGTGTTATCGATACAAAAATATAATTCTTCAAGATCAGGAAAATTTAAAAGCCCACTATCAGTAATATTTTCACAAGCATATAAAGTTTTTAAATTTTGTAAATTTGTTAAATATTTACATGTCATATTTTCACTCATTTTTAATGTTTTTAAATTTGTTAAATTATTAATAACTTTTTCAGTTATTAAACCATTTAATGATCTGTCTAAATATACTAATTGTGTTAAATTTTTTATCGAATTATCAGTAAGTTTATTATTACAACTCAAATGTGTTAAATTATATAAATTTTTAACAGAATTATCAGATATAATGTTGTTATATCTTATATCCAAATGTGTCAAATTTTTTAATGTAATTAAATCATCATCTATAAATGATGGAATTTTTAATATAAAAATATCAATTAAATTGTTAAAATAAATTTTTTCACCAAGTTGATTGTTAAATGGTTTGTAATTATGTGAATTATTTAAAAAAATATAATTTTTATCATACATATCATAATTATTTCCAATTTTTCTTGTTAAATTTATTTTATAATATTTAATATTTTTATTATAGTTGATTGTGTTATTGATAAAAATATGAACTTGTGATAGTTTAAAACAAATTTTGTTAATTCGAGAAAAGTTAAGAATAGTTTGTAAATCACAATCATTAAGTATTTGATTAATTATTTCTTTTGGTATTTTAGTCATTTTAATATAAATATTATTCAAACTTTTAAATATAATATAAATAATTTTATGTTTCTACAAAATGATTTCGATAAAAAACTGGAACAATTTAGTGAACGAAATGGTAAGTTCGATAAAAAAGAAATAAAAAAAAATATTGAATTTGAAAATATCAAAAAAAAATATGTGTGTTGTATGTTAAATAAAATTCCAAATAATGGTTTAATTGTTTGGAACAAAGATGATCAAGAAGATAATATTATTAAACAAAAAGTTAATTATTTTGAAAATGATTGTTGTATTAGACCAACAAAATTAGTACTTAAGATTAAAAATAATTTAAATAAAAATGATGTAATTCAAAAATTAAAAAAATTGGCAAAAAATATTGATATAAATATACAAATTAATTGTGATACCAAAACATATTATAACACAAAACATCAATTGTTAAATTATTATTTATATTATTTATTAGAATTTATTGAACCTAACACAAATAATAAAATAATATTATTAAATTTACAATCAAACAACGAATATAATACAATACCAATAACATTATTAAATGCAACAATAACATTAAATATAATTAATAAAATATATACAAATATTATTATTGATGAATTTTATTTATTTTCTGAGTTATATACATTTCCAAAACAATCGAATTATATAATTAAATATTATAGTTCGGAACTTATTAAACAAAATATAATATTCGAAGACCAATCGTCAAATGAAAATTTTAATGTTATAAGATATAATTATTATCCTAATTATACGTTCGGTTATATACGGTATTTAACAAATAATTTTCTTGATGAATTGATTATTCAAAGTAATGATTTTGATAAAATTAATAAGATAGATTTATATTTAGTAACATATAATAATGCAATTATTAAAAGCAATATATATGATATATATTCAGAAAATAAGTTTATTATTAAATTATCGGAAAACTGCATCAAATTTAATTTGAGACATAAATCTGATCGAAACAATAAGTTCGAAAAAATATTTATAGACATAATTACTAAATTACAATATGATGAGTTAGATATACAAATTTATCAATTTCAAAAAACAAACCATAATATTGAAAATAATAATATTTATCTTAATTTTTAAATCAAATAATTATATTAATAATTATTAATTTATGTATTTTTATTTATATGACAATAATTATTTTAACAACTTTATTAATTGTATTTATCATAATAATTTTTTTATATAATAATTTATTTCGACGAATAGATAATTTGATATTAAATAAAAATGATATACATCAATACCTTAAAACAGTTCACAAATGTATGTATAAAAATAAACTATCAAATTATGTTTTTACTGAAAAAAATAATTTTTATGAAGAATATATAAGATGTATAAAGCCAATACCAAAAAAATATCTATGTAAATTAAACAAACATATAAATTATGCGAATAAATTGATAAAACAAAATAAGTTTAAATTGTTTGATAAATATAAATGGAACTGTTTTATGAGTATTAATCAATTAGAAAGTGATATGCCATTTACGATTAGTGATTTTATTATTATTCCAAAAAATATTTTAGACAAATTAACTGATAAAATAAATATAAAATTTGTATGTACTTTAATACATGAAAAAGTACATATAATACAAAGATTTAACGAAAAATATTTTGATAAAATATATGAACGATTATTTCCGTTTGCTTATAAATATGACAAAGAGATGGACGAACAATTAAAAAAAATATACATGACAAATCCGGATAGTAATAATACTATTTGGTTATACAAAATCGATAATAAATATTATGTTCCGTTATATGTTGCATATAAAAATAAATACGAGCAAATAGGATTTAATGAACAAAATATAACTGACATTATTGATTTAAAAAAAATAAAAGAATTAGATAAATTTGGTAAATCATTATATCATCCGAATGAAATATTTGCAAATAATATAACCAAAGATATAATTAATAATAAAAATTCAATATACACAAAATATATAAATAATTTATAAATAATTAATATTTATTTTGTTATGAATTCTTTTATACTAAGAAAAATAAATTGTTGTTGTTCAAAAGTTAATTCCGGATAAGAAGGTAACATTAGTCCAAAATTTGAAATTGTTTCACAAAATTTATTTTCGAATTGATTTTTAATATTTTTAAGATGTTTATGGCAATGAATATCATAAAATAATGGTCTTATTTGTATATTTTTATATTCAAGAAATTTTTCTATATCGTTATAATTAATTGATGGAATAACAATATTATACATCCAATATGAAATTTCAATATCTTTTTCTGATTTAAATTTGTATATTTTATTTTCTTTAAACAAATCATCAAATAAAATATCATAATTTTTAAAAATATTTTTTTTCATATTCAAAATTAATTCATAATCATTAAGTTGATCAAATAAAAAACCAGCTTCAATATTGGTCATTCTAAAATTATATCCTAAATTATCATGAATATATCTCAAATTTGACATGCCATGACTATAAATATTTTTTATAAATTTATATATATCAAAATCATTTGTCAAAAATGCTCCACCTTCTCCTGTTGTAATAGTTTTATTACCATAAAAAGAAATTGAAGAACATAATGATTTACTACCAGAAAAATAATTTTCATATTTTCCAAATAAACCTTCACAATTATCTTCAATAATTATTAAATCAGATCTTAAACGTTGTATTTTTGGAACATTAATAATATTTCCTAAATTATGAACTATTACAATGCAAGCATTTTTATCTAAAGACATTAAATATTCATCACTAGTATCGATATTTAATGTATCATTATTCATTTTCATTACTTCAAAAATTTCATTTGGAAATTCCATTAGTCCACAATTCCATGGTGCAACAAATACATTATTTGGTATATATATTTTTTTTATATTCGGATATTTAAATTTTATTGCTTTAAATAAACATTGCGTTGCAGCTGTTCCATTATTCATTAATATACAATATTTAATATTGAGAATTTCTGATAATTTATTTGATGCGAGATCAATATATATTCCGTGATTACTAATCCATTCATCTTCAATACATTTGATTGCTGATTTTTTATATTTGTTTAAAAAAGGTTTATAAATCGGAATCATATGTTTGATATATAAATAATATTAGTTTATTATTTATATAGATTGCTTAAATAAATGAATATTGAGATTGTAGAAATTGAATATAATAAAAATGTAAAGTTACTTGAATCATTTTTGTCAAACAAATTATCAAATCATTTTAGATATTTTAAATCTAGACATGTTGAAATTATTAAATCACATATCATTACAATAATTGGTTTATATAATAATAAACCAATTGCATATGGTCATATTGATTATGATAATTATTATTGGTTAGGAATATGTATATTAGACGAATATCACGGATTAGGATTTGGTAAAAAAATAATGGAATATCTTATTAATCATGCTATTAAGAAAAATATAAATCGTATTGATTTGACAGTTGATATTGATAATAATAAAGCAATTAATTTATATAAAAAATTTAATTTTGAATATATTGATAATAAACATATGGTGTTAAATTTGTAACTTATTGTCTTATAATAATTTTAATATCTTCTGTTTTTAATTTGTTACGCAATTTTAATGGATAAATTATTGTAGAAAAGCAACTATCAATAATCATTATTTTATTAGCATTTAATATTAATGATATATAATCTATTATTGGGATATTAATATATTTTTCTGCGATATCATAATATTTATGTCCGATGTTATATTCATTTTTGTTTGCTGATATTATAATATATTCGTCATTATTAATAAATTCATTAAAATTAAAATTTATTTTTGTATTTGATGCTTCCGTATGTGTAAATATAATTTTTAAATGTTTGATTTGATTATATAAATTAATTGAATTTTCTGTTTCGGGAATATAAAAATATTCTGAATAATATTTAAATGGTATTTCAATATTATCATAAAATTGTTTAACAAGATTATTTATAGTCGGATAAAAAGTAGTATTATAATTTGTAATATCATTATTAAATTGTTCATTAATATATTTTAAAAATGGATGTTTTATTATTGATTTGAAATATTGTTTATGTATGATGCCAGAAACTAAAAAATCATCATTTTTATTAATATTTTTATTTATAAATTGGTTTATAAATAATAATTCGTTAATTGTTGTGTCGACTGATATTAATTTGATTGATAAATCATCCATATAAAAATTAGATACATTTTTTATATATTTATCTTTCACAAAAACATTTACTGTGTCATATATAATCGACAATAATCTTACTGCTCCAATCATTGTTATATTATCGCCAAGACCTAAATGTGATATAATATAACAATTTCTTTTAATATAATTTTTTTCTTCCATAAATGTTGATTTAACTAACTTATTAATTTTTTGTTTTACAAGATATCGTGAATCATTTAATAATATTATATTTTCACAAAATATAGCATAATTTTTATCATTATGGTTAATAAGTCTGATTTTATCTTGAAATTTCCATATATCTTCATTTATTTTTTTTAAAATATTATAAAAAAATAAATACTTGTCTACAATATTCTGTAATAATGGATATAAATAATTATATTCATTTAAAATATTATTTAATCTCTCATCATTAATTTGTTCTTTTTTAATTTCTAATATTGTAAGTTTATCAATAGCTTCACCAATACTAATATTTAAATTAATTATTGACATTTATGTTTATTAATATGCTGTATGTTTTATATTAAAAATTAATTAAATATAAATTAATTTTTAATATTATAACTAATTGTGACGATCATGAATATAATAAAATGAAATATATTATTATGTTTTTTTTGTACGTTTGACTTTACTAGTTTTTGTAATTTCGTTAATGTTTATTTCATCATTAATGTTTTGTTCAGAATCTTTTTCATCTATACCATCTTCATCTATTTTATTATCGAATGGTTCTCTTAATATAATAAAATTATCAACATTAAATAACAAAGAGTAATCATTTATTCTTTGAATATCTAAATAATTCGTGATATGAACTTTAACTTCTTTAATATGCGTAATTAGAAAAACACTATTATAATATTGTCTCAAAAATGCAAATAAATCTTCAATTGTTTCCATTCTATTTTTATCCAAAACTGAAATAGATTCATCAATAAATAGAATATTACATTTTGGGATAACAGAAATTTGACCAAAAATAATTTTAAACACAACATCAAACATAAGATTTTCCATCCCACTAATCGTGTATATTTGTTTATTTTTTGACGTAATATTCAAATCAATAGTTTCACCATCCAAAATAAGTTCTATTTTTTTATCTATTAAACCTGACAATATCATGTTTATTCTATTGGTAATTAAATATAAATATTGTTCTAATAAATATAGTTGTATTCCATCTCTACTAGCAATAGTACTTAAAATAGAATATATATCATATTCAGTTTTTATTTTATTTATTTCAGTTGTAGCAATTTGAATATCATTTATTATTTTTTGATTTTTAATTTTTATTGAGTTTTGTTCAATAATTTTCATGTTAATATCTTTAATTCTATCGCTAATTTCTTTATTTTTTCGTCTATTGTCAGCTATTTTATTTTCAGTAATTTTATTTGTAAATATTGATTCTTTAATTTTGTTATAAAGTTCAATATCTGTTTCAATTCGATTTTGATTTATTTCAAATTTTTTAATTTCTAAAACTTCAGTTAAAATAGATTTATTATGTTCCATTATTTGATTTTCATATTTTGTTTTTAAGTTTTTTTCTGTCTGCAGTTTATTATACATCACATAAATTTCAGAATTTTTATCATCAATTTTATCCAAGTTTTTTCTTAAATCTAAAATTTTATTATCAATTTCAACAATATTTTTAAATGATTTGTCATTATTTTCTAAATTATCAATATTTAATTTAATTTGTTTTATTTGATCAACCACTAATTGTTTATTTTTTTCTATCTCAATAATTTTATTTTTAATATTATTTATCTCTCTGTTTAATAATATTTCTTGTTTTAATTGTTCTTGTAATTCCATATATTCTTTTGAATCATGATTTTGATCATTTAAATTTTTTTGTTCAATTTTAAGATTATTAATTTGAATATCGATTTCTTCGATACAATTTTTAACAGCTTTATTTAATTCTAAATTTTTTAAAATATTATTTACGGACTCAATTTCGGCTAAAAATTTATTTTTTTCGTTAATTTTATTATCATATTCAGATTGTTGTTTCATTAAAATATCATATCGTTTTATTATAATATGTTTATTTGTTGTTTCTTTTTTTAATACAATATTTAATGTATCAATAATCGAATCAATAATTTCTAAATATTCTTCTCTGTTGTATTCAATTGTTTTAAGTTTATTTAGTGATTCATAAATTATATCAGTATTTGAAGACATAAGATTATTATAATCAGTAATTAATTTTAATTTAGTTCGTAACATTTGTTTGACATTATTCGATTCAAAATAATTATCAAGTTCAAATAAATTATTATTTAGATCATCTAATTTTTCGGTTTGGTTAATTAAGGTTAGATCTGGTGATATATTAATTAAATGTTTATTTTGTTTCTGTGTATTTAAATCATCAATTGATGTGCATATTTTATTTAATTTTTGTTTAATTAAATCTTTGTTCTGATAGTTTGATTTGATAATTATATCAGATTTTGATAATAAATTTAAATCATTAAGTTGTTTTTGAATAATAAATAACTGATCTGTTAAAATATTTGTTGAAAGTTTATTTAACTCAGCTTCTTTTGTTTTTAACAATTGGTTTTGATTAAATTTTGTTATTTTTGGATCTATTTTAATTATTGGAAAATTTTGTTTTAATTTGTTCAACTCATCAATCTTGTCTAAGACCATTTTTTGATCTAATTTAATATTCGATAAATGTTTATCATAATTTGTTTCTATTTCTGAACATTTTCTTATCAGCAACATATTTTCAATTTGTTTGTTAATATTTTCAATCAGTTGTTTAAAATTATTAATATTTTTATATTTTATTTCAATTTTATTTTTTAATGTTTTTATTTCAAACATATTTGATTCGAGATCTTCTTCGTTTTGAATACTATTAACAACATTAATTGGTATCAACTCTTTTTGTGATTTTTCTATTTCAATATTATTAGTATTGATATTTTCTTCTAAATTATGTAACTCATTACCAAGTTCTAACAAAATATTTGAATCAATATCATCTAATTCTTTTTGTAAATTTTCGACAGATTGAGATCCTATGTTAATTGAATCATATATTTTTTTACTAGCTGTTAATTGTTGTTTAAGTGCTGTAAAATGAGTATCAATATGTTCTTTAGATTTATTAAAATGATCAATTTTAAGGATTTGACATAAGAAATCTTTTTTTTGAGCATTAGTTTTTGATTTAAATGTTTTTTGATTTCCTTGTAATAAGATTGATGTTGTTATAAAATTTTCATAAGTTCCTATTATTGGCGTTAATATTTTTGTCGTCTTATTCCTATTTTCATCTGTTAAACATTTCATATAATAAATTTCATCAAATAATTTATAAATTTTAGATGCATTTTGTTCTTTAGTTAATTCAAATAATTCCATTTTAGTTCGAATATTTTTATTTTTCCTGTAACATACTTTTTTGATCAAATATTTAATACCATTTGATTCAATAATTATTTTTCCTTGTGATTTGTTTGAATTAATATTAATAATATCTTTTGGATTTGATGATGATTCATCTCTTGCCGATCTTGAATAAAGCATAAAAGTAATAATATCAATAATAGATGATTTACCAGTAGCGTTATCACCAAAAATACCGATCACATCATTTGGTGGATATTTAGTAAAGTCGATAACATTATTGGGACCATATCCGTACATATAATCAAATTCTAACCATAATATTTTCCAATCGCTGTTAATATAATTAATATCTTCGTTAGAATTGGATTCTTCGGTAATTTTTTTAAAATAATCAAGAACTTTATTTCTTGATTCTTCAGATAAATTAGCATATTTATTTTCCATATAATTTTTCATTAAATTATCAATTTGATTATTATCAATAATTTCACCAATTTTTGATACTTCTTTAATGTCAATTCTTTTTTTATTCATATTATTTTTATCAAATAAAACTTTCCATGTGAATGAAAAATTTGGATAAATTGATTTAATTTTTTCCATAATGTTTTGAACACAAAGATAACCATTTAATTTTTCATTATATGTTATCATCAAATGTCCAGATTTATATTTATCAAGCTCTGATTTAATTAATTCTTCTGATACTATTAAATTCGGTTTCGTTATACTCTTACATTTATTAAATTCTTCTAAAGAATTTTGTTCAATTATTTTTTCTATATCTATTTCATGATGTCCATATTCATTTTTTAAAATATGATAATTTGATTCACCATTCATAATATTCCATTCTAAATATCCGTGATAATCATCAGTCTCTGAAGTTGTTTGTGAAATCATACTTGAACAATAAGCAGCAGTTTTAGATTCATTAATATATTGAAAACGATGAATATCACCAAGTAACATATAATCATATTTTCCAAAAACATCAATTGATTTACAAGTTTCTGAATGATACCATAAATTATTAAATTGAACACATCCTACTTGCCCATGATAAAGTCCAATTTTTTTTATATATTCCGATTGATATTTATTATTTGTGATATGTTGTTCATAAATTTCTGTCGTTTCTTGTGAAGTTAATATGTATTTATCAAAAATAGAACTAACGCCGAATATGATATTATTATAAACATAAACACCTGATGACTTCAAATAATAAGTATTATCAATATGAGTTTCTTTTAAAATAGTACCAATAGGATCAATATCATCTTTGTTATCTTCAATAGTATCATGATTTCCAGTAATAATAATTAGGGGAAATATATTCGCGACATTTCTTAAAAAAGATAAAGTATAATAAAATGTTTTAGTTTTAAACATATCTTTAGTTTGAAAAAGATCACCACATAAACAGACAATAGTATTTGGATTTTGTTTTTTTATATCTGCTAGTTCAACATAAAATCTATCAAAAACAATATTATATTTTTCATGCTGTTCATTTAATTTAATATGAATATCAGCGATATGAATAATTTTATTAATAACAGAACCAGAATCTTGAATGATTTTAAAAATAGGTTTGTAATTATTTTTTGGTATTTCTTTTTTGGTATTAATAAAATTTGTCATCTCATTTTCCTTCTGTTTTTGATGATCTTCTTTAGCTTTAATTTTTTCTTCTCGTTCTTTTTGTTTTTTTAATTTAGCTTCTAATTGTTCATGTATTTTTTTATTTTTAGCTTCTTCTTTAATATGTTGTTTTTCTTCTTTAATACGTTGTTTTTCTTCTTCAGTAATTTTTTTAGGCATAACTAATTAGATATAATAATATGTATAATTTGTCATTAAGTAACATAATTTTCAAAATTTTTGATTTAAACTTTTATAATTGGAAATTATTATGAAAATTGATAATTTGTGATCATATATATATTAATAATATTTAGTTGTCGTTATTTAGTGTTAATGATAGTTAAATAAAATATAATTTAATTAATTTAAGTTAAAATTAATTAAATTATATCTTATGATTAGTTATATGGCTACTGTTTATAATAATTATGCTATTAATAGTGTTAATGTAACAAATTCAGTTACAGATGGTATTACAACAACTACAAATACAATTTTAATGAGTCCATATTCAAAATATATTGAAGATACAACAAATACAAAATATGTAACCGAACTTTTAAGTAACAGAATAGAATATCCTATTACATGGAACGATCTTGTAATTGATTTATCGAGAACTAATATAACTAATGGTATCACCGCACCTAGTTTTACGACCATAACTGGGTTGGATATTTTATATGTATACGATTTGACCATTGATAAAGAATTATTTTTTACAGCACAATTACCACACAATTGGATAATAGGATCAGAATTAAGACCATATTTACATTGTATTCCAGAAAATATGTCAACAGTAAGTGGATCAAGACAATCAAAAATGATGATGACATTAACAGTATCTATATTGGATCAAGGAAATACTGTTGAAGAATTATCAAAAACAATATCGGCATATAATGGACCGACTAATGTTTTTTATGCAGATAATTCAACACAAAATAATTATTCTGGTAGTGATTTAACATTAGAAAATAATAAACATTGTATAATTGAGTTTCAGTCAATATCACCAGCTGATTTAAGTGGTAAAACTATATCAAGTATATTATTATGTAGATTACGAAGAGAGAATACAGATGGCGCAGATTTGACTGATTATAATTTAAAAGTGCTATCATTTGAATTTCATTATCAATCAAAATATAATGGAAGTGTTGAATAATATACACAATAATAAAATTAATTAATTATTAATATAATAATTAATTTAATGTTGATTAAGTATATAATTAAAATTATTTCGTTATTATATAATGACAACAATATATGATACAACCATTATTAATAGTATTGATGTTACAAATACTACGTCAGATTTAATTACAACAACAACAGAATCAGTAAATTTATGTCCAAATTTAAAAAAAAATTATGACCCGACAACACAAAAATATATAACTGAGATTAAATGTAATAAAGTTCAATTACCAACCACATTTGATGATATTGTAGTAGATTTATCTAAAATTGGATCAAATGCTTCCGCACCATCGTTTGATTTAGTATCAGGCTCATCGATATTGCGGGCAAATAATTTACTACAAGATAAAGAAATATTTTTTACAGCCCAAATACCACATAAATGGTTAATTGGATCAACAATACAACCTCATTTACATTGTATACCAGTTATGAATCAAATCGGAGCGTCAACAATATCGATGCAATTAAATATATCAATATTAAATTACAAAAGTAAATTAGTCAATAACGATGCTCCGGATATAATAAAAACTAATATATACAATTCATATACCAGTTCATATAGTGGGCAACAAGTTATTATCCCGTTTCAGTCTATAACAAATGTGACAAATGAATTATTAAACAAAAATATATCAAGTATTTTATTATGTAAATTAAAAACAACTGGAACAGAACTTATTAGCGCTTTATATGTATTATCATTTGATTTTCATTATCAGGCAAAATATTTAGGAAGTACTGAAGAATATACACAATAATAATATTAAATAATAATTATTATTTAATATTATTATTTTTAATTTATCATATTAAATATATTCATAACTAACAATGTCTATTTTGTATAATACAAATGTTATCAATAGTATAAATGTTACAACAACAATAAGTAACACAATTACAACGACAACTAATACAATATTAATGTGTCCAAGTTTATATAACAAACAAGACACACCAACACAAAAATATGTATCCAAATTAGTTTGTAACAAATTAAAATTTCCTACTACATGGGATGACATAACAGTTGATTTAACAAAAGTTGGATCAAATATACCATCTGGTCCATCAACACCAACTTTTGATCAGATTGGAACAACATCATTATATGCATATAATTTAAATGCAATCAACAAGTATATATATTTTACTACACAAATACCACATAAATGGTTAATCGGCTCAGAAATGAGACCACATTTACATTGTATACCTGTATACACAACAGGTGCTAGTATTCAATTAGCATTAAATATTACAATATTAAATTATAAAGATGATTCATCATCGCAAATATTTATAAAAAATATATTGACATATGTTAATGATTCACCCACAAGTTCAGCGACAGAACAATCAAAAAATATTGATGGTAATTTTACACTTGAAAATGGTGCACAATGTGTTATTCCATTTGACCCAATAACAATTTCAGATTTATCAGGTAAGGACATATCATCAATAATTATTTGTAGATTGTCATCAGAAAGTTTATCAAATATTAATAATTTATATGTTCTGTCATTTGATTTTCATTACCAATCAAATTATTTAGGTAGCACAGAAGAATATTCACAATAATAAATCAATTTATAAACAACTTAAATTAAATAATAATTATTATTTAATTTAAATTTTGCATATATATTTGAGCTAAAAATCATAATATTTTTTTATATAGTATTACCCCACGTAAATAATGTACCAGTCGCAAATATAGGTACTGCATTTGAACCACCTACTTTAATAATCATTTTTAATTCAAAATTACCAGTTTCTGAATTATCAAAACAATAAAATCCTCCGAATACTCTGTTATCATAAAATTTCAGTGAATCTTGTGCTAAATCAACATTACCGTATAATTTAATTAATGGACCTGCCCCAGTATTCCAAGAAGTAACACCATTTCCATTTGTTTGTAAAATATCACCATCATTACCATAAGTTGATGGTAATTGAAGAGATACATTACTTGATAATGGTGATGATTGTATAGCTGATGTATAGTTATTATTAGCAAAATTTATCCAATTTGTGTTAATTCCATTGCTTAAATTATTTGAACCAACAAATAAATTACCATCAACAGAAAGAACATTACCTAAATGAGTACCTAAAGTAACATCAAGATTACCAGATAAAGTAGAAGTACCAGTGACACCTAAAGTACTATTAAGATTAGCAGCACCAGTAACAGTTAAAACATTATTTAATTTAGTACCTAAAGTAACATCAAGATTACCAGATAAAG
>Ga0209319_1001731_pt1 | contig 16108 bp, 30 predicted proteins | sample RifGroE2_FD_184000 | JGI IMG/M metagenome (GOLD analysis project Ga0209319, IMG submission 184000) | Groundwater microbial communities from Rifle, Colorado - Groundwater E2 (SPAdes) (version 2) | ecosystem: Environmental > Aquatic > Deep subsurface > Groundwater | place: Rifle, Colorado, United...
TGAAAAGGTGTTAGAATGATAAAATAAATAAAAATTAACATGCAACAAACCCTTGATTTTATTGGGTTTGTAAAATGTAAAAACATGACAAAAGGAGGGTTTGGTGTTAATATGTAAATGATATAGATTATAATAAAATAATTAAATAATAATAATACATAGGAGGAAATTATATATTGATCACAGATAATACATTAGATTTATTAAAAAAAAGATACTTCAGGGAAAATGAAAAAACTTGGGAAGATTTATGCGAAAGAGTTAGTATGGGAATTTCTAAAGCAGAAGAAATAAAAGATAGAGATAAATTTAAAAAAATATTTTATGATATGATGATTAATTTTGAATTTATTCCTAGCACTCCTTGTTTAATTAATGCAGATGAAAATAATAATGGACAATTATCTAGTTGTTTTATTATTGATATAAGAGATAATATTGAAAGTATTTATCAAGCAAAAAGTGAATGTGCAAAAATATTTCAAAAAAATGGTGGTGTAGGTTTTAATATTAGTGCATTAAGACCAAAAGGTACAACGGTTGAAATATCAAAAGGATATAGTTGCGGAACTATTGGATTTATGGAAGAATTTAATTTAACTGCTGATGTGGTTACAAGAAATAATATTAGAAAAGGTGCTATTAAAATTGATTTAAATGATTGGCATCCTGATATATTAGAATTCATTCATTGTAAAGATGATAAATCAAAATTTTCACATATGAATTTATCTACATCTCTATCAAATAAATTTATGAATGCAGTTAAAAATGATGATGATTGGTATTTAGTATTTCCTGACTATAGTTTTAATAAAGATATTTATAATAAAGAATGGGACGGAAATTTAGAAAAATGGATAAGTAAAGACTATCCTATAAAAATATATCAAAAACTTAAAGCAAGACAATTATATACAGAAATTATGGAAAGTGCATGGATAAGTGGCGATCCAGGAGTAAGTTTTAGAGATATTATGAATAAATTTAATCCTAATCCACATTTAGGCAGTATAAATTCCACAAACCCTTGTTTGCACAAAGATTCTTATATGGTTACAGAAAATGGACTTGAAAAAATAAGTAAACTCAAATCAAAAATATGGAATGGTAATGAATTTACTGAAACAAAAACATGGGAAACAGGAATTAAAAAAGTTGTTAAAATTATGACTAATAGTGGATATGAATATGTGGCTACTCCTGACCATAGATTTTTATTAGAAGATAATAATTGGTGTGAAGCACAAAATTTAATAGGTAAAAATATTAAATTTGAAATTCAAGAAAAAGAATGGAATGGTTTAAATCCTTATCCTGAAGTTAATTATGAAATTTTAGGATTTGAATTCGGTGATGGGACATATCATAAAGCATCAGAAAGAATGAAATATATCTATGCAAATCCAGAAAAAGATAAAGAAATTATCAATTTAATTGAATCTGTAATTAATGAAAAATTTGAACCTAGAGATTCTAAAAAACCAGATATTAACCATATTATAAAAATACCTTATGGTACAATTTATGCAGATGCTTTTTATGATAAAATTGAAAATAGAATGATTCCAAATTGGATGATGACACTTCCTAAAGATGAAATGAAAAATTTCTTAAGAGGTTTATTTAGTGCCAATGGTACTAATCTTAAAGACTATCATAAAATTCAATTAGTATCAATTAATGTTGAAATGTTAAAACAAGTTCAACAAATGTTACTAATGTTTGGAATTAAAGGTAAACTATGGTATCATAATAAACAAGAGGATATTGAATTTTATAATGGTGAATATACTTGTAAACAATCTGCACATATTGTATTATCTAGAGATTCCTATAAAAAATATTTAGATAATATAGGATTTATTCAAGAATATAAAAATGGCTATAAAGAATACAAAAATAAATATGATGAAAAATTTGAAACAGTTATTTTAATCTCTGAATTAGATGAAGCAGAAGTTTGGGATTTTACAGAATCTAAATTACATATGGGAATTACTAATGGAGCATATGTACATAATTGTGCAGAATTTTGTTCCATTCCTTACAATTCTTGTAATTTGGGAAGTATTAATTTAACCACATGTATAGAAGGAGGTAAATTTAATTATGATAAATTTAAAACTATAATTCAATATTCTATTAGATTTATAGATAATATGATTACAGTGAATAAATTACCTTTTGAAAAAATATCACAAATTACTAAATCAACTAGAAGTGTTGGTTTGGGTGTTATGGGGTTAGCAGATTGTTTATACATATTAAAAATACCTTACAATAAAATTACTGGATATGAATTTATTGAAAAAATATTTTCATTTATGAAAAATACTGCTACAAGTACATCAATTGAATTAGCAAAAGAAAAAGGTGTATATCCTGCATGGGAAGGAAGTATATGGGAGCAATCTAATATTAAAATACGCAATAGCAATTTATTATCAATTGCTCCTACAGGAAGTATTTCTTTTATTGCCAATACTAGTGGAGGATTAGAACCCAATTTTGCACTTACATATTCACGTAGAACTAATGAAGGAGATTTATATTATATAACTAATTCAATATTTGAAAAAGAATTAAAAAATAAAGGATTATATTCTAAGGAATTATTACAAAAAGTTATTAATAATAAAGGTAGTTGTGTAGGAATTGAAGAAATCCCAAAAGATATGCAAGAAATATTTGTGATTGCTTCTGATATTACACCTACACAACATACGGAAGTTGTAGGTATTATTCAAAAATATGTTGATTTATCCACTTCAAAGACTGTTAATTTACCTAAATCCGCTACAGTAGAAGATATTAAAAATATTTATATGTATGCTTGGGAATTAGGATGCAAAGGTATTACAGTATATAGAGATGGATGCATAGAAAATCAAACTCTATCTGTTAATAGGGAAGAAATAAAAAAAGAAGATTACATAATTCCTAAACAAGCAATGGCAAGAGCAAAAGGAGAACGTGTTAAACTTCCTACTGGTTGTGGTAGTATTTGGTTAATGACATTTAAAGATAAAAATAATAGTCTTGCTGAAATATTTTCACAACCTGGAACTTCTGGTGGATGTACTGGATTAACAGAAGCATTAACTAGAACCGTTTCATTGCTTTTCAGATCAGGTGTTCATCCTGATTATATTATTGACCAATTACAATCAGTTAAATGCCCTGTTGCTATGAATGCAAGAAAAGAAGGTAAATGTGATGGTAAAAGTTGCTCTGATATTATTGCAAAAGAGTTACTTTATCAAATAGGTAAAAGTAAAAACACATTAAAACAAAATGAAAACAATAGTCGTAGTGAATGTAATAATGAAAATTTATATAATGAAGATTATAGAAAATGTCCTGATTGTGGAGAAAAATTAAGATCTGAAGGTGGATGTGTTGTTTGTAATTGCGGCTTTAGTTTGTGTTCATAGAATAATAAAATATAAAAATAAAAGGAGAAATGATATACTATGAAAGAACAACAAATTATGAATAAATTAGAATCATACAAGGATAATAATGGAGTAGATAAACTTGAAGCATTGTTTGATTTACAGAATACTTTTGACGAATACATAAAAGAAAAAAGAAGTCTTGATTATTCTGATAAAGAATATTGGATTCAACAAATGTGTAGATGTATTATTACTGAGGCTTGTGAATTAACTGACGCAACAAATTGGAAGCATTGGAAAAATAAAAAAGATGTTGATTGGAATAATGTTAAAGAAGAAGTTATTGATTTGTGGCATTTTCTAATTAGTGTAAGTATTAAAGTAGGTTTAAATCCTAAAGATATAATTGATCAATATATCAATAAAAATCTTGAAAATTATAAACGTCAATTAGGTACTTCTGAACGTGATGGTTATCAATATAATCGAAGCAAATTATAAACAGTAATCAATTTAGCAGAGACTAAAAATCTCTGCTAAACTCATATTAAAATAAATATTAATAATATATTAAATAAATATTAAAATATTACGAAATTATAGAAAATAATACTTGACAAAATACAAAAATAATAGTAGAATTAACCATAGAAAGGGACAACCAATGGAAGAAAATAAATCCAAAGAAACAAAAGAATATAAATGCATCAAAGAAAAATGTTTTCTATATTTTAATAGTGACGATTACTTTGAAGTTTGCCAACTAGTAAGTAAATATGTCTTAATTGATAAATGTTATGGTATTAAAGAAATCCCTAATAAAAAAGAAGAAGTTGTTTGTAAAATTGCAGATTTAGTTAAAGAATTGGATTGTTTGAATGAATTAGAAGAATTAATTAAAAATAATCAATAAAATAATAAATTAAAAGGAGATATAATTATGAAACAAAGAATATCTATTAATGAATTAGATCAACTTTCAGATAATCAAAAAAGAGAACTTGATAATTATTGGCAAGCTAAATTTTATAATTTAATAGGTGTGGTTAAAGAATTTGAAGATGATATAAAAATAGATACAGAAGGAACTTTATATGTTGATTTATTTTTAAAAGATAAATTTAGAAAAATTACTTTACCACTTCTTAATATTGGGCAAATGATTGAATTACTAGATGATTATAATGCACCATTAGTTAGAGTAAATGGAGTGGATAAATTATGTGATTTCTTATGGAAAGAAATTAAAGAAACATTATAAATAATATATTTAGTAAAATGATAGTTTCATTAAGAGTTAAAAAGAAGCAAAAAATATTAAAATAAAAGGAGAGATACAAACATATGACTACTTCCGCAAAAGAAAACTTTATCAAAAATTTAATCAACGAATTAAATAGTGAAAATGAAAATAGAATCAATCATAATAAAAAACCTTTAGACATCCCTTATATAATATCAGTAGTTGACCAACAAATTGAAAATTGTAAAGAATTTATTGACGATATTGCCACGCATACATATTTAATTAATGGTTATGATGAAGATAATTCTATGGGTTATACAAACGGTAAGATTAGAATATTAATTGAAAAATTAAACGATGAAAAAGAAAGTGACTATATAATAGATGCTTACTATGATTATTGTTATTATATAGAATTTACTAAAGATGAAAGACATTGGGGATATTGCGAATGTGAACCTGAAGATGAAGGATATAATGAAAAATATAGATGCTGTGGTAATAATGGTTGTGATTTTACAGCTCCTTCATTTAGAATAGAAAAAGTTATTAATTTAGGAAACTATGTATGGAAGGGTCAAGAAAAAGATTATTGGGAATATCAAGAGAAGTTTGAATCAAATGAACAAAATAAAAATAAAGAAGTAGAAAAATTTAAATTAGAAAAAGAAAAACAATATTTAAAAGATAAAATTAAAGAATTACAAGATGAACTTGATGAATTAGATAATAAAGGAAATGAAGAAAAGCGTAAAGAATTTGGTAATTTAACATTAGTAAAATAAATAATTCAAAAGGAGAAATTAATATATATCACATTTAACTGAAACTAATCATCATATCGCAATCGAAAATCCAGAAAACACATGTTTTAATTGCCTACAATCTCTTACCCACAATTACACATAATCTACATTCCTACACTTAATCATGGTAGTAAATTTCAATTATTTTCAAATAAACTACATCTATGCCAATCATGCCTATCTCTTACTAATCCTGAATGGTGGAAACTAGAAATCATCAAAACATATTCAGAAGATAATATGATGCAACTGAATTATAAATACGAAAAAGAAATATTAGAATTCATAAACCAAATGCCACTCTCTGGTCAAGAATTGTTTTATGCTAGATTTGGTTCTGGAGTAAATGCTGATCTTATGAGAGGGCAAGATTGGATTGATTATGCTTTAGGTATTCTACCACATGAAAAATGTAAATATTACGGATACTACTCACCACAAGAAATTTATGCATATCAAGAAAGATTTCCTAAATGTGAACATCCTGCTAATAGAATTTATGATGATGAATCAAAAAATACTTGGTGTCCATTTGGTGCCATTGGAGAATATAATCAAAAATGTTATGATAAAGGTTCTGATGACAATTGTTATGAATGTGAATATTTTCAAGAAAGAATAACTCCTATAAGAAATGTTATGGAGTGTGAATGGGAAGATTATGAAGTATATTATAAATGTAAAATTAATGAAAATAAATATAAGAGAATGTTTGAAAAAGGAGAATAAATAATATGATTAAATTAGAGAAATATATGAATATTCTTTTTAAAATATTCGGAAATATATTTATACTTTACACTATATTATATTTATTAAATTATTATCAACCAAGTAAAATAAGTATAGCATTTCATATGTTTATTATAGGAGTATTCTGTTTATTTTCTAAATTGACTATAAATAAAAATAAGGAGAATTAAATGATTAATAAAATAAAACAATTTATAGAAAATATAAAATTAGAAATATATTGTAAAGCATATAATATCAAAAACTATCTACAAGTAAAAAAATATAAAAGACTTTATCCAGATTATATTGACAATGAATATAATTGTGGTAATTTAAAATTTATTTGGGGTATAACATCATGGGATGATTTAACTGGCAAAGATGCTTCACTATTTACTATGAATGATATTGATATTATCTATGATAGAGATTCTAAATTATATATGTTAGGAATAGAAACTATTTATACATTTAAAGAAAATAAAAAAGAAAATGAATGTAAATATTTAAGAAGATTATTAGAAGCATTTACTAAATATATGGATGATAATAATTATTCAAAAAATTATAGTGTTTGTCTTTATGCATTTGGTTCTTCTACAAAAAATTCGGCAGAATCAATTAAAAAATTATATTTTAATTTTAAGGTGTTTGTTGAAGGTTATTGTAAGGTTTGTGGTTATTAATTGAAAAATTAATTATAATAAAGAGGTGAATTATTATAATATATTATTTTGCAAGTCAAAAAGATTTTGATGGAATAGAATTATATCCAAGAATACCAGAAAGCAGAATGAATAATGAAGATGATATAATTCCAAGAATATGTGTATCTAAAAGTATAAATGGATGTTTAACTGGTACTCAATGCTATGGTTTAGGTGATATTGTAAATATATATAAATGCGAAAGTAATAATGTTATTCAACCATCTATAGAACAAGTGCCTGATGTATGTTTTTCAGGTGAGGAATGGATATTAGAACCAGTTACAATGCAATTATTTATGCAAGTAAAAATATTATCAATTATAAATTGTCATATTAATGATAACAAAATGTACAATAAATTATATCAATTTGAAATACAATATTAATATAAATGAGAAAATTGGTGTCGAAACGAGGTGATATTATTAAAGAATTTAGTTTAATTAAACTTGATAGAGATAATGATTCTTATGGTTATTATAAGACACATAAATTATCTAATAATCAGACAATTGGAATATATTTATTTAGGCAAGAGAATATAAGTAATAATGAATATTATGTATTAGTATTGTTAGCAAATAAAAAGAAGTACATAAAAGAATTCATTAATGAGCAAAGAGATATATTATCAGATAAAGAAACTGGTAAATGTGGATTAGAAGGATTATTGTGGGCAAAAAGACAATTAATAGAATTTGAAGAATCACGATATTGTAAAAATGGCGATATAATTTCTATAGGATGGACTGATAATCGTAGAAGAGATGTTTATAAATATGGTCTTAAAAAATACGGATATATTATTGGAAATAGGTATGGAAGAAAATGTTTGTATAAGAAAATAGTAAAATAAATAAAGAAGGAGAGCAAAAACACATGAATAAAATAATGATACTTAAAGGTAATAGTCCAGCAATACATCTATTAGGTGATATTAGTCGTGAAGAAGATGATTATATCAGAGTATATGAAGAAACAAAAACACATTACATAGGCAATTTTGAAGAAGGATTTGGATTTATTAATGTTGAGTTTAGAAAAGAGGATTGTAGACAATTAACTGAAGAAGAAAGAAAAGAATTAAATGGAAAATGGTATAGTATTAGTGGAAATCCACTTTATAGAATCTACGTTGATGAACAAGGTAATATTGTAAATGGCAAATGTGTCATGAAGAAAGGAATTATAAATAAAATTACTAATGCAGAAGGAGAAGATAAACATTCTGATTGGATTGGAATAAATGTTGAATTCTCAGAAGATATTGATATAGGTAGAAGTTTAATTATGATTATAGATGATGGAAGATATATTACTACTTCTAAAGTCATTAATGTAGAAATTGTAGATGGTGATTATGTGATTTATACTAAAAATAGTGTTTATTTTATTAATGTAAAAGGAGATAAATAAAACATGAATATTAATTTATTTGCAAAAATAGTAAAGAAACTAGAAAAAGAAGATTTAGAAAATTTTGCATATACATATAATAATAAAATCTACGGATTCAAAGATGTTGGTGATGATAATTGGGATGATGAAGGGAAGTATCAATACAAAACAGAGCAAGGCCAATTAATTGAAATGGATGGAGATTATCAAGAAATACAAGAATTTAATTATGGTATTTCTCGTTCTGTACAAAGAAATGGTTCATATTTTACCGATTATAATTATGATTATGAACCATACGATATGTTTGAAATTAAAGAAGTTTTAGTGCCAGAAGTAATCATACCTGCTCATATGGAGAGTAAATGGGATAAATTAAATATTGACTTAGATAAGGTTGTAGACGAACAGGAGGAAGAAAGAAAAAGAATTGAAGCAGAAAAAATTAAATTAGAGGAAGAAGCGAAAGCAGAGAAGGAAAGGTTAACTAAATTATATCCGATGAATAGAACAGAAATAATTAAAATGGTTAATAAAAATCTGAAAAAGAAAAGAATAACTAAATTTTCATTACAAGATATGAGAAAAGAGTATTTTGACATTGTAGTTAAAAAGAAATTAGAAAATCAAGATTGGATTGATTATCATAAAGGAGAATCAAATGAAAATAATAACCTGCTACAAATGTGAATTCTGTGGTTATATATCAGAAACGAGAGAAAAAGTTGAACAATGTGAAAAAGAATGTAAAAATAAAATAAACAATAGGATACAATTTTTTAATTCACTTGAAATAGGCGATATTATAGAAGATATATACTTATTTCACGAAGCATTAGTTACAGATAAAAATGAAATACAAGTAAAATTAAAATGGTTAGAATGGTGTAATATTGATGAACAGGGAAATGAAATGGATGTTGAGAGATGGTATGATTATCAAGAAATTAATTTTGATAATTATGCAATATTGAAAGGTAGGGAAATATTATGAACAAAGAATTAATGTTCTCTAGTGAATCTGATGAATGGTCTACGCCTCAGCATTTTTTTGATAAACTTAATGAAGAATTTAATTTCACACTTGATCCATGTGCTACACATGATAATCATAAATGTTCTAAATATTATACTATAGAAGATAATGGTTTATCTAAAGATTGGTCAAATGAAATAGTATTTATGAATCCACCCTACTCTAAACCAGAGAAACCATGTAAACCTAATTGTAATAAAAAAGGATGTCAGAAACGTGGTTATCATATTGATAAATATAAACCAGGACAAGAAGATTGGATTAAGAAAGCATATGAAGAAAGTCAAAATGGTACAATAGTAGTTGCTTTGCTTCCATCGAGAACTGACACAAAATTTTTCCATAAATACATATATAAAAAGATGGAAATTAGATTTATTGAAGGTAGATTAAAATTTAGTGGATGTGAAGATTCTGCACCATTTCCAAGTATGATTGTAGTGTTTAGAAAGTTAAAATAAATATCATTACAAATTTAGTTTTTATCATGACTTAAAAAAGGAGAATAAATATGAGAAAGTTTATTATTGATATTTCTAAAACTTCATGTATAGATAATAAAAATGTTGTTCGTTTATCTTTGTGTAGTTTTAATGGAAAAGATTCAATATCATGGTTATATACAAATGAACCTATAGAGCAAGTATTACAAAATAAAGAATATTATCAAAGAAAACTTATTGAGCAAATTGTAAATAATTTAGAATGGGAGGGAAATTGATGTCTGATGCATTATGGGATCAAGAATATTCTTTAGCAGGAGAAATTGAGCAAGAGATTAGAGATTATTGTTTAGAAAAAGAAATTAAATGTCCTATTATAAAAGATTTTACACGTTCATGGGAATTAAAATTGATATTAGATAAGTTAAAAAAGGAGAATGAATAATATGAATAGTAAATGGCATTTATATTTATCAAATTTAAAATCATTAATAAGAATTGCAGGTTGTTCATTATCATTAATATATAATGAATGGTCTATATTAGCAATTAGTTTTGTGATAGCAGAGGTACTTGGAGTATTAGAAGAAATTAAAGATGAAAGATAAAATAAAAATAAGGAGGATAATACATATGCAAAATAAAACAAATTGTAAAAAATGTCATTGGAATGGTAATGATTCTTTATGTTGGGCAACACCACCTGAAATATGTGATCATTTTAAACCTAAACAAAAAGTATATCTAGCAAATCCATATGGATTCTCTAAACAACAAAAAGAAGAATTACTACCTAAATTAGTTTCTAAAATAGAATCTTTAGGATATGAAGTTTGGGAGCCATTTGAAAGAAATAATCAAAAAATAGACTTCTCTAATTTTGATTGGGCATATGATGTAGGTCAAGCAGACAAACATGACGTAGAAAAATGTGATATTATTTTTGCTGTTGTTAATGGCACACCTCCAGATGAAGGAGTAATGATTGAATTAGGAATGGCAATTGCTTTAGGTAAGAAAATATATCTATTTAGAGATGATTTTAGAAAATGTACTGATTCAGGTAAATATCCATTAAATTTAATGTTGTTTACAGGATTGCCTAAAGATAATTGGAAAGATTATTATTTTACTTCAGTTGATGAGATTGATATTTAATAAATATAAAAGGAGGAAAACTAATATGAAAGATAAAGTATTTAATATTGTAATTAAATTTATGGAAGATAATCAAATTACTTGTGAAGAAACAATATATCAATCAGACAAAGTAATTGAAAATGCTTATGAATTTATAAGTGAACTATTTAAAATTGTTGAAAATAAAATTAAAGAATTACAATATGAATGTGATTTATGTGGTCAAGAATATGCAAACTTACCAGAAGTATGCATATGTGGTGGAACTGATTGTTTTATTAAGTTTAAATAAAAGTTTCATTTTTATAAGGAGCAAATATATGTTTAAATGGATATCAAAGAAATTAACTAAAAATTATAGTAACATTCCATTATTATATATTAATTTTAATCTAAATAAATATCAACAAAACGGTGTAAAAAATTCTTGTATTATAAAGATTCATCCAGAACTAAAAGATGATAAACATATTATAAAAACACTTAATGATTTAATAGATTATGTCAGAGATAATTATGATATGGAAAATTTAAGTAAATAAAGGAGAATTAATATGTCAAAACCACTCATAGAATTTATAACTTGTAATGCAGGTGACTGGAGTGTATTAAGAGTTAATTTAGGAGAAGATTTTGAATCTCAAGGTCACACAATACCTGACCATGAATGGATTAAATTAATAAAATTATTAGGTTATGAAGTTGAAGAAAGAATTATATCTGATGAAGATATGGAATATGGAAATTATTAATATATAAAAAGGAGAAATTATAATAGAAAAACTTCTAAAAACCTTAAATAACCAACAAAAACAAATATTAAAAATTGCTACTAATGCAATCTATTTTAATGATAATTCAGATTATCTGTATGCTTTGTGGGATATAGTTCATGAAATAGTAGGGAAAGGGAAAGAAATTAAAGAATGTGATAGTGAATTATTTGATTTATTAAATTATGATTAATTCCATTTGGATTGTTTTATACTAACATAGGAAAGGAGTAAAGTAATACATGAAATTAATTGATTATATTATACAAACCAGCGAAGAAATTAAAGATATAAAATCTTTTGCAAAGTATCATAAAATTACATTAGAAGATTATATACTCGACAGTTATTGTCCCTCATATTTTGAATGTTTAAAGAATACACCATATGAGGAACCATATTCTAAATATAAAAAACAAAAAAATGAATGTAAATAATTTTGAAAATAATATAAATAAATGTAAAGAATGTTGGAATAGAGAAGTTTTAACATTAAATTAATTTGATTTAAAAATAATTTAATAAAAGAAAGGTGAGTGATATTATGTTTAATTTTATAAAAAGAATGTTTGGACTTAAAAATACAGTTAATATTCCTCCATCATATTTTTTGCCTGATGAAGTTCCTAGTAATATTGAGAAAATAATAGGGAAAAAAGAATTTATTTATAATGGTTATAAATATAAATTTTGTTATCAGGCTATACCAGACGAAGGTTTTAATGCTTTCTTTGGACAGGGCGATGGTAGAAATGCTTATATAAGAAAAGAAAAAAATAGAAGAATTATAATAGAAGTTCGATTTGGTGATGATATAAAAAGGAGAAGAATAATATGATTAAAATAATTGAAGGGAATATTCTTGATGCAGAAGAAGATATAATTTGTCATCAAGTTAATTGTCGTGGCAAAATGGCATCAAGATTAGCAAAGCAAATACGTGATAAATATCCTAATGTTTATAAAGAATATATTAATTTAATTAATTGGGCAAAAGAAGAATATAAAAGAGGATATTCTAAAAAAGAATCTCTATTAGGTAGTATTCAATTTGTTAATTGTTCGGATGGTAAAGTAATTGCTAATTTATTTGGTCAAGAAAAATATGGTAGAGATAAACAATATACAGATTATATTGCATTAAGAAAAAGTTTGGAAAGTTTATATGAATCAGTTACATGGAGCAATAACACTTTAAAAAATAAATCAATAGCAATTCCTTATAATTTAGGATGTGGCTTAGCAGGTGGAAATTGGGATATTGTTTATGAAATGATTAAGCAAGTATTTTATAATTATGAAGTAACTATTTATAAATTAAAATAAAAGGAGATAAATTAATATGAAAAAATTTGTTGTGGAAATGGCAGTAGGATTCTGTGCTAGTTTAACTGTAGAAGCTAGAAATAAAAAAGAAGCAATTATAAAAGCAAAAAAATTAGTATTAGAAGATGCTACTGAATATTATGATGGAAATTTAGAAATAGAAAATGTCAATTTTGTAGATGAAGTATAGTTATTAAATTATCATACAAGTAGGTGGTACATATCCTTAAATTAGCATATTCATATAAAGATAAATTACAACAACAATTTCAAAACATAATATTTCAAGAAAAATATAAATTCTATAATTATGATAATTACTGGTATTATAATGTAAAACTAAGTGAAGATTCATGGAATGATATAGAATTAGTTAGTATTAATAATCAAGATAATGTTATCGGATTTTTTAGAGCAGGAATATCAAGAACATCAGACAAAGTTTCATCATTAACAATTATTAATTTCTATGATAAGAATATAGTATTTTCAAGAGATTTATATCAATTTTTAAAAGATTTATTTGAGAAATATAATTTTAGGAAAATTGAATTTAATGTTGCAATGGGTAATCCTATTGAAAAAATGTACGATAAATACATAAATAAATATGGTGGTAAAATTGTAGGAATTAATAAACAATCTACAAAACTTCAAGATGGAAATTATTATGATGTGAAATATTATGAAATATTTAGAGAAGATTATTTAAAGTCATTATTTGGTAGAAGGAGTAAATTATGAGAAAAGACGGATTAAATGAACAAGAAGGTAAAGTAATGGATAATTTAATTAACGCATGGAATGAATATATTAAACTAGACAAACAACATCCATCTGATATTGATGAATTTTGCAATGGAATACATATATGTCAACATGCTTTAACTATAAGAATTTTAAGACGAGATTATCCAGAAGGTTATCCAATAAAAAATAGAAAGGAAGATATTAAAATTGAAAGAAATTAAAATACCTGATGATGCATATATAGATTGGTTAGAATTTTATGAAGCATGTTATAGTTGTCAAGAATGTAATGGTATTTTATTTCGTGAATTTAATTATTGTCCTTATTGTGGAAATAAACTATTATGGGTTTATGAATAATTAATTTATAAAGGAGATGTTTACTATCAATATAAACAATCAATCAAGATGCATATCATCACAACAATATTCACTAGAAAATCTACTCAATCTATGCAAACTAACAGATAATATCAGAAATATGGCATCAACCACAGAAGGACTTAAATATCTAAAAACTATTCTATCTGACAAACGTGCTATCTTATACTTCAAACAAGCATCAACACGCACATTTCTCTCATTTCAAAATGCGTGTCACATATTAGGCATCTCATGTTCTGAAATAAGAGATACAAATACTTCCTCAGAAGTAAAAGGAGAGACAGAGTTAGATGCAATTAAAACATTCTCACAATATGTAGACTTAATAATTATGAGGCATCCATCAAATGATTTTATCTATGAAATATCTGAAAATCTACCTGATGATATGAGAATAATTAATGCTGGAAGTGGTTCTAATCAACATCCAACGCAAGCATTATTGGATTTCTATACTATATGGAAATATGGTTTAGAAAATAAAAAGGTTGCATTTGTTGGAGATTTATTAAGAGGTAGAACGGTTAGGTCATTAACATTATTATTAAATAAAGTTAATGGTACTAAATTGTATTTTGTTGCTCCTAAAGTGTTTCAAATTAAGAATGATATATTAGAGAAATTAGATGTAGATTATGAATTAACTGATGATTTTGAGAATGTGTTACCTGATATAGATGTAGTTTATATGGTTAGATTGCAAGATGAATATAAAGGATTTTGGGATGAAGAAGATTTTATTGGTATTGATACTAAAAAATATAGTATTAATAGTAGTAATATAAATAAATTAAAAGATGATGCTATTATTTTACATCCATTGCCTAGAAGAAATGAAATTAATGTTGAAATTGATAAAGACAAAAGAGCAAAATACTGGGAACAATGCGAGAATGGAATGTGGGTACGTGTAGCATTGATTATAGATATGTTTGGAATTAATGAAGAATTATTAAATTAGAAAGGAAAATAAATAAAATATGAATAAAATTAAACAATGGTTAAAAATAAAATTGAGAAATTATTTAGAAATTGACAAAGATATAAAAACTGTAAAAGATAAATTAATTAATCATCAAGTGGCAAACGAAAATCAATTTGATAATTTAAATGGGTGGTTAAAAAATAAACATGAAAACATTAATAATGATATTGTGCATTGTCAAGATTCAATTAATGCTATACATAAAACTTTAGAAAATGTCATTCATATTGGAACAGATGTAAGAATTAATGAACGTGAACATAGTTGGGCAGTTATTTGTATTGAAGGTAAAATAAATATAGTAAAATTTGTAGATATAGGTAAGAATGATGCAAAATATATTTTAGATTTTTTAAAACAATTTGAAGCAGGTAGACATTGTATTGATACTCCTTATAAAAATATTTTTATTGATGGATTATATAAATTTAATTAAAATATAAAAATATCATATCCCAAAACCCTTAAAATATAAGGACTTTTAAAATCAAATATCATGATCATATTTGTCTTTGATCATGAATTAGAAAGGAGGTGTATTCTTATAATATATTATAAACCAAATAAATTATATGGTATTGATTATCACACATATGTTTGTGGTGGGATTGGTTGTGCAAAACTAATGCCTTTAGGAGAAGTAAGAGAATTATTTTATACTGAATCAGAGATGTTTAAAAGATTGTCTGAATTAAAATCTAATAATTGTTTTGATAGATTTGAATTATTTACAACCAATATTGTAAAAGAAAAATATGAATTTTAAAAAGGAATAAATATATGATAAATTTAGATACGGAAAGAAAACTCCAAGAAATATTAGATTATTATTGCAAATATAAATGTAATAAACAAGAAATAGAAAATAATATTATGGATATGTTGCATGGAGATATTAATGATGCGTGGATAAATGGTGATATATGTGATATTTGTATGATAAAGGAGTTTATTAGAGAGATAAGAGATGAATTA
>Ga0209319_1001738_pt1 | contig 16024 bp, 10 predicted proteins | sample RifGroE2_FD_184000 | JGI IMG/M metagenome (GOLD analysis project Ga0209319, IMG submission 184000) | Groundwater microbial communities from Rifle, Colorado - Groundwater E2 (SPAdes) (version 2) | ecosystem: Environmental > Aquatic > Deep subsurface > Groundwater | place: Rifle, Colorado, United...
AAGAGGTTTATGATATCGACGGCCAAGAAATAATTTTCCCTGGTGTTTTGGCCATGCTCGAGCGCAAGTACAAAGAAACCGATTCCGAATATGTTCGCCACGAGCTCGAGACTTACATGCGCACTTTGCTTTGCACCGACTGCCAAGGTCGTCGCCTTAAACCCGAGGCCCTGAGTGTCAAAGTTTTAGGTTTTTCCATTGCTGATTTTGTTAATAAACCATTAGAGGAATTGGCCGAGTTTTTTAAAGTTTTTGAACCGGGCAAACATAATTTGAAAAAGCAAGATAAGTGTTGCTGTGGTTTGGTTGGAGTTGAGCCTGAAGTTATGGGGCGAGTGGCCAAAGAAGTCAGTGGTCGCATCAAAAATTTGCTCGATGTCGGACTTGGGTATTTGAACCTCGATCGCAGTGCTATGACTTTGTCTGGTGGTGAATCGCAGCGTGTGCGTTTAGCCACCCAGCTCGGTAGCGGACTTACTGGCGTTATTTATGTTCTTGATGAACCCTCGATCGGTCTGCATCCGCGTGATAACGAAAAATTAATCGAGACTTTAAAAAAACTTCGCGACATTGGCAACAGTGTGATTGTTGTTGAACATGACGCGGCCATGATGAAAGAAGCCGATTGGGTGATCGACGTTGGTCCGGGCGCCGGCACTTATGGTGGCGAGATTATTGCCGAGGGGACAATTAAAGATTTAATGAAAGAAAAAGAATCATTAACCGGCCAGTATCTTTCCGGTAAAAAAGAAATTCCGGCGCCGGCTAAGGTTCGAAAAGGTAGCGGAAAAAAATTAACCATTGCCGGGGCCCGAGGTTTTAATTTGAAAAATGTCACTGTTGATATTCCGCTTGGTACTTTGACTTGTGTCACCGGTGTTTCCGGTTCCGGTAAATCAACTTTGATTTTGGAAACCTTGGCCAAAGATTTAAGCCGCCGTTTTTACCGGGCCAAAGAATTGCCGGCCGAGCACGATAAAATCACCGGTATCGAAAATCTCGACAAAATCGTGGCCATCGACCAATCGCCAATCGGTCGCACTCCGCGCTCCAACCCAGCCACCTACACCGGCCTGTTCACCGGCGTTCGTGATCTCTTTACCGAAGTTCCCGAAGCCAAACTTCGCCGTTTTGGTGCCGGTCATTTCAGTTTTAACGTCAAAGGCGGAGGTCGTTGCGAGGCTTGCGGTGGCGACGGTCTGCAACGCATTGAAATGCAATTCATGCCCGATGTTTATTCTGATTGTCCGGAATGTCATGGTCGTCGCTACAACGCCGAAGTTCTCGAAATTCACTACAAAGGCAAAAACATTGCCGATGTTCTCGAGATGACCGTCGAAGAAGCCTATCGCTTCTTCTCTGATCAACCAGCCATTGCCGACAAACTCGGTATCTTGCGCGAGGTCGGCCTCGGCTATATGCAACTCGGCCAATCAGCCACCACGCTTTCCGGCGGTGAAGCCCAGCGCGTCAAACTCGCCACCGAACTCTCGCGTCGCGCCACTGGTAAAACCCTCTACATTTTAGACGAGCCAACCACCGGCCTCCACTTCGAAGATATCAAAAAACTCCTCGAAGTTCTCCATCGTTTGGTCGATAAAGGCAACACCGTCTTGATTATCGAACATAATCTCGATGTCATCAAAGGCGCCGACTGGATTATCGACATGGGCCCGGATGGCGGCGTTAAAGGTGGTTTGATTGTCGCCGAAGGCACACCAAAGGAAGTCGCCGTTAAGAAAGGTAGTCCAACCGGAGTGTTTTTGAAGAAAATGTTCGACGAGGCGAAGAAAACGAAGAAATCGTAGGGACGAACGGCTATTCGCCCTAAACGATATAAAAAAAATCCGACCGCATTTTACGGCCGGATTTTTGGGTTGTGATTTTTTGGCGGGGGTTGTAAGATGAGAAGGAAATAATAATGAAAATATATGGAAGGTAGGGTAATTCGTATTCCCGATCAGTCTCGAAAAGATCTTGAATTGACAGAACAAAAAAAACAAGACGAACTTTTGAAATCAAAAATTCGTCAGGATTTTGAAGAACATTATTTGCCAGATGTCGGCAGAGGTGGTGAGGAAGACGACGACTGGGGTTTTGGTTCTTTTGGCGCCGATGAAGAGATTTTGAGACATCTAGGAGTTCCCATGCGTGAGGATCGAAAATATTACCCGGAACAGCAGAAAAGGGTGGCTTTGTTTATGCGGGAATTCGTGAATTTTATTCGAGACAAACACCGTGATCCTAACAGCCGTGAAGATTTGGGTGAATATTTGGCTACTTGGCGCGAAATAGCTTTTTCAGTAAGCCCAAATATATTTAATTATTTGGCTCTGGATTCGCAGATGGAAATTGCCGCTTTACTTTCCGGAATTCCCGAGGTCCAAGGGACGATTTGTCAATCAACGGTCGGAGAGCTGGTTTATGAATTACAATGGTTTGGATCTCAGCGTAAAGAATTGATCGAAAAAACTTTTACTCGTTTAAATACTGTTGAAAAATTAGATTTTTTGAATTATTTAAACACCATAGGTTCTTCGGCTTTGGCCCAAGGTTGGGCCGATGATTTGTATTACGATGTTTTGAAATTTGTTTCAGATCTTGAGGCCGACAAAAAACAACATTTGTTTATTAATTATGCTGCGCGTTCGGCCAAAGCAACCTTGGGAAAAGAAATGGTTGAACCAACCCGGGGAGTGACATTCAGATCGGGTGATCGTAGTGTTGGCCGGCAGGCCGATCAAGGATTGCCGATTGGCGAGGAAAGCCGATTGATTATTTCAAAAATGAAACCAGACGAGATTTCTTATACGGAAAGTGTTTTTCGTCGAATTTCTAAAGATTCTGTGGCCTCTTTTGATCGAGCGGGGACTGCTCAAAGTTTGGCTTTTATTGGTCGCGAGTTTTTAGAAGAAAATCCAGATACCGCTCCGGTTCAGGAAATTGAAAAATTGCTCGAGGCTTGCGAAAGACCAAACTGGACTCCGGATTTTTTGCCAAAAGTTTTGGAACTTTTAAATGACGGTGTTTTAGGAGAGGTCGAAAAAGGCGATGGAAAATTTTGGCATCGAGAAATTTCCAGTTGTCTTTCGGCCGCGGAATGGAAAAAATATTTTTCTTGTCTTAAAACTCTTGATGGAGCCCAAAAAGATTTTGATCAACTGGTGTCTAGGAAAAAACAAGAAGCTGGCGACGCTAATCTTGTTGCCTCTCAAGAACTGACGACCTTTGTTAAAGAAAATTTATCAAGACTGGAGGCCGAGGCCGGAGGTCATCGCGGAGTAGTTTATCATTTGGAAAAAATTAAGCGGGCTCGTAATGACGATGAACTTTTTAAAGAGGTTGAGTCATTGGTTCGGGCGGCCGAGCTTAGCGGTGCGGCATCTTTTCCTCCGGTTTTGTTCTCTGTGATCGAAAAACATCGTCAGGTTTTAGTTTATCACCACGAACAATGGGAAAAAAGTCGTGAACAGTTGGATTCTGAAGCCGCTAACATAAACAAACGTCTAAGCCGGGTTGCCCGAGATTTTAATATTCTTAACAGCATGTTGTTTGATGATCGCTCTAGTCTACAGTCGGATTTGACTGGTTTTTTGGAAAAGCGATTAGCTCAAGCCGATTTGCCCACAGTTCATTTTGAGATTTTTGAAAATTTTGGCGGTCATGAAAAAATTCAACCCAAAGGTTCAAAACAAGATATTGATAGTGCCCAGCTGCTGCAAGAAATTCATCGACCGGCCATGCGGCGCGAATTGGAAAATAATTTTGGTTTTTCTTTAGTCGAGTTAACTTTGCGCGAGCAGGTTCAGTTTAGTTTATTTTTGGCGGCCGCGGATCGAAAGACAGTGGAAAAAACTTTTGCCTTGTCTCAAAAGTTCGGCCCATCTGCCGCCCGTTCCTTCCTCTCTTGCGAATACGGCGACCAATTCCGCGAGGTGATTTTATCCATCGGCGAAAAATTGCCAGAGGAATTGGCCAGACAGGTTTTTGAGCAATACGGCAAACTCGCTCTTTTGGCTCAAGAAAAATCCGAGGAGTTGATTAAAGAATTCGCGGCCGAAGGCAAAGAGTTGAAGGTTAGCACTGCTGACGTTGAACAAGAACTCTTAAGGCGCGCCAAAGATTTTTTGGCCGAGGTGGCCAAGGCCGGCGAACTCTCGCCCGAGTCTGTTCAGGCCAAGCTGGCGCAGTATGAAACCGACATGGTAATTTTTGCCGGAATTTTCAAGACGGCTTTCAAGGGCGAAAAAACCATTGATTTGCAAAAAGTCCGCGGCCTTAATCTTGAAAGCCGTGGGTCGGCGGAAATTTCTTCCGAAGACCAAAAAGACATTTTGAAAATTTTTGCTGCCAATTGGCGCGAACAAAAACCGGACTCGGCAGAGTTTTTGATTCAGGAATTAAAAGACAAATTGGCCGGCGGAGATTCTGACGGTAAATTTTATTTATTAAAAAAAGACGGCGAGTTAGTCGCTTTTGTTCGTTTTGACAAAACAGACGACCTAGATGGCCGGCCGGCGGCATACGGAAAATCTTTTAATATCAAAAAAGGTTTGCGTGATTCGGCTTTGGGCGAAGCTATTATGATTAATGCCATCGGAACCGAGGCGGCGAACAAGACGATTGTCATCGATGTATTCCCCGAACTTCGAGCCGGAACAAGTTATGTGGAAAATTTCGGTTTTGTCATTGTCGGAACCAAAGAATTTCCAAGCGGTGTTTCCGGAAAAACCGAAACCCGATTGATTATGAAACGCGATGACCGCGTTGGTTCATTGTATCGAAAAAACTCGGCTCGCGCCGAGACCAAAATTTTTGATTTGTCCAAAGGACACAAGGAGATGCTGCAAGTTATTAAAGAAATGACAGACAAAAATTTTGTCGGTACCGGTTTTCGAAGCGACCCGGAAAATAAAAATTTGCGTTACATTGTTTTTGAACCAGAAGTTCAACCTGAAGTTTTATCCAAACCCTTCGAGAGGCCTCAGGATTCTCGGAAGGCCGCGTAATCAACAACCTCGGCTTGGCTCCAAATCCAATTAAATTGATCTCGGTGCGTTTTATAGATCAGCGGATCTTTAATAACGAGCGAGATCTTTTTGTTTTCGGTTTGGGAAAAATAAATTACCGTATTGTCGTACAGTTGCATTGACGAACTAAAAACCGCCGGAAAATTTTTTATAAAACCGACTTTGGTGAATGGTGTATTTTGTTCTGAAAAAAACTTTCTGGTTTCCGGAGTGTCAATAATTAAAATATTTTTCTGAACCTCGCTCCGAACGCGTTTTTTTAAATATCGAGCATTAATTTTTGCCAAATCATCAGTAATGATAGTGGTGTCAAGATAAGCGCAAATCTCGGTTTTCGATTCCAAGGTATCTTCAAGAACTTTTTCCCAACCCTCCAGCCCCTCATAAACCTGAACCGCCGGACGACCGGTGGAAAGATTATATATAGAGGAAAGCGAGGAAAGAGCAGTTGAATAGTCGGTTTCGAGCTGTTTAGCCGACCTAATCTTGGCTTCAACCAAATCCTGAAGTTTTGCCGGCGGAGCCGCTTCGTAAACCGTTTGCTTGCCTTTTATGGAAAAAATCAGGCCTTTTGCCTCAAGTTGAAGCAAAATGTTATAAACATTCCCGCGCCCCAAACCTGACGGGGAAACCAAATCCCGAGCTTTTTGCCGGCCGGTTTCCAATAAAAGCTCATAAACAAGCACTTCTCCGCCGGAAAGGCCGAGTTTTTCGAGGATAGGGAAGTGGATTTCGTGGGGCATATTGGGTGGGTTTAGGGGTGAAGGGGAAAGGGGACAGGGAAGGATTTTAATTTTCTAAATCTATTTTACCACAATTCTGCCACTAAGACAATGACACAATGGGGATAAGTATTTGGGCTAGAATAAGCCTAAAGCTAGGAAAAGCGCCACTAAACCCTTGACAAATTCTTTAAAACATGGTATTATAGATTCATCAAGATGAGGCACAGGAGTGAAGACCTGAGCCAAGTCGGTTCCTTAAAAGAAAAGAGCGAGAGAGCCCGAGCCTGGGGTTAAAGGCAAAGTTGGAAAAGCGCCAAGCACGTAAGTACCAAGCTCCAAGAAGGAGGAATCTTCTAAAGGAAGAAACAACCATCTTGGTATTTGAAACTTAACACCTTGGAACTTCCAACATTAGATAGGTAATAAGTACCCGTATCTCTCGCTATGAAAGATACGGGTTTTTCGTTAACAGAGTTCGCCCTCACTTCTCTCTTCCTTATAAGCACTTAAGGTAAGAGAGAGGTCGAACCCTGAGAAACGAAATCAGGAAGTAACTTTAATCCGAAATGTGAGATGGCAAAAGGTTGAGCTTAACTTCATTAGCTCCCCATGAGCCGCTCGCCTTCGCTCCTTCGGAGCTACGGCGTAGCACTGCGAGAGAGACTCACACTTCTGATTAAAGCGAAACGTCTTAACGAGTGCGCGGGAGTTTGATTCCCTTCGGGTTGAGTCGAACCTCCTGCAGTCTGTAAGACGACAACGAGGACTCGCGAGAGATTTTGTCACCATCGTCGAATCGGATGATCGTTCACAATTGAACCGTGATTTGGCCAGCCATCAGCCTAGCTGATAGCAATGATCAAATTCTGTTTTTAACAGAAGGCCTTAACGCGGTAATGATCATCTAAGAGAACTGTTCAGGCAACCGCCTGATGAATCTGCGCTGTTCCGTTTCCGGATCAGTTGCCCCTGACACGACCAATTGGCCGAATGTCAGACCGGCAATCCCGGAACCAAGGACACTGTGGAAAAAGTTCTCTCCTTACCTTCTTGTTCCCCTAGCCATAGCTCACCACGAGCGGCGGCGAGGAACCAGGAGGTGAGGATGAGTCGGCCGCGCAAACCAATTTAGGAATTCGCCCTTCCTAAATTAATTCGCGCGACCGACCCTGACGCCGACACCTTGAGCTGATCCCCGACGGTCTTCGTCGGAACAGTTTGAGGATAAGCGTTTGGTTCTGTCGTACGGAGCAACCATGTCCAACTTCACCACTACTACCACCACCACCACCACCCTCGCCGGCTTGACCGGCGAGATCACGGCCTACGAGGCGGAGATCGCGCGGCGCGCCCGCGCCGCGGTGGTGATTTTCGCCATCATCGAGGAGCGCGACTTCGCGCTTCTCGATGCCGTAACCGCCCCCCGGGGGCCGGTCGCCGAGGCGGCCGACGCCCGGGCCATGGCGGCCGGGGCGGCTCTGGCCGCCGCCCGGGCCGAGGCCGCCCCCCGCGCGGTCGGGCTCGTCCCGGCCCCCAAGGTCGAGGCGGCCCTGGCCGCCGCCCGGGCCGACCAACTCCTGGCCTCGGGCCGGGAGCAGGCCGCCGCCCGGCGCGCCGCCGCCCCGGCCGCCCTGCGGGCCGAGGCGGCCAGCCGGGCCGCCCGGCCGGTCCACGGCCTGAAGGCCGTGGCCGCCGCCCGCCGGCAGCGGCGGGTCCTCGAGGCGCGCGCCGCGCGCCTCGAGGGGATGATGGCCGCCAAGTAGCGGCCGTCCCTAGGGTTTCTTTCCGATTTTCTTGTCCCAAGGGCAATACAAGAAAATCGGTCGCGCGACAAAAAACCTAGTCGCACGAATCAACCAAGGTTAAGGGTACAGGTCTTCGCCCTTAAAAAAGAAAAGAAGACAAAACCCGGAGGAAATTGTTCTCCACCACACCAAAGCGCGAGTGGCTACGCGCAATGACATAAATACCACCATATGGCTCTCGCCTGAGCTTACCACCCGCCGCTAGTTTCATTGAGGCGACAATGAAACGGCTGGTTGATTGACTACAATCACGCGCTCGACGTTTATCGAGTAAACAAGTTTCCGTCCGGACACCTCACAAACAGAGGGCGGAAACAAGGAGGTTCAGTGGATGAACCCAAGCGCGAGTAGCAACGCGCAAATATAAATACCTACCCATGGCTCACCCGCAAAGAGCTCGATCCGGCCCCAGACTTCTTGATGCGGCAAGAAGCTGGCAGGAGTAAACCTGGCAAATCGCTCCGTCGGAGGCCTATCCGACACGCACTCGATGGCTCACGGCAGTTTGCACAACTGCTTGTGGGCCTCTCGATTGGAAGCCTGAAACATCAGACTTCTTGAGAGAGAACTTCTGGAATAAGCCGACCTTGGACAACTCGAACTTTGGCGAGCCAAAAACTCCGACCAAAACTTTCGAGCCCAAGACTCAGGACACTCTGGATAACGTCAATCTTCAGCGAGGAGGGTTTCTTCTTCCTCGGTTCGAATGAGTTTTCAAACTAGAGAGAGTTTGAGAACTTTGAGAATTAAAAAATCGTTAACTTTTTTAGTTAACGATTTGAAAAGCAAAAATCTAAATTTTTGTCTTTACTTCCAATCCCGGAAGGCGGCGAAAATCTTTGGTGTTTTTGGTAATCAAAACAAGGTTGTGTTCCAAAGCCGTGGCGGCGATCAGTAAATCCGGAAGTTTGTTTTTTCGGGTTCGTCCAAGATCGGCGGCGCGACGAGCGATTTCTGAAGTTAATGGCAAGACCGAACAGATTTCCAGGAAGTTATCGATGACCTTAATTTCTTCCGCTCCTAACCCGGGTAGTCTGAAAAGTTCGGCCTCGGTAATTACGGAAACCGCAAAAACATCATCGATCCCCACTTTTTTAAAGAAGCCTTCTTTAAGATGAAGAAGAATTATATTGGTGTCTAAAAGATAATCCATAAATTAGTTCCACTCTTTACGAATTTGTTTTTGCCAGACTACCGGATTTTTTGGGAGGCGTTTATTGTTCTTTAAAATCCCCGCTGATGCCGAGACAGCGTTGTTAAGTCGTTTGATTTGATAGTCGGTCATAGCTTTGGATTTAGAACACGATTTTCTGAAGGTTGAGGCTAATGAAGAATGCGAAAGATTGATTCGACATTCCAGTCGAGCCAATTTTTCCTCAAGAGTTTCGATTTTTTTTGTGAGAATTTTCAGGTTCATACAAGTTTAAAATAGCATTCATTAATAAAAAAAACAAGAGCAAAAAATTACCGAAAAAATCCAAAAAATTTCGCGTGTGGATAGATATTTCTTTGATTGAGTTTTCAAACTAGAGAGAGTTTAAAAACTTTGAGAAAAAATATGATTTATCAACTAACCTATATCGCTTCGGCGATTGGAACGCTTGGGCTGATGTTAGGCCTTGGCTAACCGGAACGAGGAGGAGCGGGGCTAGAGAGTTCTAGCCCCGGTTCCAAATAAAAAACCAATAGTTTTTGACTAATGGTTTTTGTGAAAAATTAAACGGATTTAGGAAACGGCTCGAGGCTTAAAACTTCGGTGACATCGGTTGCTGGTAAGATTTTGCGAGTGCTGAGTTTGTTGGTGAGAGCAACTAGTTTATCATTTCCTTTGCGGAGCATACTGGTTAGGTTTCTGTTGATTTCAGCGATTTTCTCATCGAGTTTGTCGAAACGCTTATCTATTCTGTCGAATCGTTGATCTGTCTTGTCCATTCTTGAATCCGTCTTATCCATTCTTGAATCTATTTTATCCAGTCTTTCGTCGATTTTATTAAAATCTTGCTGGATGGCTAAAAAGTACCCTTCGTTTTCTTGGGATAAGTTATCGATTTTTCCAGATAGATTATTAACTTGTTGAGTTGTTGTTTTGAGAAGATCGAAAATTTGTTGGGTGTTTACCGTAAGGTTTTCGACTTGCGATGTTAGTTTGTTGAGTGGATTTGTTGATTCCTCCATAGATTTGGAAAGTTACGGTGAATTAGGAGGGGGAGTACTTAAAATGTAGCGTTAAAAAATGAAAAAGTCAAGGGTAAAAATGTGTATAAAATTTTTCGCGCGCGCTTTTGAAAAGAGTTTTGAAAAAGTCTTTTTGAAAGCTCTTGTGGAATTTCTTCACGGAGTCAATCTCGTCTATAACAAGACGAGTCCGGACGACACCCGGGCCTTGCGGTGAAACAATCCGCTTGGAGGCAATATGTCGAAGTTAAAGTCCGTTCCCGCCACCCGCCCCCTCCCCACCTCGGCCACGGACACCGTCCGTGGGCTGAGCCAGGTCGTTCGCGACCTGGTCTCGGCCGTCCCGTGGGCCCTCTACGGGAAGGAGGAGGGGCTGTTCGCGACCCTCCAGCTCCCGATCTGGGAGGAGTTCGTCTCCGACGTGGAGGCGGGTCAGAGGTTCGATGACCTCTACGACCACAAGACCGGGCTGGTCTCGGGGTCCGAGGTCGAGACCCTTCACCGGGTCAAGAACCACAGCGTCGATGACCTCGGCGCGGAGGTCGTACAACTCCTCAGGGAGTTGCACGACAACGCCAAGGAAGAGGTCGGTCGGGGGTGGTTCGACGGGGGAGAAGATTCCCCTGCCATGACCGCCCAGGCCATGGGCGATGCGGAGACTTTCCGCGTCCTCCTCCTGCGGGCCCTCGCCATCTGGCAGGAGTCCCTCTAGTAAAAAAAAGGGGGGGATCTTAAGGGGTGCGGCATCTACTCGCCACACTCCGTTCGTCTTAATTTTTGATCTTGAGGGATCGAAGATTGAGACGAAAATTTCCGTGAGCGCTTTTGAAAAGAGTTTTTGGTTTTTAGGGGACAGGGGAGCAGGGGACAAGGAAGGACTGTTAGATATTTTTAAATAATATCTCGCAAACCTTCCCTGTCCCCTTTCCCCTCTCCCCTCAAAAAGGAGAGTCTATTTTCCTCGTCCAAACTGTTTGGTTCGAGGAGAAAAGTTGCGCCTTGAGCGCGACCGGACAATGTGTTCAGGCGTAAGTCGGCTAAGCGTGGGTTGATTCCCTTGCGTGCCGTTGCCAATGTGTCGAAAGACACAGCACAAAGTTTGGTTGGTGCTTTTGGCGCAGAGAATCAAATCCCGCCCGTGATGGGTGGGTCGGCTTCGCATGGCCGTTTTCTCTTTGAAAGGAGATTAACATGCTGTCCAATGTCAATTTCGTCCTGAGTGTCGGTAGTGTTGACGGTGTTTGCACGGCCGCGGCCGTGCTTCGTCTCACCGGCCGTTCGGCCGAGGTGGGCCTGGCCTTCTGCCAGGCCTTCACGGTCGACAAGGTCGATCCGAGTGCCTGGCCCGCCGGCCGGAAGGTCGCCTTCGTGGACCTCGCGGTGAACAACCGCGAGGCGGCCATGACGGCCTCGCTGATCCAGCGGATCCGCGAGGCCGGCCACGAGGTCGTGGCCATCATCGACGAGCACAGCCGCGAGGACTGGCTCGGCGTGATGGGCACCTTCGAGGGGCTGATCGTGGAGCCCCAGTCGCAGAAGGCCGAGGGTGGCCCCCGCTCCTCGGGTGAGTTGCTCCGCCGGGCTCTCGAGGCCGCGGGTGTGGAGGCCGATGGCCACACGCTTGAGCTGCTCTCCGCCGCCGACGCCGGCGACCGCATGGACTTCACCACCCGCTTCGGCGGCGCGGTGAACAAAGCGGTCAAGTCGGACATCGCGAACGACGCTCGGCGAGTGTACCTCGCCCGGCACTTCGCGGTGCACGCCGAGCCGGACACGACCATCCAGAGGTGGATGGCCGAGTACGAGGAGATCCTGGCCAACCACCAGGCGATCCTCGACGGCCGCACCGAGCTCGGCGACGGGATCGTCCGGGTCGACGCCCGCGGGAAGAGGGTGGACATGACCACCCTCATGGGGCAGCTGTACGGGCTGCCCGGCGTCCGCGTGGTCGCACTTGTCGGGGAGGCCTACAACAAGGCCCTCGGCAAGAAGACCATCCAGGTCTCGTTCGGCTGCCGCGAGCAGCTGGACATCCTGGCCGCGGTCAAGGCCGTCGTGCCGACGGCCTCCGGGTTCGCCCAGAAGGCGAACGTCGATCCGGAGGCCGAGGAGGCCGCCATCGCGGCCGTGCGGGCCATGCTCGCCGGCTAGCGATCGGCCATCCCCTCGGGTTTCTTTCCCAATTTCTTTTCCCCGCCTCGCCCTGAGCTAGTCGAAGGGGATGGCGAAATGAAGAAATTGGTCGTGTATCAAAAATCCTAGATGCACGAAGCCTCGTTAGGTTTGGGTAACAGCCTCCCCAAAACAAAGTACAAAGGCTTAAACTCGAGGTGATCCACCGTGCGCATTCGCGTTGGTTCACCTCTTCAACTAAATTTTTAACCTACTCCCAAACACTTCCCCAAAGGGAGAGGGAGATAACGGTTAAAGATTTTGAGAAGAAAAAAACACCGGCCTTTTGGCCGGCGATTGCTGAAAATAAATTAAACGGATTTGGGAAACGGCTCCATGGCCAAGACCTCGGAAACATCGGTAAGCGGCAAAACATTGCGCGCGCCGAGTTTGGTGGTGAGAGTAGAGATCTTGGTATCTTCCTTACGAATAGCCGCGACCAAATCGCCGCGCATTTCGGCAAAATTGTTTTCAAGTTTATCGAATCTACGATCTATGTTTTCAAATCTTTGATCTGTCTTTTCAAATCTGCTGTTCATACCCTGTTCTACCTCGGTAAAGGCGGTTTGAATGTTTTCTAAGATTTCTTGATTGGACTTTTCAATATCTGATACACGATCGCTTAAAATGTTAATAGACCCCTCAACCCCGGTCATTCGTTGACCTAAAACATTGTTGGATTCCTCAACCCCGGTCATTCGTTGACCTAAAACATTGTTGGATTCCTCAACTCCGGTCATTCGTTGACCTAAAACATTGTTGGATTCCTCAACTCCGGTCATTCGTTGACCTAAAACATTGTTGGATTCCTCAACCCCGGTCATTCGTTGACCTAAAACATTGTTGGATTCCTCAACCCCGATCATTCGTTGACCTAAAGATTTTACTTCGGTGGTAAGAGTGTTTACGGCGGTTAGAATATCTTGATTTGTCGGTTGGTTTTCCATAATTGGAAAAGTTTAGGTGAATTAATCAAGGGGGTACTTACAATTTAGTCTGAAAAATTGAAAAAGTCAAGAGTCAAAAAGTGGAAAAAAATTAATGAGCGATTAAAAATCGCCTCCCGCACCAGCATATCAAAAACCTATTTGTTTTTTGAGCGAGAAGCTAATGCTCTCCCGCTCGGCGACTCGTTTGAAGAGCGTTTATGGTTTTTGTGTGCTGATGCGGGGGAAATTAGATTAAAAATTTCCATTCATGAACACGAAAGCGCCCGCGAATACAAAAAAACTTTCGTGAACACGTCGGATGGTTCATAGGTTATCTTATGATACCGCCTCGCCCGAGATCTCAAAAAAATTTGAAGTTTCAGGCGAGGCACGATGAACCAACCGTCACCCGCGGCGCTTTGCCGAGGATTGATGGTTTGGAGAAGGCCTTTTGTTTCCTTAGGAGGAAACAATGATCGAGACCACCCAGTCCTCCCCCCGCCCCACCACCACCACCACCACCACCAAGCGGCGAGCTCGCCGCCTGGCCACCCGGCTGTGGCTCAACCACAGCCACGGTCGTGGCTACGAGGGGGCCAACATGCACGGCCCCCGCTGGTGGGATTGCGAGGAGGCCATGGAATGGCTCCTCGCGAACGGCCAGCCGGCCGCCGAGGAGCTCCTGTGGAAGGAGCTCCAGGGGTGGTACGGCAACGGGAATTACATCCCGTTGGCCGCCCCCTATGTCCCGGCCACGCAGAACACGGCCATGGTCGTGGCCTGCGCTGCGGTCCAGTGGGGGCGGGGCGGCGGGCGGCGGGCCATGCGCGCCCTGTCGGCGGCGGGCTACGAGCTCCGCCGCCAGGAGGGGGAGAACTACGACTGGCTTTCGGCCGGTCAGTGGTTTGTCATGGCGGTCGAAGAGACCGCTCGGGCGCTCCGCGAGGATACCCCCCTCCCCGCCACCCCGGCGGAACTCCGGGCCTTGGCCAAGCGTTTGGCCAAGGCCGCCTGCCATGCCCGCTTCGACAACTAGGAAGCGGGGACCACTCAGGTTTTCTTTCTCACTTTCTTTCCATTAAAAAGAAAAGTGACTTCAGGAGCACGCCGGCTCGAGCAAGACACTCGCTTGCCGTCGCGCTCCGTCCATCAGAATTCTTAAAATTTTTTGAGGATTGTGGTGGACAAAGATTGTCCTTTCAAGCTCAAACTTTTTTGTTAGCCATGGTGGCAGACAAATTAGTGTGAGCACAACCGCATTGGAGGAAAAAATGCGGTGTTTTCATTGGTCTTGCGGATCCCTTCAGTCCGGCCTCCACCTCCAGAACGACGAGCGCCTCGGCGCCGTCGTGTTCTTGGGGGAGGAGGGCCGTGGTCGACGTTACGAAAAGGTAGCGCTCGATCGCAGTAACCCGGCCAAGGTCGAGGCCGGCCGAGTCACCGAAGCGCACCCGCGCAAGGTGACCCTGCCGGCCCGGGACGGGAAGCCTGAAAAGGTTTTCTTCGTCCTCGAGGCCCCGCGGCAGAATGCCGGAGATGTGTTGATTCGAGTCAACACTTACTCCGCGTACATTCGCGGCGGTTCCGGAGGCTGGTCGACCGCCGAAGGCGCGCCCGAGACCTTGGTCTCCGGGTTCGGCGCCTTTGGCCTCGCCGGTCGAGTTGGGGAGTGGAGCGATGGGCTCGTCCGGATGCGTCCGGGCGACGTCCTGAAGATCCGCCCCTCCCGTTCGATCGACGGGGTTTCCTCGTTCGCCCTTTGGGTGGACGAGGACGGCACCCCGAAGACCGCCACCTGGCGGGAGTACGAGAACCTGAAGGCCGTGGCCCAGGTCGAGGCGCTCGTCGCCGAGACCAAGGCCGGTCAGAAGGGACTCGAACTCGCCTTCGGGAAGATGCCGGCCGTGACCTACATTGGTCGCGGTCGGTTCGAGGCCGGCATCAAGGTCGGTACCGGCGTGACCGGGCCGGCCGTGATCCTTGGCGAGGAGGGTCGCGGGCGCGTGAAGACCGAAGTCGCGATCCTGGGCTTCAACCCGGGTGAGCGGCTCGAGTCCGTGGCCGTGGCCAAGCTCCTCGAGGAGACAGCGCCGGCCCGCTACTCGTGGGAGCAACCTGTGGTGAAAACCATCTGGGGGCTCTGCGAGAGTGAAGAGGTCGAGGTGGGCGCGGTGCTTGTGCGGGTCAGCCCGTCGGGCGCCAACCGGACCCACCTCGAGGTCAAGCCGCTTCGGGGCAACCCGACGCTTCTGGCCTCGGGTCACTTCGCCGGCGGCGATGCCGGGCGAACCGACTCGTCCCCGGACGAGCTGTGGGTGCTCCGGCCGGGCGACAGCCTGTCCAGCGGCACCTACGGCCACTCGCTCTCGCGGGTTATCGAGAACACGGGTGGTAAGCTCGTGTGCTCGACCGGCGACGAGTGGGAGGAGCGGGACGGCCGCGCCAACCCTGAGGCGTACATCGCCAAGGGGCGGGCACCTTGGGGCCGTGTCCCGACCGAATGGGTCGGGCGGGTCGTGATCGTGGAGCGGTGGGTGGAAGACACCAACCGCTACCGCGAGCCGATCCGCGAGGTCCGTTCCGGTTACGAGGGCGAGCTTGTGTCGATCGGCAACGGTCGGCTCGAGCTGAACCTCGGCTGGGACGGCCGCGACCGCAAGGTCGTCACGGTCGAGTCGGGTCTCTGGGTTCGCCTCGAGACCGAGAAGACCGTGACGCCGGCGGACGCCGGGCGGGCGGCCACCAAGGCCAAGGCCGCCACCCTGCGCGCCGAGGCCGAGGGGCTCCGGACGGCCGAACACTTCGTGTGTCTGCCGCCCGAGACCCAGGCAAAGGTGAGCCGGGTGGCCAAGGGGCTGGAGTCGAGCTGGTCTGACACCCAATTCGACTTCGCCCTTTCCTCGACCCAGGATATCGAAAACTGGGTTGAGAAGGCCGAGGCCGCGATGGCCGAGGCCCGCGCCGCGGCACCGGCCGCCGAGGAGCTCTGCCGCAAGCAGAAGGGCGGAGAAGTTCTCGCGAACTTCGACGCTTGGAAGCGTAGCGGTGGATCGACCAACGCGGGGCAGGGTTGGGTCATCCGGCCGGACGGCTCGTTTCGCGAGCCGGACAGTGTAGATTGCCCCCGCCCTCGGTACGACGATGGTACCCAACATTGGGGCCTCGTCCAGGCCGACGAGCTCGCGATC
>Ga0209319_1001748_pt1 | contig 15932 bp, 13 predicted proteins | sample RifGroE2_FD_184000 | JGI IMG/M metagenome (GOLD analysis project Ga0209319, IMG submission 184000) | Groundwater microbial communities from Rifle, Colorado - Groundwater E2 (SPAdes) (version 2) | ecosystem: Environmental > Aquatic > Deep subsurface > Groundwater | place: Rifle, Colorado, United...
CGAACTTAAACAAAAGTAAATAAAAAATATAAAACATGTTCTGCTGAGTACGAAATGGAAACGTATCTTCTACCTAACCCATATTTGCACGAGGGAATCTAATCTCTTTATACACGGTATATGCCACAAATTGCAAGGGGTGGAATACTTAGTATAAAGGAAGACAACCACAGTAAGGTGGTCATTAGATAACAGATACCAATCCGACGGCTCGGCGGAGCTTTTTTTTTATTGAAAACAAATATTCAAAATAAATTTCAAAAAACATTTGATTTTTTTAGGTTGTTGTAGTAAAATTAAATACAGTTAGCTGATAATATTTACTAAATGGAGGTATTTATGGATATAATTTTGAAGTTGGAGAGAGAATTAGGGATTAGTAAGTGGCAGGTTGAAAATGTTATAGGTCTTATAGATGAGGGGAATACAATACCTTTTATATCACGGTATAGAAAAGAGATGACTGGTTCACTAGATGATGAAGTTCTAAGAAAATTTGATGAGCGTTTGAAATATTTGCGAAATCTTGAGGATAGAAAAACTCAGGTTATAAAGATTATAGAGGAGCAGGGGAAGTTAACAGATGAACTAAAGGCGAGTATACAAAAGGCAGAAACATTGGTAGAGGTGGAGGATCTTTATAGACCATACAAGCAAAAGAGACAGACACGTGCTACAAAGGCGATTGAACGTGGGCTTGCACCACTTGCGGAGCTTATTTGGCTACAGCAGGTAGATAAACCAGTAGAAGAGTATGCAAAGGAATATATAAATGAAGAGAAGGGTGTAAATACAGTAGAGGAGGCAATATCTGGCGCTAAAGATATTTTAGCTGAAAGGGTATCGGATGAGCCAGTTTATAGAAAATGGATTAGAAATCATATATTTAGAAATGGAATCCTTGTATCAAAAGCTACAGGAGGAGAGAGTGAAAAGGTATATGAGATGTATTTTGAATATAATGAGGCGGTTTTGAAGATACCAGGGCATAGAGTATTAGCTATAAATAGAGGGGAAAATGAAAAGCAGCTATCAGTTAAAATAGATGTAGATGTAGATAGAATATATGAAATGTTAATTAGAAATATTATAAAAAGGAATAATATATTTACAACAGATATATTAAAGGCTGTGATAGAGGATTCTTATAAACGGCTTATATTCCCAAGTGTGGAGCGTGAAATAAGATCAGAGCTTACAGAAAAGGCAGAGGATGGTGCTATAGTGGTATTTGCAAAAAACCTAAAGCAGATTCTTATGCAACCACCTATAGTAGGCAAAACCGTGCTAGGGCTTGACCCAGCATATAGAACAGGCTGTAAAATAGCAGTAGTTGATGCAACAGGAAAGGCACTAGATACTGTAGTAATATATCCAACGCCACCGCAAAGTAAAACAGAGGAAGCAAAAGAGGTGCTAAAGAAGCTAATAAATAAACATGATGTAGAGGTCATAGCTATAGGAAATGGTACTGCCTCAAGAGAGTCAGAACAATTTGTGGTAGACCTACTAAAAGAAGTTGATAAACAAGTGTTTTATGTAATAGTAAACGAGGCAGGAGCCTCTGTATACTCAGCGTCAGAGCTTGCCACAAAGGAATTCCCAGACTTTGATGTAGCACAAAGAAGTGCAATATCAATAGCAAGAAGACTGCAAGATCCGCTATCAGAGCTTGTTAAAATAGATCCAAAATCAATAGGGGTAGGGCAGTATCAGCACGACATGAACCAAAAGAAGCTAAAGGAAAACCTAAGTGCTGTTGTTGAGGACACAGTTAATACTGTAGGTGTTGATTTAAACACAGCTTCAGCATCTTTACTAAAATATGTTTCTGGAATATCAGAGCAGATAGCAAATAACATAGTAGATTATAGAGAGACCAATTCAAGATTCAATTCAAGAGCCGAACTCCTCAAAGTTAAAAAACTCGGAGGAAAGACATACGAACAATGTGCGGGATTTTTGCGTATACTAGATGGAAAAAATCCATTTGACAACACAGGTATCCACCCAGAATCATACAAGCATGCACAACTACTTATAAAGAAACTAGAATACACAGAAAATGATTTAAGAAATAAACGCATAAATATAGACCTAACCGAAGAAGAAAAAGAGAGCCTAGCACAAGAAATAAATATAGGATTACCAACTCTAACAGATATAATAAACGACCTAAAGAAACCAGGTAGAGACCCACGTGAAGATATGCCAAAACCAATACTAAGAAGTGATGTACTTGAAATGAAGGATTTAAAAGAAGGTATGATACTAAACGGCACAGTACGAAACCTAGTAGACTTCGGAGTATTCGTAGACATAGGTGTTCACCAAGACGGGCTAGTACATTTATCAGAGATAATCGATCGATACATAAAACACCCAATGGAGGTATTATCTGTAGGCGATATAGTAAAGGTTATGGTTACAGGAGTAGACGAGAAGCGAAATAGAATAAGCTTGAGTATTAAGAAATGTGGAAAATAGAGGTATATAAAAATGAGAGAGATAATCCGTACAAAATACAAAGAAAATAGAAAATATTTAAAACTAAAAAGTATCCTACAATATTCACCAACTCAAACCCTGGTTTTAGGGTTTTTGAGTATAATTTTTGTTGGAGCGATGCTTTTAAGTTTACCTATTTCTGCTAATACTGGCGATAGCACTAAGTTTTTAGATGCGTTATTTACTTCGACTTCTGCAGTATGTGTTACTGGACTTGCTGTTGTAAATACATTAGAACATTTTAGCATTTTTGGTCAGTTAGTTATATTGATGCTTATACAAATAGGTGGGCTTGGATTTATGACTTTTTTAGCACTGTTTTTTGTGTTAATAGGAAAGAAGATAACCTTTAATGAAAGACTGATTATGAAAGAGGCTCTAAATCAAAATAATATGCAAGGAATTGTAAATGTAATAAAAAATATAGTAAAACTAACATTTTTTATAGAGATAGTAGGAGCTTTTATTTTATGTTTTGTAATGATTCCGGAATATGGCTTTAGACAAGGGATATATAAAGCTGTTTTTCACTCTGTATCATCATTTTGTAATGCTGGCTTTGATATTATTGGCAGTAGTAGTCTTATCCCTTATGTTGGAAATATACTTATAAATTTGACGGTAATTATTTTGGTGGTCTTAGGTGGCTTAGGATTTACAGTTTGGACCGATTTAGGAACGAATATAAGATTAAAGCTAGCTAAGGGATATTCATTTAAAATAATGATGAAAAAACTAACATTACATACAAAATTAGTTCTAACTGTAACTGTAATACTGATATTATCTGGAGCTATACTTATATATATATTAGAATGTAATAATTCACAGACAATAGGACAATTATCTACACAAGATAAAATTTTAAGCTCGGTGTTTCAATCAGTTTCTACTAGAACGGCTGGATTTAATACTATACCATTAGATACAATGAGCAATGCATCCAAACTTATTATGATCATTCTTATGTTTATAGGAGGCTCGCCAGCAAGTACGGCAGGTGGTATAAAAACAGTAACATTAGCAATATTGATTTTTGCTGTAATATCAGAGATAAAGGGTAGAGAGAAGGTAGAGGCATTTAATAAAGCTATTTCCACTAGAGTTATAAAAAGGGCATTGACAGTTGTTTGTATAAGCTTAATTATAGTGACTATATCTACATTGCTTCTTACAATCACCGAAAAGCTTAGTTTTATAGAGTTATTATTCGAGTCAGTTTCTGCATTTGCCACTGTTGGGCTTACATTAGGCGTTACAGGAGGTTTAACTGATATAGGAAAAGTGATACTTATAACCGTAATGTTTATAGGTAGACTCGGACCTATGACAATAGCATTAGCACTCTTGTTAAGAAATAAGCGTATAAAAAATAGTATGATTAATTATCCAGAAGAAAAAGTGATAATAGGATAATGAGATGGGGGATGAAAATGTCTAAAAAATCAAAACAATTTGTAGTTTTAGGGCTGGGGAAGTTTGGTACAAGCATTGCGAAGGCTTTAGTCGATAGCGGTTATGAAGTGTTAGCCGTTGATAGAAATGAGGAGATAGTAAAATATTTTTCTGACAATGCGACTTATGCTGTACAAGCTGATATTACTGATAAAGAGGCACTAAAAGAGCTAGGCATAGCAAATTTTGATGTAGGGATAGTTGCTGTTGGTGATGACATGGAGTCTAGCATATTGTCAACAGTTTTATTAAAGGAGCTCGGCGTGGAGTATATCGTTGCTAAAGCTCAAAATGAAATCCATAAAAAAATATTAGAGAAGATTGGAGCCGATAAGGTAGTATTTCCAGAGCATGAAATGGGCTTAAGAATAGCTGCCAATTTAATCAATAATAATATTTTAGATGTTATGGAATTCTCAAAGGATTATAAAATCCTAGAAATCGCTGTAAAACAAGAGTGGATAGGAAAAGACTTGCGTGCTCTTGGGTTAAGAAAAAAATATAGCATGAATGTTATAGCGATAAAAAGCAACGAAGGTGAAATGATAATATCACCAGAGGCTGATTATGTAATGAAAGAAAATAATATAATAGTCGCGATAGTACCTAGCCATATCGAGTCGAGTCAGGAATGGTTTTAGGAGAATGATGTGCCTAAGTCTAAAAAAGTATAAAAAATTAAATAAATACGGACATTAAAATGGGGAAAAGTATATTTTTATTGACATGAGGTGGGTTTTGATATAAACAAGGACGATATGGTTATACCAATAGAAATAAAGTCCTCAGAAAATAGATAGGGGTGGGAGATTATGAATTTGCTCGAAATGTTATTAGAACAAAAGAAAGTAAAGTTAAAAGGGAATATATATCATAATACACAAATAAAGCTAGCATATAATACCAATAGGATTGAAGGTAGTAAGCTTACAGAGGAAGAAACGAGGTATATATATGAAACGAATACTATTCTAACTGATAACAAGCAAACTAATGTAGATGATATAGTAGAAACGGTAAATCATTTTTTCTTGTTTGATTTTATGTTAGACAAGTTAAATGAAATACTGAATGAATCTCTTATAAAAAGCTTTCATGCAATATTGAAGCGTGGGACAACGTATGAGAGAAAAGACTGGTTTAATATTGGAGAATATAAGAAGCTCCCTAATGAAGTAGGTGGCAAGGATACTACTCTGCCAGAGAATGTTGCTAGTGATATGCAGAGGCTACTTTTATGGTATAATGAAATCGAGAACGTTGGGTTAGAAGATATTATTAGCTTTCATCATGTGTTTGAGAACATTCACCCCTTTCAAGACGGAAACGGACGAGTAGGGCGGATAATTATGTTTAAAGAATGTCTAAAGAATAATATAGTACCTTTTATCATTGAAGATGAGTATAAAGCATTTTATTATAGAGGATTGAAGGAATATGAAAAAGAGAATGGCTATTTGACAGATACATGCTTAAGTATGCAGGATAAATATAGGAGTATGGTGAGTAAATTTGCTGTTAATGATAAATAAAAAAGTGGCGAGGTGATTTGTGGTATGGAATATAAGAATACAAAAGGTAATACAGATATTTTTTATGTTATTGATGAGAAAAAGAAAAAACTCGACAGCCTAAGACCCTTAACTGCTGGTGAGGTTGAAAGGCTACGAGAAGAATTTTTGGTAGAGTTTACTTATAATTCTAATGCTATAGAGGGAAATACACTTACAATTCAGGAAACGGCAATGGTTCTAGAGGGTATTACTATTGATAAAAAGCCACTCAAAGAGCATCTAGAGGTCATTGGTCACAAAGATGCATTTGAGTATGTGCTACATTTGGTACATGACAAAGTGCCATTTAGTGAGCGGATTATTAAAGAAATACATAGCCTTGTTTTAATGGATAAGCCGCAGGATAAAGGTGTCTACCGTTCTGTGCCTGTTCGTATTATGGGTGCAGCTTACACACCACCACAACCATATCTTGTACCTATTCAAATGGAGCAGTTGATTGTAAAATATGAAGAAATGAGGACAATAACACACATAATAGAACGAATAGCTTTATTTCACTTGCTATTTGAAGGTGTTCATCCTTTTATTGATGGAAATGGGCGTACAGGTAGATTAATTTTAAATCTTGAGTTGATGAAAGAGGGATTTCCGGCTATAAATATAAAATACATTGATCGAAGGAGATATTACGACTGCTTTAACAGCTATTATGAAACAGGTGATGCTGGGAAAATGATAGGGATGGTAGCTGAGTATGTGGTGGAGATGTTGGATAGGTATGTTGGGATGTTGGAGTGATGGAAGTGGTTTGAAAAAAGTTTTGATAAGATGATTTATTGTCTTATCATTTTTATGTTGTAGGAATTAGACAAAAGTAAAAAAATGGAAAATTATATTGACATATGGAAAAAAATGGGATATAATAATCGATAATCGATGGTGTATATTAAGTGTGTAAATTGATAAAAAGTAATATTTACAATTGGAGGAATAACAATACAGGTAATCAGAATGTATTGCATAATCCATATAGAACTATGACAATAAAATACTAGAAGCTTATAAACAGAGACAGCAGGAGATGTAGGAATGGCATAAAAAGACTATCGAAATAATAAAAAGATTTTACAAAAAACCTAGCTATGATATACAAAACCTCAAGTTTAGATGCAGTAAAAGTAGCAGTCTAAAGCAAAGATCCGCTAATTAAATCGCTTTACTTAAAGATGAGAGACATCAGCAAAAAATGGTTCAAGCCTATGAAAAACTGGGCATTAGTGCTAAATTAACTAAATAACACGTAAAATTATAACACAAACGGAAGTAGAAAAGACTTTTTAAACTAATCTATATAGAATATTTGACAAGGTCTAATCATTGAAATTGCAATAAAGGAGCGATACAAAAGATGAATGAATTATTAAATACGACAGAATATTTTTTAGAAGAGGGAATAATAGGTGAAATAGGAACACCTATACCGATTAAACTAACAATAGAAGAAGCTTTTTATCTAGGTGAAGAAATGAATAGTATATTAAGAGGAATTGAATATAAGCAAGGTAAGTGGCAGAATCCTAATCAGATGAGTGCATTCAATAAAATTTATAAATGTTGCAGCGGAAAAGAACATAAAAATTATGTAGAAAATTACGAAGCTATCAAAGAGGAATATCTTAAAGATTTTGCAGAAAGCATTTCGGGAGTACTAGCATACTATGGAAGAACTAGAAAAGTAAAAGATACAACATTAGAAGTAGATATAGAAGGTGTTGCATTAAAGGAAATAATTGTTTTGAATGAAGAAGAAAAATTTTATTTAAGGGTAGAAACTGACATACTATTAAGAAGATTTAATTTGCAAGAATATCCAGTAAGACAAGTTACAAATGTATTATGGGCAAGAGCAATTAATAAAGTTTATAAAGCATTTTCAGGAAGAGATTATATTTTGTATAAAGATATAAATTAAGAAAATTGTAGCTAAAGCAAAATAAAAAAACACTCACATGAGTGTTTTTTTATTTTGCAAAAATATATTTGATTTTTCACTAATAATATGTTAAAATCATACCATACATAAAAAAATCGAACGGAGTGATATTTTTGGGGAAGAATTTGTATATAGCGGAGAAACCTAGTGTGGCTATGGAGTTTGCTAGGGTGCTTGGGATAAAGGGTATGAAGAGGAATGGGTATATAGAGTCGGAGGATTCGGTGGTCACTTGGTGTGTGGGGCATTTGGTGAATATGTCTTATCCGGAGAAGTATGATGTGGAGCTGAAGAAGTGGAAAGTGGAGACTTTACCTTTTATACCGGATGAGTTTAGGTATGAGGTAATCGAAAATGTGAAGAATCAGTTTGAGGCTGTGAAAGGGCAGCTAGAGAGGAAAGATGTGGAGACTATATATGTGTGTACTGACTCAGGACGTGAGGGGGAGTATATATATAGATTAGTAGACATGATGGTTGTGACAAATGGGAAAGTGAAAAAGCGGGTATGGATAGATTCCCAGACGGAGGATGAGATACTGAGGGGGATACGAGAAGCGAAGGACTTGGGGGAGTATGATAATCTGTCGAGTGCGGCGTATTTGAGGGCTATAGAGGACTATTTGATAGGGATAAATTGCTCAAGGATATTTACCATTATCTATGGAAATCTTATAAGTAATATATTGAATACAAAATATTCAGTGATTGCCGTAGGTAGAGTTATGACGTGCGTGCTTGGTATGATAGTGCAGAGAGAACGTGAGATAAGAAACTTTGTAAAAAGTGTCTATTATAAGGTAAATGCAGTGTCGTGTGGAAATAGCTTCAAATATAAAGTAGATACTGAGTCGATTTATTTCGCTTCACCAAAGCTATTTAATGAATCAGGTTTTAATAAAGAAGAATATGCACATGAGCTTATAAAATATCTAAAAGAAGATAACGAACCTGTTAAAGCCATGATAGAAGAAATAAAAAAGACAAAAGAAGCAAGAAATCCACCTTTGCTGTATAATTTAGCAGAGCTTCAAAATGATTGTTCAAAAAAGATGAAAATATCTCCTGACGAAACCTTGAAAATAGTACAAGAGCTGTACGAAAAAAAGCTGATAACATACCCAAGGACAGATGCTAGGGTGCTATCTACCTCAGTTGCAAAGGAGATAGACAAAAACCTAAAAGGGCTTATAAACTATAAATTCAAAGAAGAGGTTGGCAAGATATTAGATGAAAAAAAATACGAAAAGCTGAGCAGGACTAAATATGTAGATGATAAAAAAATAACGGATCACTACGCAATAATACCTACGGGATTTGGTATAGGCGGGGTTGACAGACTAGGAGAACAGCAAAGGATAGTATTTGAGCTAATAGTTAGAAGATTTTTAGCTATTTTTTTTGAAAGTGCAGAATACAAGAAAATAACTATAAAAATCAAGATAAAAACAGAAAGCTTTTATCTTAATTCAAAAGCATGTGTTAAACGAGGGTATCTAGATATATTAGATGATAGTAGTAATGATGACGAGGACGAAAATAATTTAGATAATAATTTTAGCAGCTTTAAAAAAGGGCAGGAAATCTTAGTAGACGACTTTGAAATAAAAGAGGGAGAGACGACGCCGCCGAAAAGGTATAACTCCGGAACTATAATACTTGCAATGGAAAATGCAGGAAAGCTAATAGAGGACGAGGATTTACGTGAGCAAATAAAAGGTAGCGGAATAGGAACAAGTGCTACAAGAGCAGAGATTTTAAGTAAGCTTGAACGAATAGAATACATAAATCTGAACAAAAAAACACAGATACTAACACCAACCTTAACAGGCGAGATAATATACGATATAGTGAAATGCTCCATGCCAACACTACTCGAACCAGAGTTTACAGCAAGCTGGGAAAAGGGGCTATCCATGATAGAGCATGGAGTGATAGAAAAAGGCGATTATATGCAAAAACTAACGGGGTACATAGAGAAGAACATAAATAAACTAAAGCTAAAAAAAGATCATAAAATGATTTTTAACCAAATATTAAACATCCCAAGGAATATTACAAAGGGAAAATGCAAATGCTGTAACGGCGAAATACAAGAAAATAGCAAAGCATTCTACTGTAGCAATTATAAAAACGGATGCGAATTTAAAATATGGAAAAATGAACTAGAGAGCATTGGAGTTGAAATTGACAGAAAGCTAGTTGATGATATTTTGGGCAAAGATAGTATGGTGGTGAAAAGTGCGGGTGCCGAGGATGTTTATGTGAGTATACGGGATAGTAAAAGAGGGGGAGTAATGATTTTATTGGCAAATGAGAACAAATAAAATCATTACGTAAATACAAGAATTATAATTGACAAAATACAAGATATTGTGTATAATAAGCTTATCGATGATTTATTATAAAGGGGGATCTACATAATGAATTTATTTTTAAGCTTAAGTATTAGACAAAAATTTAGATTGATAATTGTTACATTTTTAATTAGTTTTTTATTATTTGCAATATTTATATTTGGTATACTCAATAAAACGAAGGTCAATGGGGAAATTTATAATGATATTATAGAAGGAAAGGATCTTGTTGCTGACATACTACCGCCACCTGAATACATAATAGAATCGTATTTGACATGTTTACAAATGACAGCTGAAACGGATAAAAATAAGATAAACGATTACATAGCTTATGGAGAAAAGTTAAAAAATGAATTTAATATAAGACATGAAGTATGGGATGAAACATTACCAAACGGTGAAATAAGAACACTAATGGTTGATGAGGCATATAAATATGCAATTGAGTTTTACAACATTAGGGATATAAAATTTATACCAGCGATATTAAGTAAGGATGTGGATATGGTAGAAGTATATTATAAGGAAATTACAAGTGCATATGATAACCATAGAGAAAAGATAGATCAAATAGTTAAATTAACAAATGAGCAAAATATAATTATTGAAAAAAATACTAAAGATATAATAAAAAAAAGTACAATATTTGTAATAATACTAATATTGATAGTTATCACAGTAACATACTTACTTTTTAACATTATAAGTAAATCAATCATAAATTATATTGATTTTGCTAAAGACTCTGTAGATAAAATTTCTAAGGGAGATTTTAGTATAAAGTTTGATAATAAGGATAAGAGAAAAGATGAATTATCTGAATTGGGCGAATGTTTTGAGAATCTAGGTAAGTTAATAGCTATAATAGTAAATCTTACTTGGAATACAAATGAAACTACACAAATTATAGATAAAAACATAAAAAGTCTTATAGAAAACATAAAGTATGTTAAAACAATAACGGAAAAACTTGCAGACGGTAGCGAAATAACAGCAGAGACTTCGGAAAAAATGAAGGAAATAACTAAGCAAATTGTTACGTCCATAGAACTCATATCTAGTAAAGCACAAGAAACAGCTGCAAAATCAAACGAGATAAGTGATAGGGCTAACAAAATGAAAGAAACTGCTATGACGTCAAAAACTAAAACAGAAGTTCTATATAGCGAATCACAAGAAAAGCTGATGCAAGCAATAGAACAATCAAAAATAGTTGAAAAAATTAAAGTATTATCAGAATCTATTTTAAATATTGTATCAAAAACTAATTTGCTTGCACTTAATGCTGCTATAGAAGCTGCAAGGTCTGGGGAACAGGGTAAAGGATTTGCGGTAGTGGCAGATGAAATAAGAAAACTTGCAGAAGATTCTAAAAATACAATAGAGGAAATACAGGATGTGACGAATAAAGTATTTTGTGCTGTAGATAACTTGTCAAATAGTTCAAATGAAGTACTTGAGTTTATAAATAAAAATGTTATAAAGGATTATGATTTATTTGTAGAAAGTAGTAAACAATATAGCAATGATTCCGTAGTTATAAATGATATGGCGACTAATTTTAGTGTAACCTCAGAACAACTAAATTCTTCTGCTCAAGATGTGCTTAAATCTATAACTGAATTAACCAACCTGAATAATCAAAATGCAAATAGTAGTAAAAATGTTTTAGGTAAAATTGAAAGTATAAATAAGGAATCTGAAGAAGTTATAGAAGAAATAAATAATGTAAATAAAAATGTAGATATGCTAGTAGATTATGTTTCAAAGTTTAAAGTTGTAGAATGTAATGTGAAATTGAAATAATAAAAAAATCTTGACTTTAGTCGAAAGGTTTTGTATAATGTAAAAAAATAAGATAATGGTATTGTGACATTTGAAGTATTTTTTTACATTATAATTAAACTATAAAATCGACTGGTAAGGGGAGAATAACATGGATAATATTTGTAAGAATTATGAGAAATGTCCAATTTATAATGAAACATTAAAAGAAATGCCAAGTACTGCATCATACTATAAAAAACATTTTTGTGAAGCAGGAGATGAAGGATGCAAAAAATGTAAAAGGTATTTAGTTAAAGATAAGGCTGGAAAATGTCCTGAAAGGCTATTACCTAATGATTCAAGGGAAGTAGATACTATTATAAAAGAACATAATTTATAAAAGTGGATGCGCTTGCATCTGTTTTTATATTTAAATAATAAAATATATTAATTAATTTACAAATTAATACTTGTAAAATTTTAAAAAGTGTAGTAAAATATAGAAAGGTTAAAATAAATAAAAATATTAATAAATAATAAAGCACATGTGTTGTAGCTAAAATTAATAGATGGAGGTATATTTAATGAAAAAAATGCTTGATAAAATTATGGGGGCAATGGGGATGGTAGAGTATGAAGATGAAGAGTTTGACACTAATGAAAGTAAGCATGCTGATCAAAAGAAAGAACCTATAAATTTTGGATATAGTAGTTCTATGAATAATGACGAAAGTAGCATAAAGACTTTTGCTACAAATAATTCTAAAATAGTTAATATACATAACAATGTTCAGATGAGAATGGTTGTTGTGAGTCCACATTCTTATGAGGAAGCTCGTGAAGTTTGTGACTATATAAAGGCCAGAAAGCCTGTTGTTGTAAATCTTGAAAGTATGGACCACCAGATAGCGCAAAGAGTAATGGATTTTTTGAGTGGATCATGTTATTCTTTAAATGGGGATATTAGAAGAGTTACAAAAAATATTTTTGTGCTAGCTCCAGATAATGTGAATATAGACTCAGAGATTACAGGACAACTTAACGAAAAATCTGGTATATTACCGTGGATGAAGGCCACTAAATAGGTGATTATATGATAAATATTATGATAAGAGCTGTTGATATCTTTTTTACTGTTTTAAGCACTCTGATTTTTATACGAGTTATTTTATCGTGGGTTGGGTATTCGAATACCGATAAACGAATAAAGCTTCTATATGATGTGACTGATCCAGTGCTTGAACCTTTTAGGAAGTTACTTGATAGGTGGCAATCAAATACTATGATTGATTTTTCACCGATATTGGCATTGTTTTTCCTACACTTTCTAGAAAACGTAATTATATACTTAATAAGTGCAATGTAATAGTTAGCTCCCTCCTACTCTGCAGAGAGGGGAATAAATCACCCTCTTCTGATTTAGAAGGGGTCATTTATTTTTATAGAAAGGATGATATATTATGAGATATGTAATAATTTTAATATTAATTATACTTGACCAACTTTCAAAATATCTAGCTGTTATTAATTTGAAAGATAAGGAAAGTATTGAAGTTATACCAGATATACTTAGATTTAATTATGTAGAAAATACAGGAGCAGCATTTGGTATAATGAGAAATAGCCAATGGATATTTATAACGGTTACATTAGTATTTATAGTTGTAGCTTCAATATACTATGAAAAGAAAGTTAAAATACAAAGAAATAAAATTTATAATATCATATATATACTTATTATAGCAGGAGCAATCGGAAATTTAATTGACAGAATTTTAAATAGATATGTCGTTGATTTTATCGATTTTTATACTATAAATTATCCTGTATTTAATGTTGCAGATAGCTTTGTGTGCATAGGATGCGTATTGCTTGGATGGCAGATATTAGTTTTAGATAGGGGGAAATAATGCAAGAATATAGATTAGTAGTTCAAGAATATGGCGAGGGTGAAAGGATAGACAAGTACATATCAGAGCAGTTTGAGGAATATTCAAGAGAATATATAAAAAAGTTAATAATAAACGGTAAGGTGAAAGTAAACGACAAAGATATAAAACAAAACTACAAGGTGAAGCTTAACGATGAAATATTCATGAATGTACCAGAACCAACAGAACTTGAGATTTTGCCAGAGGATATACATCTTGATATCATTTACGAGGATGACGACATTATAGTTATAAACAAGGCACAAGGAATGGTTGTTCATCCAGCACCCGGAAACTATACAGGAACACTTGTTAATGCCTTACTATATCATTGCAAGGGAAATTTGTCACAGATTAACGGGGTGCTAAGACCTGGAATAGTCCACAGAATAGATAAAGAGACTTCCGGAGTGATGGTAGTTGCTAAAAATAATGTAGCACATACTAAATTGGCAGAACAATTTAAGGAACATACAATAAACAGAAAATACCACGCAATAGTATATAATAATTTTATAGAGGATAAGGGAATTATAAATCTGCCAATAGGAAGGCATCCAGTTGACAGAATAAAAATGACAGTAACAGATCGTAACAGCAGACATGCGGTTACTCACTATAAGGTACTGGAGCGATTTGGAGATTTTACATATATAGAATGCAAGCTAGAAACTGGAAGAACTCATCAAATAAGGGCACACATGGCACACAAAAAGCACCCATTGCTTGGAGATGAGGTATATGGACCATCAAAACAACCATATAATTTGCGTGGACAAACCTTGCATGCAAAGTTGTTAGGATTTATACACCCTAAAACTAACGAATATATGGTTTTTGAGTCGGAACTGCCGGAGTATTTTATGAAATTATTAGATAAAATAAGAGCAAAATAATAACACGATCCGGATTAGTTTAAACAACTAATATCTTATATTAGGACTGGTGAAAATGAATATAAAATTGAATGAAGAATATGAAGTAACGATAATAGATATGGGAACGGAAGGCGAAGGAATAGGAAAGATAGAGGGTGTGACTATCTTTATTTCTGGCGGGATAAAAGGCGACACAGTAAAAGTGAAGATAACTAAGGTAAGTAAAAACTATGTGTTAGGGAGAATAATTAAACTGATAAAAGAGTCAGAGCTTAGACAAATAGCACCGTGCAAAGTAGTCAACAAATGTGGAGGATGCCAAATACAGCAAATAAAGTATGAAGAGCAACTAAAGATAAAACAAAAAATAGTAAAAGATGCCTTAGAGCGGATTGGAAAATTTCAGATAGAAAGTCAGGAGTCTAAAGATTGTCATTGCGAGGAACGAAGCAAGCTCTCTTTGCACATTAATCCCATTATCGGTATGGAAACCCCGTATAATTACCGAAACAAAGCAATTTTTCTTGTTGGAATATCAAATGGAGAGCTAGTTATCGGAGGCTATAAGCAGGGAAGCCACGACATAGTTGACACTGATAAATGTATTATTCAAGACAAGGCAACAGAAAAGATACTTAAAACAATAAGAAGCTTTCTACAAAGTAAATATCGCGTTCTAACTCAAAAAGAAGAGGGTATGAAGGATTATGAATCAATAATCTACGCCGAGCAAACCCACAAGGGTCTAATTCGTAACGTAATGATTAGAACCGGATACAAAACAGGTGAAATAATGGTTTGTCTTATAATAAACGGACAAAACATAATAGATAAAAACGAGCTAGTATACAAACTAAAAGCTATAAAAGAAATAAAAAGCATAGTCCTAAATATCAATACAAACAAAGGAAGTACTGTATTAGGTGACATTACGAGAGTACTAGACGGACAAGACTACATCACAGACTATATAGGTGATATAAAATACAAAATATCAGCTCAATCATTCTTTCAAGTAAACCCAATCCAAACAGAAAAGCTATACGCCAAAACATTAGAATACGCAGGGCTTACAGGCAATGAAATAGTATGGGATGCATACTGCGGTACAGGAAGCATCTCTCTTTTTCTTGCGAAGAAGGCAAAAAAGGTGTATGGAGTAGAGATAGTAGAGCAAGCGATAAAGGATGCGAGGGATAATGCGATAGAGAACGGAATAAACAACGTGGAATTCTTCACAGGTGCTGCCGAAGAAGTAATGCCGAACCATTTTGAGAGGACAGGGGTAAGGGCAGATGTGATAGTAGTAGACCCACCGAGAAAAGGATGCAACGAGAGGCTACTGCGGATGATAGCGGAGATGGGGCCGGATAGAGTGGTGTATGTTTCGTGCAATCCTGCGACGCTGGCGCGGGACTTGAGGTATTTGTGTGATGAGGGGTTTGCGGTGAGGGATGTGCAGCCGGTGGATATGTTTCCGCACACGATGCATGTGGAGTGTGTGGTGAGGTTGGTGAGGAAGT
>Ga0209319_1001749_pt1 | contig 15932 bp, 34 predicted proteins | sample RifGroE2_FD_184000 | JGI IMG/M metagenome (GOLD analysis project Ga0209319, IMG submission 184000) | Groundwater microbial communities from Rifle, Colorado - Groundwater E2 (SPAdes) (version 2) | ecosystem: Environmental > Aquatic > Deep subsurface > Groundwater | place: Rifle, Colorado, United...
TTCAAGGAATAAGAATAGACAGTGGTGATCTGGTAACATTGACAAAAAAAGCAAGAAAGCTGCTAGACGATGCAGGACTTGACTATGTGAAAATAACTGTATCGAACTCTCTTGACGAATACGAAATAACAAGGCTACTGGCTGAAGAGGCACCTATAGATTCATTTGGAGTAGGTGAAAGAAACATAACAGCAAAGAGTGATCCAGTGCTAGGAGGAGTATACAAACTAACCGAAGTTGAGGATCAAAATGAGCTAGTAACAGCAAAAATAAAGATAAGCGAATCACAAGAAAAAACAACAAACCCAGGTTTTAAAAAGGTTTGGAGAGTATATGATAGCCTGACAAATAAAGCAATGGGAGATGTACTTACGCTAGCAGGGGAGGATGTGGATGTAATGAGAATGGAGGATTATGTTACAGATGAGGCATTGAAGGAAGCGATGGTAGTAGAGGATTATATGGTAAAAGAATTGATGGTACCAATATTTAATAAAGGAGCTTTAGTGTATGATGTACCTACTTTAGAAGAAGTAAGAGATTTCTGCAAGGCTCAAGTAGAGACATTAACAGATGGAGTTAAGAAATTTGAAAATCCAGATAAATATAATGTAGATTTATCAGATGAATTGTATGAATTAAAATTAGAATTAATCGAAGAAATGGCTGCTTAAAATAACTATACTTATTACTAAAAACTCAAGTAAAATTATGAGCAGGTAATGGCAATTTATGATATGCAAAAAAATGGAGTAGAAGTTGTCAAGGATGTAGAATATTAATTTGCCAAAAATTACTTGACACATTAGAATAATTAGTATAAAATAAAATTACTTATTAAGTCGGTAATAAAAACAATATAGCAGTCTAGACTAACGAAAGGTGGATGAGTTATGCGTGGGTTTGTGCGAATTGGGGCGGCGGTGCCTAAGCTTAGGGTGGCTGATGTCTCGTATAATATAGAGCAGATAATAGAACTGGCTAAAGAGGCTGACGAAAAGGATGTAGCGATGGTTGTATTTCCTGAGCTTTGTATAACAGGGTATACATGTGCAGATTTGTTTTTTCAAAAGAGACTTTCAGATGATGTAGAAAAAGGTCTTGTTAGATTAGCTGAGGAAACGAGAGATATGGACACACTGGTTATTGTAGGAGCCTCGATTATGTGGAGCGATGACTTATATAACTGTGCTGTTGTAATTCATAGAGGAAGGGTAATGGGGATCCAGCCCAAAATATTTTTGCCAAATTATAATGAGTTTTATGAAAAACGATGGTTTTCGTCAGGTAAAAATTTCATAAATAAAGTAGAATATATAGACATAAATAAAGAAAAAGTACCATTCGGCGGGGGAATATACACTTCGAAAGAATTAGGTTATAAAATGGGAATCGAGATATGCGAGGACTTGTGGGCACCTATTCCACCAAGCTCACAAAGGGCTTTGCAAGGGGCAAATATCATAGTAAACTTATCCGCAAGTAATGAAGTAATAGGCAAAAATGAATATAGATGTAGCCTTATTTCAGGTCAAAGCTCACGATGTATAGCGGCTTATGTTTACTCCTCTGCGGGAGTGCACGAATCTACTACTGACCTAGTCTTTGGTGGATACGCAGGCATATACGAAAATGGAAAAATGCTAGCAGAAAACGATAGATTTGGTAGAGAAAACGAGCTTATAATAACAGATATAGATGTAGATGTACTAATCAGTGACAGAGTAGTAAATAAAACCTTTGCAGACAGCAAGGAATTGCTAAAATCTGAGGAGATAAATATTATAGAAATAGAACATAAGAAAGACTATGCAATAAATAAAGATAATCTACTAAGATACTACAGTATAACCCCATTTGTACCATCACAAAACAGTGATGTAGACAAGCGTTGCAAAGAAATATTCAGTATCCAAGTAGCGGGACTTGCCAAAAGGCTTGAGCATACAGGCTGCAAAAAGGTTGTCCTAGGGCTCTCAGGTGGGTCTGACTCAACACTTGCATTACTTGTATGCAAGCAGGCCTTCGAAATACTCAAAATGGATAGCAAAGGTATACTAGCCATTACAATGCCTGGATTTGGGACAAGTAAACGGACACACAAAAATGCATTAAAACTAGCGGATGAAATAGGGATAACACTTAAAGAAATAGATATAAAACACGCCTGTCTGAAGCATTTTGAGGATATAGGACACGATGCTAGCCTAAGGGATGTTACATATGAAAATGTACAAGCTAGAGAGAGGACACAAATCCTGATGGATATCGCCAACAAAGAAAATGCCCTTGTCATAGGTACAGGGGACCTATCAGAGCTAGCGCTTGGCTGGTGTACATATAATGCTGATCATATGAGCATGTATGCCGTAAATTGCTCCATACCAAAAACGCTTGTAAAATATCTAATAAAATGGTATGCTATAAGCATAGGGGCGAAGGCTGTACTATTTGACATACTAGATACCCCGATAAGCCCAGAGCTGCTACCGCCAGATGAGCAAGGCAAGATAAACCAACAAACTGAGACGATACTAGGACCATATGAGGTACACGATTTTTATTTATACTATTTTGTAAGGTTCAAAATGACAGAAGAAAAGATGCTAATGCTTGCAAGTATTGCATTTGATGGAATATATAATAAAGATGAGCTAGAGCAGTGGCTGAAAATATTTATAGAAAGATTTTTCAAGAATCAATTTAAGCGTTCATGCATGCCAGATGGACCTAAGGTGGGCAGTATCTGCCTATCACCAAGAGGCGACTGGCGTATGCCAAGTGACGCTACTATAAGGAGGTTTGAATATTAATGATTTTAAATAAGCAAGGACAAACAGAGGAAGAATTTTTAGCGGTATATAACCCAGATGAATTTGAGAAACCGTCGGTTTCGGTAGATGTGCTACTTTTTGCTATAGCAACAATAGAAAATCCCGATGTTAGAAAGCTAGCAGATAAAAAGCTTCAAGTACTGCTAGTACAAAGAGATAATCACCCATACATAGGACAATGGGCTATCCCAGGTGGTTTTGTAGGTATGAATGAAAACTTAAACGATGCTGCACTTAGGGAGCTAAGAGAAGAAACAGCGGTAGACAATGTATATATAGAACAGCTCTATACATGGGGGGACCTAGGCAGGGATCCACGTACCCGCGTAATATCTACTTCGTACATGGCACTGATAAACAAAAACAGCTGCAGATTGCAGGCTGGTACTGATGTTGTAGATGCAAGATGGTTTGATGTCAATATAAATATTATAGAAGAAGATGAAAAAAACGAGGCTGACTCGACTATAACTCAAAAAGTAGTTGAGCTGGTACTCAAGACACAAGATATAACATGCAAAGCCAGAATCAAAGAAACGATAACTATTATAAATCGATTTACCACGTCAAAGCTCGAAATAATCGAGCAAGACAATATATCATTTGATCATGCAAAGATTATATACTACGGACTAATGCGAATGAGAAACAAAATAGAATACACAGACATAGCCTTCAGCCTACTACCTAACGAATTCACTCTAGCCGAGCTTCAACTGGTATACGAGATTATCCTAGGGAAAACCTTCACGAAGCCGAACTTCCAAAGGAAAATAAGAAACATGGTACTAGAAACAGACAAGTTCGAAGGAGGCGCACATAGACCAGCTAGGCTGTTCAGATTTAATAAGGATTGGGGGAAATAGAGGAGGGGAGAAGGTTTTGAAATTTTATGAAGATAATAAATTTGAACAACGATTTTTATACATTATATAAAAATATTAAAGTTGACTTTGTTGGCAAAAATGTTAGACTAATGTATAGAATTTCTATAAATAATTTTCAAGAAAAACATTATGGAACAAATGGTGCTATAGAAAATATAGAGTTTAATAAAGAATTAAAGAAATATATGATAAAAAAAGATGAGAAAGTAATTTGGAAGAAAAATTAAGATTATAAGGAGGAAACATGTATGTCAAATTATCAATATCCTGATACTAATGATGAATTAGTTTGTAAATTGATAGATAAGGTAGAACCATTTAAAGGTTATTGGGAAAAAAGTGAGAAGAAAGTAATTGATGAAATGAGAAATGAAATTTTAAAATACATGAAACGTTTTAATATAGAAGAATGTTTTTTATTAGATGCAGGTTGTGGTATTGGGAGACTAGTAGGCGAATTTCAGGAATATTTTTATAGAATAGTTGCCATAGAACCAGATAAAAAAAGATTTGCAGAGACAGTTAAAAATATTAGTAATACAAGTTACAGTAGTAAGGTTGAATTAAGAAATATATTAATCCAAGAACTCGATAATGAAGAAAAATATGATGTAATTTTGTGTAGTCATATACTTCAACATATTCAAACAGAAGAGCTGGCAAAGGTATTACAAAAACTCAAAGCTATTTTAAAACCAAATGGACTTCTTTTAATTACTACGTGTCATTCTATAGAGGAAGAAGATTTATATATAAAAGGTTATCAAACTAAAGATGGATTTAAAGAACAGAAAATAACAAAAGACGAATTCAATATACTAGTGAATACATTAGGCGTTTTACCATCTCACGCATTTTCCTATGATAGTATTACTAAATTATTAACAGATGCAGGAATGCGTGTAAATAGAATAAATATGTATCATATAGATAAAGGACTAGAGTTTTTAAATCCATTGGATATGATTGTTGAGAATGTATCTAATGCAACAGGGTTAATGAAAAAAAGTTTAGGGAGAGATATGTTTGTTGTTGTTATAAATCAAAAGGACAAATAACAAGGGAGTAGACGAGAGCAGGCTCTTAAAATGGCAATTTAGAGATAACTGAGTGGAAAGATAGCCTTTATTAATCTCGTAGAGAGGAGAATAGAAATGAATGACAATAAATTGTTAACTGATGAACTAAAAAGTAAGATTGTACCTATGTTTGAAAGTGATAACACAGGACATGACATATACCATATTGAGAGAACTTTAAATTTGGCAAACTATATTCAGAAGCACGTAGGTGGGGATAAAGTAGTTGTAGTAATAGGCTCATTGCTACACGATGTACATAGGAGTATCCAAAATGAACAAACTGGGAAGTTTTGCGAGCCTAAAAATTCTCTTGATAAGGTATCTAATATATTAGATAGTATAGAAAGTGTAAATTTAACTAAAGAACAACGTGCTAAAATCCTACATTGCGTTGAGTTTCACGAAGGATATACAGATGAGGAGAAAGAAAAATATAGTGATATCATAGAAGCTAAAATAATTCAAGATGCTGATAAACTAGATGAAATAGGGGCGATAGGAATGGGCAGGCATTTTGTTTACGGTGGGAAATATAAATCCAAAATGTGGGATCCAGATTGCCCAATAACAAAACGAGATCTTTTAGATGAATCGGTAGATGATCCTTCAGATATACACTATGTTATTCATAAATGCTATGAAATAAAAAATACTCTTTTGAATTTTCAAATATCTAAAGAAGTAGCGCAATCTAGAGAAAAGTTCACTATTTATTTTGTAAATCAATTTATAGAAGAATGGGAAAAATTAAATTTGATTCAAGAAGAAACTTTAGATAAAGATTTAAATAAAGAAGTTCTTTGGGGACCTGTTAATATAGCAAAGGCATTTAGACATGGAGGAATAGTTTGCAAACCAATGTATAATGATGACATAAAATGTTCTAATAAAGATAATGAAGATATATCTTTTGAAGAGGCAAATTCTACAGTTGCATTCTTGGACTCAAAGGCAAAATTTGAAGTAATTAATGATAACAAATTTGCCCAAGAGTTTTTAGTTCAATTTTATAAAGAATGGTACGGGATAGATTACGATAGTGACAGGAGATTAAAACAGATCTAATTGCCAAAGCAGATAGGGGTGTAATTACAGAAACACAGTTGTTTGAAACATTGGCTGAAATGACAGGTAAAAAAGCTCAGGATATCTTGGATGAGTGGCTTGAACTTGTTCAAATCAATTTACGAGTGTTAAGATTAATCGCCAGTTACCGAGAGGACTATCAAGTGGTGCTTCTATCTAATGCATCAGCACCATTTCTGCGTCGAATTTTGGAGCGGGGGCATTTGGAAATGTATTTTGACCAAATCATGATTTCCAGTGAGGAGAAATTGGCGAAGCCTGATGTTAGAATATATATTAGAATGTTGGAACGCACGGGCATGCAGCCGGAACAGACTATAATGATTGACGACAATCCTAATAATATAGAGGGTGCAAAAGCAGCAGGGATATACGGTGTGTTGTTTGAAAATGCACAGAGCTTTGAAGAGGAATTTTCAAATATTCTAGCAAGATGTTTTGGTAGGAGTAAAGACCAATAGAGTCTTCTGATATGGGATTTTATTGAGTTTGTGATTGTGTGGGATTTAAAAATGGAGGTAAAAAGATTATGTGGTATAAAAGAGATTGGTTTACGGATAGTAGAGTGTTTTTTGCTAATCTATTCGAGAAAATTGAAGTTCAAGAAGAGGCTATTTTGATGCCAATGATGTTTACAGTGTCAGCGGATAGATTAAAATTGATTCGTTTGGTTTTAAAAAGGGAAATTATATGGGAAGAAAATGATGATTATAGAATCAAAAAAATTAGCAAGGCAAAAGCAAGGATAAATGGAAAAGTGTTTGTGGCAAGTGTTGATGATTATGAGAAATATCAATATGAGGAAGTTTACAAACATTTGGAATTAAGTGATGATATTACACAAAGATGGTATAGTCTAAATAATACCTATGAAGAAGGAATATATCAAATAGATAAGTACATAAAGAATGGAGAAAATATTGATGAAGCAATACAAAAATATATTATCGATGATGTAAAATATGCTAGGATAATGAATAGTCAAGCCTTTAAGAAACTTGATAAAAAGGCACTAATTAAAAATATGATACAAGAGGCACTAAGAGAAGAAATGGAAGATGGAAATGAGGATTATGCTTTTTACCTTTCAGACAGAGCCCCTGTATTTTTGTATAATATTGTTACTGTGTATTTGCAACAAAATAAAATTGATAAAGAAGAGATTGAAAAATATTACTTTTGCATGTCGATTCTAAATCCGAATCTTGCTGATATATATATGGAAATGTGTAAAAATCTAAAAATTTAATAATAAATTTTGATAACCGTGAAGAAAACATAACATAACATTCCATAAGATAAAAAACAGTATTCTACATCTGTGTATATGACTTCTTTCAAAGGAAAAGTTTATTAAGATTACGGTTTAGATCCCAGAACTGTAAACAAACAAAGAAATGCTAATTATATCAAAACTTTTACAACAAAGTATTGATTTGTTGTAAAAGTTTTGATATAATTACAGCAAAACATTAATAACAAATTAATATCTGTAGTATAAGTTTTAAGAATAGGAGTGATATAATGAGGGAGAATGTTGTATTAAAAGGTAAATATCAAAAAATTAAAGAAAATTTTTTAGAGAAACAAACATTTACATTATTAGAAGCAAAAAAACTTTTTTTAGAAACTAATCCTAAAACTGTATCATGGGATTTGTATAATATGGTACAAAAAAAGATGATTTATAAAATAGGTCATGGCGTTTATTCGCTGTATAAGGAGAATGAAAATTTATCGTTAGGATATGAATACTTTTCAAAAAAAACAAAAGCAATTTATGATAAATTACAAGAATATGGATATAAAACTTATATTTCAGGTATAGATGTTCTTAATGATGAATTACTACATATACCTGAAAACTACCCGGTTATTGTAGTGGTAGAGAAGAATGGGATTGATGAGGTAAGGGATTATCTGTTTGGAAATAATTATAATGTTATAACAAAAAAAGACAAAGATATAATTAATCAAAATATAATGCGGTTAAAAGATTTTAAATGTCAATTTAAAAATGATGTAGTATATGGATTGAAGTGTGCATTAGAATTATTGAGATGGGAGGATAATAACAAATATGAATAAAACATACGACATATATCAAGTCTACAGAGCACTTAAAGATTACGATAATATTAAGCAAGGTACACTATTACAAGTAGTAAGAATTGAAAGGACAACATCTATTGCATTAAGACCAGAAGGTGGAGGAACATACTATTGGATTCAAGCAAGGGAATTATTAAATGAAGAAAACTTTCAGAGAGTATTTTAGTATGATATAATCTTTGATAAGGAGTAGATAAACAATGTCATTAAATATTAATGTGTTTTTATTTGCCTTTATAATTTTAGCGAGTATACTTGTTGGATATTGCATTTGTATGTTATATAGTAAAAGTACAGTTATATATTCTTGTGTTGATGAAAATTCAAAATTAGAGAAAATGCTAGATAGAACAACATTGACAATTAAAGGAGGTAAATAAAATATGATTAAACCACACACCAATTACACAGTAGACAACGATGTTATAATGCCATATGGCAAACCTCTATATCGAGGTGATAAAATCACAGTAATAAGTATAGATGAGGCAAATGATAAAGTTAAGATAATAAAAACAGGCGATTATGATAGAGGATGGTGGACGTATTTATCTAGTTTTAATATGATATTTAGAAAAGTGGAATATAAAGATGACGATTTTGAAGAGTATTTTATGAGAAGGAGATAATTAACATGTGTAGATTGTCCTTTTGTCGGAGAATTTATAAAGGAAAATGGTAGGAGTATTTTACCTTGTACGTATTATAAAAAAGTTTCTAATGAAAGAGTGGAAGAGGCAATTATAGTTTTGTCTGATTCAATTTAAAAGGAGGAAATTAAATTATGAATAAAACATTAAAAAATAAATTACATGAAAAAATATCCAAAAGCAAAGAAGAAATAGAACAAAATGAGAAAGTAATTAAATTAATTAACATGTATCCTGATTTAAAAATATATTCTAACAGGTGGAATAAAGAATATTTTTGTTCTAAATTAATTAATTCAATAGTTACAGATGTTGAATTTGCTAATGGATGTGGATGTTGTGCAGATGCTCCATTATATGCAAAATTTTTTACTATTATAAATGGGATTAGATTATATGCAGATCCAGTTGAAATATGTATAGGAGAAGGTAGTTATGGTGGTTACGGATATGTTAATACTGAAACATGGAGATATAGTTTAGATTCTAATAATATAAATAAAAGTGTATTTGATAAAGTAGAAAAATATTTAGATGATAATAAATTTGAATCATATGATGAAGATGATGATTAAATTAATTTAATATACTATTATAAAAACAGTTGACAGATTAAAAATATAATGTTATACTGTTTTTAGTTTTAAATACATATGAGAGGAGAATGTTAAATGTTAGAATTAAAATTTGAAGGTAAAGTAGTATGTGAAAATCTGAATCAAGGTATTTGGGTTTTAGAGAATGAAACTTCACATCTTACAGGAGATATTTTGCAAGGTATTGACGAATTGCTTTATTTGAACAAAAAGGAAATATTGAAAGATGATGAGGAAGTAGAAATAATAATTAGGATTAAAGGGAGGTAGCATTATGAAAAAACAATGTCCAGAAGAAGGGAACGATAAAATTCGTTGTATTGATTGTTCTTGTAATTTGTGTATTCATAGTTGTACTGAGTGTGATATAGTAGGCTGTGAACCGAAAAAATAACATAAGAAATAAGGAAGTGTAAATTATGAAAAGAATAAATATAACTAATGAAGAAGATTTTAAATTAGGGATACAATATGGCAAAGCTATGATATTAGCAAGTATATATGATTTTGTAAATAAATTTGATTATCAAACTTTATATAGTGAATCGAATTTAATGAAATTAAAATTACAAATAGACTCATTATTAATGAATGATATTAAATTGTTGGATTTAGTTGATGAATTTCAAAGAGGTAAAATTAATATGTAAATAAAAGTAAAATAAGTAATCTTCGATTGATAATAATCATGAGAAGATATAGGGTAAGATTCATATCCAGTTAAATTTATTTAACAAAGTAGAATAATATCTGCATGAATTAGACTTTTCATCATGTTTTTTAAAAATAAAATAGGATTAACTTATAGATTTATATAATGAAAGGAGAAATAATAAAAATGATTGAATTTAAACAAAAATTAATGGAATTATTAAAAGAATTTGATATTGAAAATTGTTATGAAGATTGTGGTAATTGTGTATTAGGTAAAATAATTTTAGAATTTGAATGTAATGATTATTTTGCTCAATATAATACCTGTGATTTTTTAGATATAATAAAAGATAGATTAAAATAACTAATAAATTAATTTTTATAGAAAGTAAAAATAATTGTTGACATTGGATGCGATATAGTTTATTATATTGTTAGTGGATGAATATTTTAATAATTTAAAAGGTAAATAAAAAGGAATGATAGTTAATATCATTCCTTAAAAGACAACATCTTAATATCACTAATAGGATAATAAATAAATTCTGCTTTACCTATAATATCATCAATAGATACTGTTCCCCAAAATCTACTATCATTGCTGTTGTTTCTATTGTCACCCATTAAAAAATAATTATTATCAGGTATTTTATAAGGAGAAAAATCATTAATAGGTGGTGCAGATATATATGATTCTTCTAATGGTTTATTGTCTATATAAACGACACCATTATTAACACTTATAGTTTCATTGGGTAATCCGATAACTCTTTTTACAAATGGGCTTTTAGATTCTATTGGAGGATTAAATACTACAACGTCACCTCTTTTAATATCAGTAAAATTGTAAATAAATTTATTTGTTATAATTCTATCACTAATATTTAATGTAGGCATCATAGAACCAGATGGAATGTAGTATGCTTCAGCTACATACGCTCTAAATGAAAAGAATATTACAAGAGTTATAAGTATAGTTTTTGCCCATTCTAGTATTACCTTTTTCAATATTTGACCTCCTTTGTAATTGATGAATTGAATTATATCATAGTTTAATAAAAAGGACAAGATGAAGTAATAAAATGGAAAAGTTAAAAATTGATACCTTCTAAACCATTGTAAAATAAGGGTTTATAAAATCAAAAAACATGATCAAAGAGTGGATTTATCATGACTTTAAAATAGGGAGGAATTTACTATGAAAAATATACCTGAAATGAATAAACAAGAATTTAAAGATGCAGTTGATAAGGTAATAGAAAAAATGAAAGAAGAATATCCCCATATAAGTTCTAGTGATATAAGAATAGCAAGATTATTTGCTATGATGTTTGAGGAAGAATATCTAAAATAAAAGGAGAATGTAAAATGATATTTAGAAGGAGAATGACTAACTATGAAATGTGTAAAATGTACAAATGAGTTAGGATTTGCATTTGGAATATGTAATAACTGTGGATGGAATTATCTATCTAATCAATTTGAGTTTATAAAAGTATTGGTAGATGATTTACCAGAAAGTGAACAAGATTATTTGATAGAAAAACATGCAATGAGATATGAAAAATAAATTTAAGTAAAAAGGAGATAATAAATATGAATAATTTAATTGAATTACTAGAAGATAAAATTAAATCAGCAGAAAATACTAACAATGTATTGTCAATTGATTTGAAATATCATGAAGCAATAATTATGTTATCTTTGTTGAAAGGACATGAAATTTATTTAGAAACTATTAAAGAATGTTTTAAGATTCAAAAGGAATTATTAGAAACAGAAGTATCATGTGAAATGATAGCAGAACGAATAGAGAAAAGAAATTTAAAAAAGATATTAAATATGAATAAAGAAGATTATTAATATGATATTTTTAGATAAGTATGATCAATGTATGAATTGCAAATTATTAAAAATGTGTCAATATAGCAGAGATTATTATATGAATAAAGGTGGAAATTATAGAGAAATGTTAAATACAGATAATGAAGGAAACTGTTCACATGCACCATTCTCTAGGAAACAAAGTAAAGATTATGAAAAAGTAGAGTGTTAAAGGAGATTTGAAACATGAAATCAGTAATATCTTGCAATAAACCAATTCAAGTTAATCTACCAATTAAATTCCGTAAGAAACTATTATATAATATATTTAATCAAGTGTGGCCTTGGTTTTTGACATTAGTAATGTTTTTTGGATTAGCAGTTTTGGGATTGAGATGTTTTTAGATTTAATAATACATATTAACAAAAATATATAGAAAGGGAATATAAATATGATACCTCAAAATATAGTAATAGGTAAACCATTAGTAGATTTAAAATTGTTAGGAATAGAAGATAATGAAATTACAATATTTGAAAATGAAAGATTTTTGCCAAAAATATTAGTAAAACATGGATTCTTTAAATCTACATCTCAGATAAGAAAGAATAGACCAGATTTATTTGTTGATTTGAATAATATAGATTTTATTGAATTAAAAATTGGACATAAACGATTATGTGTGATTGTTGGAGAGTGAATATAAGAAGGAGATTGATGATATGAAAAAATTTTTTGAAATCAATAATAAATATACTGTAATTGTTGAAGATACTTGTTGTATTAGTTATTATTATGCAACAATAGCAAAAGTTTTATTTACTATTAATATTCCTTTTACTGATTGGTCTTATACATTTTTTAGTAAGTTAAATTGTTACAATATACCATATTATCATGGTATGGATTTTAAAGAAGAATGTAATAAAGTATATAATATGTATCTAAAAGAATTAAAAAATAAGAAAGATAAATACGAATTATTGAAAAGTAAATAAAAATAAAAAGGAGATTGATAATATGATAACTAAAACAACAGAATTTGAAGGTACTATGTATGGCAATGGTGAGCAGAAAATATTTGCAATAACTAAAGATAGTTACGTAAATATATTTAATGAAATTCCAGAAGATTATGACGAAGATTATGTTTATAAAAATTTGTATAGTATGTATCCAGATCATTGTTATCCCAAATTAGAATCAGGTAAAATGTATAAGTTTGAGGTAACTATTAAAGCGATACCTATTGATGAGAGAAAGGAGAAATAATAATGAAAATGAGTGAAGAGGATGCAAAATTAGCAAAGGAAATATGGAATGAGTATGAAAATTTATCACAACAAAGAAGTGATGTGTATAAAACTGTATGTGATTTAGATATAAAAATTTCTATTAATCAAAATAAACTTGATGAATTGTTAAAGAAGTATGAAAAGAAATAAAAACACCAAAATTAATAATTCGCTAAATTATAAACCCTTGATTTATAAGGGTTTGTAAGTACCAAAAACTGTATGAAATTGCACTTTCATTATGATTTTAATTTGAAGGAGATGTAATTATGATAAATATAAAATCATCTTTATTAAAACAAGAAATTTATGATAAAATTGATTACTATAAATTTATGATAGAAAAAGAAAAATCTAAGAAAGTAGTTAATATTGAAAAATATAATATATATTTACATGAATTAAATAATTGTAAAATATTATTAAAAGGAGGAAAATAACTAATGGGATTTATGACAACAGTAACATTTCTTAATGATGGATTTGATCAAATTGAAAAATATCCAGAACAGTTTGTTAAAGCAATTAAATTAGGCATGAATGGAATTGATAAACACATTAAAAGCACTGGTAGAAAGTTTATTACTACTCATGGTGTTGGATTTCATAGTAATTTAGTAGAAGTTGCTAAATCTCATCATGCAGACGATTATAGATTATATCTAGTTGGTAGAAACACAATGACCACATTTGGATATGCGAATGAGATTAATGATATTAAATATAGAAAAGAATTAGTAGAAATGGCAAAGTTTATTATTGAAGAGGAAGAAATGAGGATTAAGGAATTAGAGAGTAAAATAGGAGGAAAATAATAATGAATTTTATTACACGTATCACAATTCCAATTGGTGATTATTATGGAGAAAATGTTTTTTATAAACAGTATTATTTTCAATGTAAAAATAATTCTCCAACGAAAAAACAAGTTATTAATGTTATTGAAAAATTAGATAATGAATATAAACAATATCTTGATTATATTGGAGAAGACTATGAAGCATTAGGAATAATCAAACTTATTCCAGACGAAGATTGGCAATTTGTTAGTCCTTATAATTTGGTGGGTACAAATACTTTTGTTGAACATCCTAAATTTGGTAGACAGCCTTTAAATTGGGATATAATTAATTTGATTGATGTAGAATCTTGAATTAAAAAGGAAATTAACATATGATGTTAGTAGTATTTAGAATAATAATATAATAAATGAAAAGGAGAAATTAAATTATGGAGAAAACAATAACAACTTATCATTGTGATGATTGCGAGAAACAAGTAGAAAATAAAAATGAATTATATCAAATAGTTTATAGTTTATATTCAAGTAATGGACTAATTGGTAAAATAGAAAAAGAAGTATGTAGTAAATGTTTTAATTATTATAATAAATTATATCAAGAAATAGAATATGCAATGAATTAGAATAGTAGTAGGTATAGATATATATGGTAACATATGGTGAATAATTTATAAATGGTGATATTTAATATTTTGTATACTACATATAGTAGTTATAAGTTTAATGTACCACTATATGTAGTAATATATTTGAATAAAAGGATGATTCTATTATGAAATTTAATAATTCTGATTTACTATTAATTTTTAAAGCATTTCAAGTTGTAGAAAATGAAACTTTTTTAAATGAAAGAGAAAAGAAAATAATGTTTGACATTGCAGAAAAATTAAATCTAAAAAAGTGTCATTATGATAAAGATACTGATTATGTAGAATGCCCTGTTGAAGATTGTAATGAATGTGAATATTATAAGAAATATTTTTATGTAAAGGAGAATTAATATGAACACTAAATATAATCAAATAACAAATATTCTAGAAAAACTAGACAGAAAAGAAGCACTAAATATAATAGGAGAAATACTAGATAAGGAATATGATCTTCGTACCGCAAGTAATATGATAAAACAAGATTGTGATTCTAATCTAAATAAGTTAATGTTTGATGATATGTTTTATGAAGAAGGAAACGAAAACGAAGGATATGTTGGATTAAGAACAATTCTTGATGCAGTAGAGAAAATAGTTAACTGTGATGATTCTATAAGTGCAGATATTAAATTTAATTGTTTTGTAAGACCAGAAAATGAAGATGAGAAAATAGAAAGTGGTCATGACGATGATGATAGTGTGGAATGGTGGACAGTAGATGATAGAGTTAATATAGATAATTTGTATGTTCATTTTAAAGGATAGAGAGGAAGGATATGATTATGTTTGATGAAAAAAAAATTAAGGAATTAATCAAAGAAACAATGGAATTATTAATAACGATAAAAGATACTAATTCAAGAGAAACGATATACTCTTATTGTTATAAATTATATATTCCTCCAATTGGCTCAATTATTTATTTAAAGGAGTATCCATATAATAAATATAGAATTGATGAAATACATATAGACGAACCGAAACATGATTCTATTGTTTTATATGTTAGTAAAATTTAAAATATAAAGGAGATATTATAATGAAAACTGATATTAAACAAGTTACTAACATTTATATTAGTAATCCTAAAGATTGGTATGTATGGAATGAATTTTGTGATAAATGTGGGAAACAATTTAGATATCAAAATGTTTCTAGTAGTAATAAACCAGATGAAAACGAAAAAGATTATTGTTTAGATTGCATGAGAGAAATAATTGATGAAATTAATAGGAATAAAAATAAGTAGTAAATAGTAAAATAACTCTTGCTTTATTGATAGATTAGGAATATAATAATTAATAGAACAAAATAAATAAAAAGGAGATGTTAAATCATAATGAAAAACATTAAAGAGATAGTAGATTTAGCACATTATTTTTCAGGAGATAAAGGTTATATTGAAGAAAGTTTAATATTTTTTAATTATTTTATTTCTGAGAAAGTGCCACAATTAAAA
>Ga0209319_1001750_pt1 | contig 15932 bp, 15 predicted proteins | sample RifGroE2_FD_184000 | JGI IMG/M metagenome (GOLD analysis project Ga0209319, IMG submission 184000) | Groundwater microbial communities from Rifle, Colorado - Groundwater E2 (SPAdes) (version 2) | ecosystem: Environmental > Aquatic > Deep subsurface > Groundwater | place: Rifle, Colorado, United...
CCTTGGGCTCTCATCCGAGATGCTTCAGGCGGCTGATCATTTCCAATGATCTAGAGTTCTCATCCGAGATACTCTAATAGCCAACTTTTAACCATCCGGTTAAAAGCCTACTCAAGAAAAAGTTTTTTCGGATCAAATTTGCTTTTAAGGCTTGGGAATAAAACATGGACCATAATCACTAATTCCCCGCAACACCATTTCAGCAGAATCTTCAGCTGTCATGATGTATTCGGCGTAGCCAGGCTTGTTAATCTTGTCTCCCCAGATACTGGGAAGCGTAAAGACTTTTACAATGCCGGCGACGATTGCGGTGCCTTCTATGCCCCCGAAAGGAAAGGTTATAAAAATCTTCCAGTCGCGGCCCAGCCAGTCAATAAAGCCGTGGACGATAGAATCTTCCTCGGCAATCTTTTCCAGCTGTTCATCCGTTAAGTTTGACCCGTATTTTTTGTATACATATTCCCGGGCCAGTTTGATGTCATTGATGCGGTAGGCTTGATAAAGCCTTGTGAGATCACGAAACTCTTCCGAGTTTGTTGCGACCTCTCGCACAAATGGTTGTTTGGCATTGATGGCTGGCAGAAAATTTTCATAATCTTTCAGTTTCATCTTCCGCCAAATCGAATTAAGTTCCCTCACTTCGCCACGCTGATTATACATTTTTGTACCGGCGTGATTGATGAGACCTAGGGTGCTACCCTCTATCTCATGCAAGGGTTTGGGGATTACGGTCAGGGCGACCTTTCGACATTCCTGGTTAACATCACCAAGATTAAGTGCCAAAAACCGTTCTTCCGTGTCACCCTTAAGAAGGTTTGCAGTCCAGGAAAACCTGCCCTGCCCCCCCTCTGCAAGATCCAGCACCCGATCGAGATAAAACCCGACCACGGTAACTTTACTTGGCAGACTACTCAGAGAGGGCGCCAGATACATATCCTGACGGTCGACTGAATAGCGCCGGAAACAGCCGGTGAGACTGATTACCAATACAACAAGAAACAACAGTTTAAATGCTCTCATGGCCATCTCCTTTCCTGATTGATTTTGTTCTCAGCAACTCCGGCACCTGCTTGAAAAATTCAGATCCCGGGACTGCTCGCTTTTCCACAAAACGCACCATTGCGCTTTTGCTGTTCTCCGTAATCGGTTTGCCGCTGGTATTGGTGAAAGGGCAGGAATGAATTCCATCCTTTACCGTTACTGGAATTAACAGCCCATGTGCCGATACTTCGTAAGACTCGGCTTTTGCTTTTTGGACTGTTTTTTCAGAGACTGGGGTTGGACGTTTTTTCCATTGCAACACAACGACGACGGAGAGGATGAATAATAAAAGCAACCACAGCATTTTCCCTGTTTCTCGGTTTGTACTAGGCTTGGGAATTAGACTGTACTCAACTCTTACCTCCCGGGCATTTATTTCACTGCCCTGTGACCAGGCAACAATTACTGCATCGGGGAATGCATTGACAAGAGCGGCTTTTACTTGCTCTGCCCTTTTCAGGCCAAGCTCATCATTACCCTTCCCGGTCACATCCGCTCCACCGACAACAGCAATCTTGTATTGCTGACCGCCATCGATCTTCCTCATCACTTCAACAAGTTCAGCGATCTGCTTCTTGGGTTCACCCTTCAGAGCAAACTCGTTAGGCAGATAGCCGTTGATGGTTGTAAGTTCAGCCGAAGCCAAACTTGCATTCACAAAAAACACGATTACCATTGCCAAGATCGTTCTCATCTCAATCTCCTCTGCCTATCCAGGCGGTTAGCTCCATCCAGAGCGTTGCTGTTTCCCCTCGTCCGAGGGTGTAAATATTTTGTTTTACATTTTTTGTTTTAGTATTAGATATGCAATTGTCAAAGGTCCTTCATTAAACTGCCTGCTAATTTCACATAATTTAATATATGAAATTAAAAAAAGTTCAATTAATAAATGATATTTTTCATGTCTCCGTTTTGTAAAATGTCCTCATAAGCAATGTTTTGCTCCATTCCAAATGTTTTTGTTGCAAATGTTTCTGCTACTGGTTGTTGCTCTTCTTGCTTGGTATTTCTCTCTTCATCTTCTATAATATTGCTCGCCAAAATTGAATCAAGATTTAAATTTTTTTCATTGCCGCCAAGCTTTGTCTGATGAAAAAAAGCTGATAATGTTTTTCCTTCTTTAGGTTTCTCAATCTTATCATTATTAAAATTCTTATTTTCCACCGTAAATGACGAAATTTCTTCAGCTGATGATTTAAGATATTCAAATGATAAGCCAAAAACTAAACCAAAAACTATTGCCAGCGCAAAGTTTAATGGTATATTTGGTTTAACTGGCCAGTCAGAAAGTGTTGGTTGATCAATGACCTTGAGATCTATTTTGTTGCCCATGCTTAAATAATCTTCGCTTTTAACTTTTAATGAATAATTAACAGCTAAAGATATTTGTTCAGCTTGAATTTTATCAGGATGATAAACGTTAATTTGGATTATTCCTGCATCGCTCAATGCGATAGGTTCGACAGTTTTTTTCCATTTCTCCATCTGTTTTTTTGTATCTCCGGTAAAATATTTTTGGTCAATATTATATCCAGAGCTTAGCACTTCATTGTAAAATGAGTTTGACACAACCACGTTAGACAAAACACTGCTGATATAGTCATTAGATTTAGCAACTGCGTATGGGTCATTTCCAGAATTTGCATTTTGAACGATTAAAAGCCTGGATCTAGCACCAAATTTTAAAGGCTGGAAAGCAGTTATAGCAATAGCAATCAATACAAAAATCAAAACGCTAAGAAAAATAATTTTCTTACCCCTGACAATTAAACTATAAACTTGATTTAATTCCATAAAGTTTGCAGCAACCCCTAAAGGTGATTGCATATAATTTCAATTTAATAAAAAATATTACCACTTTATGTAATAAAAGTCAAGAGGGGTTTTGATGTGCATATTACATTATTACAATTTGTTGAAAAATAATAAGTAAAAATAAGCAAAAAACTTACTTTATCAAATTTATTACAAATTGGTTAAATTTATATTAAGTAATAAAAAAATATCTAATATTAGATATTTTAAATGATTAAAACGGTTATTTATTTTTTTATCCGCTTAACTCATCTATTACCACAATCTTCTTTTTCTCTAATATTTCATATAAAAAAACATCAGTGACATTCCGGCGGTAAATAAACTCTGCGGTTTCAAGGTGTGTGAAATTAATTTCTTTACCCAATTCAACCTCTAATTCTTTCAATAGCTTAACCAGTTTCGGCTTATTTAGGTGGCCAACAATCAGTAGGTCAATCGGTGATAAAGTTTCATTAACGAAGATACCGGTCAATATCAATAACTTAACCTTCCCTATTTCAATCAACTTATCAATAAAATCTCGCTCATAAAGCATTTGCGCCTTTAGAAGCAATGCCTTAAGCTCATCAAAGAGAATAAAACCGGAATCAACTTGATAAAAACGTTTTTCCGGCTTAATTTCAGCAACCTTAGCTTCAACCAAGGCAACTTCTTGGTCTTTCAGTTTTGCCGGATCTCCAGAAAAGACTAAGCCGAATTTTTCAAGATTATCCAACTCCTTTTTGACAACGGCAGGTAAAAGCTTTAAATTTTTTGTGATATCATTAAACAAAAACTTTTCTTCTGGATGAAGAAGAAATAATTTAAGCATTTTAACCCGAGTTTTAGAACCAAACAACCTTTCAAACATATAATCAATTAGCAATTACGTATTATCTAAAGATAACAAAAGTTAGAATAATGATTTCTATAATCACTCCCTTGCCCTCTATTTAAATTTTATAGTATAATATAGCTACAGTCAATTTAATTTTTGGCTTTATTTATTATTGAAGAAGAAACAATATCGCGGGCCTTCTATTTGGGTGAGACTCACGAAATGAAAACGATGCATTATAAAATTGCACAATTAATCCTTACCCCAGGAGCTAAAACTAGCACTACCTGTGAGGTTTTTATTGCCCAGCCAGACTCAACCAAAGAGAGACTCGCGGGAAAACTTTTCGTTTTGGCGGAATTAGACGGCAGGAACGTCAGCAATCTGAAATTTATCAATTATATAATTGACGATCTTAACCGTAATTATTACCAGAACGAAAAAATTGTCCTAAGGGAAAAAGTCAGCAGCATCAAGATTGAAACTATTTTCGAATCAGCTTTAGCCAGAACCAACAAAAATATTGGCGAACTTTTACAAGATGCTAAATTCAGCGTCAACCTCAGCGACATAAACATGACTATCGGCGTTGTTTTTGAAAATGAATTGCATTTTTCCATAATTGGGAAAAACAAGGCTCAGCTAATTTTTAGAAACAAAAATGAAAATGAAGCTAATAAATACAAAATAACCGAGACTACCGAGCGCAATGAAGAAGATCAAAAAACCCTCAACCCCAATAAACTTTTTACCAATATAATCAATGGCGCATTGCCACCAGATGGTTATCTTTTATTCACCAATGAAACGTTGCCTGAATATCTTTCTAATAAACAAATTTTGGACATAGTCACTACTTTGCCACCAACAGGTGCCCTGGAGCAGGTCAAAAATTTACTCACCCAAGTCAATGCTTATGTTTCTTTTTTGGCAATCCTGATCAAAAATACCACCGGACAACCGCTTATAGAATCAAGAACGGTCAGCACAAGAACAACTGCCCAAACCTCAATCTCCAGCCTAAAAACCACTGAAGACCAGACTGAAAGGCTTTTAACTCCCTCGGGGATCATCGATATCAGGAAGTGGATCAGTAGCTTCAATCAACTATTCGATTCTTTTTCTTTGAACAAAGGTGGTTTCAGCAGTAAAGAAAAAATTCTATTGGCTGATAAGCTTTCCTTCAAAAAAAGATCCGGTTTCAAAATTGTAAAAAATATATGGCAGAATCTTAAATTGGGCTTGCTTTACATACTCCAACTATTGATTCACTTGCCTCAGCTTTTTAATAAAAATCTGTTTACTAATCTGAGCCGATACAAAAATAATTTTACCAGCAACTCAATAAAACCCATCTTTTGGTTTAAAACCCTAGGCCAGAAGCAAAAAATAATCATATCCGTGGCCCTGATTTCAATCATCCTATTTCTTCAGAATTCTATTTCGATCAGCTTCAAGAACAAAAATGAAGAGAAGCGCAAGAATGACCAAGAAATCATCAAATTAATCGAGCAAAAAGAAAATCAAGTTGATTCAAGCTTGCTTTATAACAATGAAGACGGGGCAGCCTTATTGCTTGCTGAAATCAGCGGCTTGATTGCACAGTTGCCAAAAAAAATATCCGATAAACAGACTCTTTCACTGATTGAAAAATACAACCAATTAAATATCAAGATCCGTCATGAAATAAAGGTTGAGCCAGAAGAGCTTGCTGATTACACCAAACTAAAAGATGCTGCTCAACCGCAACATATAATTATATTGAATGGAAAGATTTACGCTGCAGATTCGGCTAACAAAAATATTTATGCTTTTGACTTGAAGGATAAATCAGCCACTACGATCAATCCAGATGTTGCTGTCATAAGCTATGGATTCCCAGCTGTAAACGACAATAGCATATATTTTTATAATCAAGACAATGTTATAGAATTAAATACCGAGCTTTCAACCTCTACTGCCCTCACTATCAACTCCATTGGAGATAAAAATGGTCTTGTCGATCAGAGTTTCTACAACAATAAGCTTTACACTTTAGATGCTGTCAAAAAACAGATTTACCGTTATGACAAGACTTTACCCGGTTTCAAGACCGGCTCAGCTTGGCTAAAAAATTCCAGCGACCTTGACTCCCCCATCGATTTCGCTGTTGATGGCAGTATCTATGTATTGAATTCCAAAGGAGAGATTTCCAGATTCTTGAAAGGTAAAAAGGAAGAATTAAAATTAAATAATATCCAGCCAGCGTTACTGGGCTCGACAAAAATAACCGCCACAGAAAAAAATCTATATGTGCTAGATCCGAAAAATAAAAGAATTGTTGCCTACGAAAAAACAGGCAAGCTTCTAGCTCAATATCAATCCGATAGATTCACCGACCTCAAGGATTTTGTTATTGATGAATCTGCAAAAAAGATTTTCATTCTGAACGGTGCGACGCTCCTACAGATAAATATTTAATATCATTTAGATCATAATAAAAAATCCCGACTTAATCGGGATTTTTTATTAATGTATTTTGAAGTCTTATTTCAAAGTCACTTTTGCGCCAGCTTCTTCAAGCTTAGCTTTTAAAGCTTCTGCTTCTTCTTTCTTCGCGCCTTCCTTGATAACTTTTGGAGCAGCGTCTACCAAATCCTTAGCGTCTTTCAAGCCTAATTCGGTGATTTCTCTAACTACTTTGATAACGTTGATCTTGCTTGCACCTGCATCAGTCAATTCAACATCAAAACTTGATTTCTCTTCTGCAGCAGCAGTCTCACCACCGGCAGCAGGAGCTGCCATCATCATGGCAGGAGCAGCAGCAGAAACGCCGAACTTCTTTTCCAAGATTTTAACCAATTCGGCTAAATCTAATACGGACATTTTTTCAATCTCGCTTACTAGAGATTGGAATTTTGCAGGAACTTCTACAGCTTCCTCGCTTTTGATTTCTTCAGTCATAATTTTAGTTTAAAAATTAATTATTATTTTTAATTATTTCTTCTCTTCGATCGCTTTTAATACATAGACCAAGTTGCGTAGATTTCCAGCCAATGCATTAACGAAACCGGAAACTGGAGCATTGATTGAACCGACCAATTTGGCATACAATTCTTGTTTGCTTGGCATTTTGGCCAACTCCATTGCTTGTTCAGCAAAAATGAATTTGTTATCCAAAACTCCGCCCGCAAAATCGATCTTACCTTCGAATTCTTTTTTAAATTTTGCCAAAACCTTAGCCGGAACTACCTCATCTTCATAGCTGAAGATGGCGGCAATCTGTCCTTCTAATTTTTTTGGATCAAAATTCTCAACCTTCTTACTAAGAGCTAAGTCAATCAAGGTTTTTTTTGCAACCACAAATTCACTTTTTTCCGCCCTTAACTGCTTTCGCAGCATTTCATTATCTTTTACACCTAGGCCGCTGATTTTCGCAAAAATAATTGATTTTGCATCATCAACTTTAATCCCTAAGTCTTTAAGAATGTGCGCTTTTTGCGCTCTTGATTTAGGCATAACATTATGATTAAACTGCTTAAAAACAAAAAAATCTATGGCTTCACCATAGAAATAAAAAACAAATAATCTTTTGTTTTTACCTCGGCAGGGCTTATTTTTGTGCCTGCTATCTATGGTAAGTATTGATTACTAAAAGAATAGCAATAAATATTTTATTTGTCAACAGGGTTTTAATACTTAAACCTTGCTTCGCTATAATTAAAAACCGGGCCGGCCAGAATGATTTTTTTATCCTTCTTCTGGTAAACTACTAATAACAATTTTATCCCCTCAATGCTTTCATTAATACCTTGTCCTTGATTATTAATTTTAACCTCTGCGACCTTGTTGCCTGTTTTTTCCACCGTCAGTTTTCTAAGCATAGAAGAAAGGAATTGCTGTTCTGAAAGATCAAATTCTTCGCCATTCAATTCTTTTTTTACCAATAGGATAATTTTGTCCAATTCCTCAGAAAACTCACCCAGCTTTTTAGCTGAATAATCAGTTTGGCTTATAACCCTCAAGGAGTAAAGCATCTTAGACAGCATCTTTGAATTCGCTGATAGTTCGTTGACTAAGTTCAGATTTGGCTCTATTAAAATTTCTGCATTGTCCGTAGAGCCGAAGCTGTCCACCTTCTGCACTGCATTAACTAATTTATCTGATGGTAAACGCAAATTAACCCAAGTTCCTAAGGCAGTATTCAGCTGTTTCTCTTTCCAGGCAGGAGTCTCTGAATTGATCGGTCCTGCATAAAAACTATTTTTATCAAGTATTGTCTTTTGTATATCAAGAATGGTCCAATAATTATTATTGTGCCATGAGTATACATCAAAATTAGCAAGCTGTTTTTTGATTTTCTCAACTTGAGGAGGGTAATTCTTGTAGGCTGTATTTTCTAAAAAATATTTGTTATCACTGATGGGGCTGATCAAATTAATAATATCCAAACCGATTCCGTTGCAACGTTCCGGAGCATTCAAGCCGTTGATCGTGCAGCGAGTATTGTTTAATTTTGAATCCATCAATGCTGATACATTTTTGGTATAAGCCGAAACCTTGGGTTTGGTCAGCTCTTCAAAAATATAATTATCCGGCCAATATGATTCCTGTAACAATCTCATGCCAATCATCGGCAGATTCTTGTTTTCTTGGCGATTATAACTACCTTCCAATTCAGAAAACTTAACTTTATTCAGAGCATTCTGGATTTTCAAACCGGCAGCGACTGATTTATCAACTTCCTGAGAATATATCTCTTCGACCTCCAGATCTTTGCCAAACTGATTTTCCAGCGCTTCATTATAATGCAGATATGTTAAATCTTTTCTTAGGCCGGAAAAATAAGACACCACTTTATAAATTCTTGCCCAACGATTCTTTAGTTCTTGATTTTCAGAAAAATCCTTAGCGATATAAGTGGCCGCAATCTGGTTTATGGCCCAATCGTTCTTATCCAATAAACAATTTTCACACTTAACATCTTTGAAGTACAGAGGAAAAACTGCTTTTTTCCAGTTGATTGCCAAAGAAAAATTACTTAATTTCGCATTATCTTTGACGTCACTAGGAATAACAAAGCTAGCGTAATCTCTAGGATAAAGCATTACCGGAGATTTCTCAACTTTATTAGCTTCTAGGATTAATTTGAGCTCTTTAGTGACATCATCTTTTAAATAGTCGGGTAATTCAAAATTGTATTCCTGTACTTCCTTAGCGCTAAACTTGTTTTCATCAACAAGCTGCACTTCTTTATTGATCTGATCCATTTTTGGCTTTAAAAGCTCCAGGGAAACAGCAAAATATGCAGCCTCCAGTCTTTGTCCTTCCAAAACTGGATTATTGGCATCGCCGATGATCAGTTTATTCTTTTTATATCGATTGCTTGCAATCTCAAAAAATGCCTTATCAATCTTCCACAATTCACGATAAAATGCATTCTTTTTGATTTCATCAAACAATTCCTTGCTGAGGTTCTGGTAGTAGTACAAAAGAAAATCACTAGTTAATAACTGCGGTATCTCTTTTGTATCTAAGGCGGCATACATGCTGTAAAAATTATCCGCCTCTGCCGGAAAAGGATTTTCTAAAATAGCGAAACCATTTTTGTCTATATCGGATAATTTTGAATCAAGATTAATCTTCCTTGATATATCATAATAATTTGAAACGCTAGATTTTGTATGAATCGGCAATTTCAAAGGATCAGCTTTTGGTACAAAAGCGTCTTTCATCTTTTCATAAAAACCTGCAAAAAATAGAGTCTCAGCTTTTACATTATTAAAGTTATCATTTTCAGCGTCCACTTGCGCCGTGATATCGCTTTGTGGCAGACTGCTAGTCGCAACTTTTGCTGTTTCCTGGGTGGGTGCGGGCAAATCTTTTTTATTATACTTCTCTATCAAAAAAACAACATCCAACACGATGAAAAACAAAAGAACAAAACCAGCGGTAATTATTTTTTTCTTGTTGCGAGCAAAAAAAGAAATGTCATTTAGATTGTTCGCATTTTCATTATTTTGCATCATGTAAAAATACTAAAATTTATTTTAAATATTTCTGCTTATTCAATTTATGCTCTTCAAAATCTTTCGAGAAGATGGTCTTGTCACTATCCTTCGGCGTAAGAAAAAAATTATAATCCGTCTCGGTCGGATAGATAGCCGCCAAAATAGCGTTCATGCCTGGATTGCCGATTGGTCCAGGCGGCAGTCCTCTGTATTTGTAACTATTATAGGGTGAATCATTTTTCAACTGCTCCAGGCTGTGGGATGGAGTTTTATCGTTCAACACATAGCTCAATGTCGCATCAGACTGCAATGCTTGACCAATCTTTATTCGATGCCAAAAGATACCTGAGACTATCTTCATATCTTCTAACGTCTTTACTTCTCTTTCCAAGATCGAAGCCATAGTGATAATTTCGAAAATTGACCTGCCTTGATTAACCGCTTCCCTTCTTAAATCAACAGAAAATTTAGCATCTAAATTTTTTAGCATCTTCTCAACTACGTCTTTTGGCGTAGCATTCTTATAAACCTGGTAAGTATCTGGGAACAAATATCCTTCTAGACTGCTGTTCTGCGGTTTATCCGCAAGGATGCCATATTTACCCGCGTACTCCTGATTAACTGACACTTTTGAGAATAGATTACCAGTCTCTTTATAAAAATCATTCTTGGCGAACAGCCCCTGAACTTCCAAATTACTTGCGATATCTTCGATGTCCTGACCTTCCTTGATTTTAATTTCAATCGTACTGGCTTTTGCATTTCCTAATTTATCTACAATTTGGCTGATCGTCTCCCCTGGATTAAGTAGATATTCTCCAGCCTGCAGCTTAGTCTGCTTATCGCTCCACCAGACAAAAAGTTCAAAAAATTTCTTGGACCCTATCAATTCTTTGTCAAATAAATTCTGACTGATCGTTTTGACTGATTCCCCTTTCTCAATGACAAAACTTACTTCTCCTGGTTCGCCTCTTCGGATTGCCGTTTGATAATAAAAAATGCCTAACAAAAACAACCCGATAAAGCCTATGGCCAATACTATGATTATAATTTTTTTATTCAATGGCGACATATTACAAATATTTTTCCTGTCCTTCTTCTTTGATCTTATCGATCAGCTTAGTTATCTTAACCACCTCATCCTTCGGCACTATGATCAAAGCATCCGGAGTGTTTACCACAACCATTCCGGACAAACCGATAGTAGTAATCAATTTCCCTGCTTCAAGATTGTAAATGAGACTATCCTTCGTATCCAATGAAACGTTAAGCCCCTGGGTAACATTGCTTTCACTGCTTGTCTGTAAAGCTTCTTTCAATGCATATAAAGTCCCGGGATCGCTCCAGCCCATGTTGGTTTGCAAGACTATAGCATCAGATAAGTCCACCTTCTCAATGATCGCCTCATCGAAGTGAAGCTTTTCTGCATTCATATAGTTGCCACTGGTAACATCATTATATATTTCTGGGGCTAGTTTTTGATACTGTTCGATCAAAAAATCAATTGAGGTGATGAAGTAACCGGGATTCCAAAAATAATTTCCTTCTCGAAACATCCGGTCGCAATCCTCGGTAGCAGGCCGATATTTCCAACCGGCAAAGCTGTGATAGTCAACCCCATTAAGTTCCCCTGCTTTTTCACCTACCTTTATCCAGCCTAAATTATTATTTGCAAATCTCGGACGTTCTGCCAAAAAAACAAAACGATTCGTATTTTCTTTAATAAGTTCATCTGCAGTTTGCAATGCCTGAGTAAAATCATCTACCCTTTCCATCAAATGATCTGCCCACAGCAAAGCTACAGAATCATCGAACCCACGCTTTTTTAATTCCACCATCGAAAGACAGACTGCGGGACCGAGATTACGACGTTCCGGTTCTACAATAATGTTTTCCTTCGATAATCCTGGAATCTGCTCCTCGATCGTCACAGCATATTTCGGCAAAGTTTGAATGAAAATGTTTTCTAGGCCAAAAACAGGAGCAATACGATCTACGGCCAATTGGATAGTTGATTTGCCAGAAAATATCTGGTCAAATTGTTTGGGTGAATTTTCTCTGGACAATGGCCAAAGACGAGTGCCTTTGCCACCCGCAAAAATTACTAATTTCATATTTATTTTTATTAGTTAGACCGATCGGGGTTGAAAAAGTGATGTTAGTTATTCTTTTTTTACTAGAGGCACGAATACGAAGCCCGAATATATTTTCTTGCTGAATTGATCCTCTGCAGTTTTTTCTATAACTAGCAGATCTTGGATCATTCCGACATCACCTACTGGCAAGACCAATCTTCCTCCGATCCTTAATTGTTTGAGCAGAGCTTGAGGTATTTCGCTAGCTGCCGCTGCTACTATAATCTTATCAAATGGAGCTAAATCAGGCAAACCCTGCCAGCCATCCTGACAAAAAACTTTGACCGTGCCCTTGCTGATGAAGTTATATTTAAGAACGTTATTTTCTGCAAATGAAGCTAGCTCTTGTTTGATCTCTATGCCATATACCTTGCCTGAAGCTATTATTTGAGCCAAAAGCGCCAATGTCCAACCTGAACCGCTACCCACGTCCATTATTTTATCCCCCGAATGAGGCTGCAATAACTCCAGCATAAAAGCCACTGTCGATGGTTGAGAAATAGTCTGTCCAAAGCCGATTGAAATCGGCATATCCAGCTCCGCTTGTCCGTTTAATCCACGTGGCAAAAAATCAGACCGCTTGATTTTTTTAAAAGCGGCAATAATTTCTTGAGTTTGCAAAATATTATTTTGTACTAATCGATCTATTAGCGACATTTTCTTGCTATTTATTCAATATTGTTTTATTGCTATAATTTAATTAATCCTTCAACTATCGCTTAAAAAAATTAAAATGTCATTAAATAGATAATCATATGTACCAAATCATTTTTTTACCCCTCGTGGCAGCTTTGATCACTCAGCTGATAAAAATTTTTCTTGATTCAAATAAGCTCAAATGGAATTTAAAGAATTTAGTCGCCTATTCAGGCATGCCCTCCGGCCATTCTGCAATCGTCGTCTCCTTGGCAACGATTATCGGCTTGACTGAAGGCTTGGAATCATCGCTTTTTGCGCTTGCTTTTGTTTTTGCAATAATCGTCATCCGTGATGCCTTGGGCATTAGAAAATATTTAGGCGAACATGGAAGAATCTTGAACAAGCTGGTCAAGGATCTTAAAGACGATGAGATGCTGGATTCCAAATATCCCCATTTATTAGAAAAAATCGGTCACACCCCTGCCCAAATTATTGTTGGAAGTTTGATCGGCTTTATAGTAAGTATTGTCGGGTATATAATTTTAAAATAATCCTAAATAAAAAAATACTGCTCAAGTTTAATTTGAGCAGTATTTTTTTATTGCCTGTCTACTATCTTAAAAATGGATACTTTTTAACCAATGTGGTGTTTGACCACCAATTACCCAAACCGAAATAATTGCCAGAATTTGAAACCATAACTCCGATCAATACGATAGAATTAATGATATGATCATCTAAAAAGGGATTGTTTTCCGGAAGAAGAACTGCCGAATACATCAACAACAACATCACTATTCCTGATACGCTTGCAATCCTGACCCCTATTCCGAGAATCAAGGCTACGCCTATCAACAAAAGACCGATCATAAAGAGCCAATCAACCGACGGGTTCCCTGCCAAACCTTGGTAGAATTCTGCCAATGGACCCTTTGTGGCGAATTTTAAAAAACCTAATGTTGGTGAACCGCCATTGACCCAGGCTTTTGCCTCTGTGGTTGCAAAACCTAGACCGAACAATTTATCAAAAAAAGCCCAGGCAAAAGTCCAGCCCATTAAAAGCCTGAGAACCGGCCAAGTAAACTTTGAGTTTATATTTTCCATAGTTTTTATTTTATTAAATTAAATTAATTTTATAACTGGCAGTTGTCGCACCAATGCGTTCCCCTCCCGCCAATTTTGCCTTTTTTAATCACTCCACCGCATTTCCTGCATTCTTTACCGGCACGGCCGTAAACTTTAAGATGTTGTAAAAAATTTCCTTTAGCTCCTTGAGCATCCAGATAGTCATTGAAAGAAGTACCTCTATATTTGATTGCTTGCTTCAAGGTTTTTATGATTGATTTATGTAATTTCTCAATTTCTTTATCAGATAGAGACTCAACTTTACGCGCAGGTCGGATTCCCGCCAAGAACAATGATTCATCGGCGTATATATTCCCCACTCCGACCAAATATTTCTGATCCATTATCGCTTGCTTGATAGTTGTTTTTTTTCTTTTATCAAAAAAGTTTTTCAGATACTTAGAAGTGAATTCTTTGGACAACGGCTCAAGACCATAAAGATCACTAAAAGCCAAGTATTCTGTCTTGTCCATTAACCTTGCCCAGCCGAATCTTCTCACATCATTAAAATATAAAACGGACCCGTTATCAAAATCAAGTATTCCCCTGGTATATTTATTCGGCAGGATATTGCCTTGACCAACAATCGGATGACCACCGGTTATAATTTTGCATCCTTTTGAGGCGCATTTTTTTAAGACTAGCTGGCCGGTCATTTTTAGATGAAAAACCAAATAATATCTATCAACTTCAAATACTATATTTTTTGCCCGACGGGATACCTTGGTTATCCTTTTGCCAACTATCCTTTTTCTGAATTCTTTTTCCAACAAATTCAAGAATGGTCGCTGTCGGATCGTTTTTTCATTAACAACTTTAAAATCTGATATTTTTGATTTTTCTAAAATTTTCAAGTCTGTAACTATTGTCTCGACTTCAGGTAATTCTGGCATACTATTGGATTAATTTCCCTAGGCCCAAAGGATTAAAGCCATTTTTGACCTCTTCTCCATCACTGTAGCCATCACCATCCGTGTCCGGGTTATTGGGATAAGTTTTGTATATCGCTATTTCATCTGAATCTGATAAACCATCTTTATCGGCGTCTATGGCAAATTCTTCGTTTTCAGCTAAACTTTTCTTGCCAACTCTAACTTGCGATAAAGGCAAAATTTTAGCAAAGCAGTATTTTTTTATTTTTTCGCTAGATATTTGGCTGCATAAATTCATGTCATATTTTTGATATATTTCTAGATAATTAAATACATCATTGCATTCTGCTTTTGAATATTCATCTAATAAGCTAGGACAATCATCTTTCGCATAAACAACAAAAACATTCAATAAACAATTGAAATATTTATCATCCTCAAAAACCTCACATTTTTTTAATTCTGGATAAGAATTCATTTTAATCATCATTTTAAGGCATTGAGACTCAATTTCTTCATTATTTTCTGAATGGCAATAATTTCTATTATTATTTATCCGGGCAATTGAAGTCTTACAATCATACACGTCCTCTCTATTTTCGCATACTTCTAAGTCATTTATACTGGCCATTTTAAAATATTCAACTAGCCTGCGGTCAGTTAAATTAGAATTTTCAGCCTGAAGCTGCTTTAGGGATGCATTATTTGAAATTATATTTTTCTCTTCCAGCGCTCTCCTTTCTTCGTTTTTTTTATTGAAAAAAAACGATGCAGCAACCGCAAGAAATATAAATATAAACAAAAATGAAGTTAGAAGAATTTTTTTATTCATATTTATTTCCAACAGCGATACCTAGCGGTAGAATGATTAATAGATATATACCAATTCATAGGATTAATATTATTCCGACTGGCACGACAGGAATTTTTGGGGTTGCTTATATCTTTGCAATTTACATCATTACTTACATCCAATTCATCCTTTTTTTCCCAACCTTCAAGTAGTGGCGCCTCTCCTCGCCCGCAACAATTACAAGAATCCTTTTTGCATGAAATTAGCTCACAACAAAAAGCAGTTTCAAATGTACTCGTTGCGTAACATTCTGAAGATGTTCCATCAACAAAAGAAGAAAGTGGCGCAGTGCAAGAATCTTCATAACCGTCGCAGCCTATTTCTGTAGCTGTTTTTTGCTTGCATTTTTGTTTGCCTGATATATCGTCACAATAAGATGGCACACCGGCTGCTGCTATCTGGGCCTTGGTTAGACTGCATGGCAACCAATCGCTATCACATACTTCTGATCCATTTTTAATACCATCACCACATACAGGGATAGACTCCACTTTCAAAGAATAATTTTTAACTTGACCCTCAAGCCCGAACTCATCAACTGCTTTAATGGAAATATTGAAAGTTCCTTCTTGCGTTGGAGATCCTGAAAGAGTTAATGAGCCGTTTGCAGCGCTGTTGTTAATGCCCGCAGGCAACCCCTGA